>OBEQ010251999.1_pt1 | contig 44434 bp, 36 predicted proteins | sample 1670901 | NCBI WGS metagenome assembly OBEQ01 (sample SAMEA104232315, study PRJEB22302) | groundwater metagenome | biome: forest; feature: aquifer; material: groundwater | place: USA | collected 2011-08-07 | depth 5.4 m
CCTTGGTCGATGAAGCTAACTCCACCCAGACCTGTTCGTGTTGCGGAGTAAAGCCCGCCAACAGTCCGAAAGGTAGAGCAGGACTTGGAATAAGAGAATGGACTTGCTGCGACTGCGGAGCGCAGCACGACCGCGATATTAATGTGGCCAGGAACATTCTTGCGGCGGGGCATCGCCGTCTAGCAGTAGGAATCCTCGTCCTTTAGGGCGGGGAGGATGTCAACTACTACAGCCTTGATCTGCCCACATACTTGCCCTTCTGGGCGAAGATTTATCAGTATATCCCCCATTGGACAGTCTTCTGGATAGCACTGTTCTTCGCCACAGATTCGCACTTGATCCGAAGTCAAATCAATACTGCAGCTGGCACACTGGCCATTTTTTTTGTTGTGATACCGATTATTATTGCCAATAAAAAACGTGTCCCCGCTGCGACCTACAACCTCATAGCAGAAATATTTGTCATAGGCGGTTCTGCTAGCTACATGGCGACAGGGGCAGGTTTATTAGAGGTCAATCAGTTTACCTTTTGGTTGTTTCACACCGGTTATTTTATGGAGGTGATTTTATTGTCGCTTGCAATCGCACAGCGAGCCAATATTGCAGACAAAGAAAAAATCGATGCGCAAAATATTGCGCTCACCAATGAACGTTTGGCGCGTGAAAACCAACTGCGAGCCATCCAACTTTACGAAGAGCAAGCGCAAACAAAACAACAACAGATCGACGCCTGTATCGCAGCCGGTATGGATGGTTATCTCAGCAAACCGATTGATCAAGTTAAATTACGGATTACCTTAAGCGCCATTAATCATCAAAATAATTAGTGGAAACTTCTGCAGACTAAATATTGCGCAATTCATGCGATTCTTGTTTGGGAGTCGAATTAAATTACATAATTGGATTACCCAGTCTCATTTATTTATTTATCTTCCTATTTTTATTTGCCTTTTACCTGTTGGTTCATTTTTTGCTGTAAGCAGGCGCTCACGTAACAGTGAGGTCAACATACATTACAGAGGAAGTACCGGTGTTCAAATCGATCTTAAAATCAACATCCATCATCGTTCTCGCTGGACTCACCAGCAATGCTTGGTCTGCATCTATCACTTGCGGAAGCACTCAAAGAACAGCAACACTCAGCTCAGCCGAATTATGTGAAACTGGTTTAGGCAATGCGCAGGCCAGCGATATCTTAGCTAGTTACCCATCTACACCTTGGACGTCGCGCGGCGAACTGACAGGTAACGGCTCAAATAGTTATCTTACTGTTAATCTCACGAGCGGATCTTGGGGCAGCTCACCCATTGCAGCCACATGGGCAATAGATGCATCTTTTTGGGATACTTACGCAGAAGCAGTTTTATCGATTCACGTCGGTAATGGAAATGGCGATCCCGATTATTTTGCATGGCTAATCACTCCAGACGAAACTTCAGGTATATGGTCATACGCCGATCTCGATCAAAGAGGTGGTGGTCTTTCTAATATGAAACTCTGGAGCAGAGGTCAAGCTCTTCCAGATCCAGGACCAGGACCAACGCCGGTTCCTGCACCAGCAACACTCGCAATTTTTGGGCTTGGGTTATTAAGCTTAAGCTTGAGTAGAAAAAAATTATCTTAGTTCAATCTCTAGGCTGATAAATTTTAAAGCCCCAAAACCTGGGGCTTTTTTATTGGTTAATTGCTGCTGTTCTTTAACGCTTTAGAAATCACTACTCGCCAATCAAACCATCGCAATCATTATCCAAACCATTATTCAGTTCAGCAGCGCCAGGATAGACACTTGCATTGTAATCATCGCAGTCATGATTATTGGTGGAATAGTTCGGTTGCAGCAGACCGTCATAAAGCCATGACATAGTCGGCTCACCATAGTGATCGCCATCCACATCTTGGTACCAACGCACTTTATCAAAACCATTACAGTTTTGATCAATGCCGTCTTCGGCAATTTCTTCAACTAATGGGTTTTTTATTGCCGAATCGTCATCACAATCCAGGGCATTGGCTACATAACCGACGGGTTTTGTCGGTGCCTCTTTGGTTGAGCTTAATTTGCCGAAGCCATCTTGATCCTGATCTAAATACCATTTCCAAGAATCGCTGCCATCGCAATCTTGATCAATTGAATCCGCAGTTATTTCCAAAACGCCAGGATGAATAGCTTTGTTAAGGTCATTACAATCGCCGTGATCTGCCACATAGCCGAAAGGTTTACTAACCGAAACCAAGTATACGTTTAAATTGCCATAACCATCTTTATCGCTATCTTGATACCAACTCAATTGGTCCGCTCCATCACAATCCTGATCAATACCATCACCTACTACTTCAGTTGCACCTGGGTGAATATTGGGGTTTGAGTCAGAACAATCTCTACTTACTCTGATGAATCCAAGTGCTGGTTGATCGTTGGCTTCTATTTCCGTCGTCGCGTCACCCCAACCATCATTGTCGTCATCGGCAAACCAGGAAACACTCAACTTGCCATCACAGTTTTGATCAATGGCATCACCGGTAATCTCTTGAGCGCCAGGATTGATTGAGTTGTCGTGATCATCACAATCCGTGCTATAGGCCGCATAGTTAGTCGGTTGTAATTCTGCTTCGATAAAACCATTCGCAATACCAAAACCATCCAGGTCTTCGTCGAAGTACCAACGGCGTTTGTCACTGCCATCACAGTTTTGATCAATGTGATCAGCAGTGATTTCTATAGCGGCTGGATTGATTGCAGAATCCTGATCATTGCAGTCACCGGCAATTGCAACATAATCTGCTGGCGCAGTTGAAGCAATTAAGAGTTTGGCAGTGTCTCCATAACCATCGGAATCTGTGTCCTGATACCAACGACCGGCATCCGAGTTATTACAATCTTGGTCGATCAGGTCATAAGGGACTTCAATCGCGGTTGGATGAATATTTTTTTCCGCATCATTGCAATCGCCATTCTGCAACACATAGAGTTCACTTGGTTTTTCTTCTGCAACAACAAAATTTGTATTATCTCCGTATGTGTCTTGATCGCCATCCTTAAACCAGGTTGCGGCCAGTTTGCCATCGCAGTTTTGATCGATGCCGTCATCAGGTGCATCTACTGCGCCGGGAAAAGTAGTGTTTTCAAAATCATCGCAGTCGGTATCATTTAGCACGTAGCCATCAGGTTGCGTGTCAGAATCCAAAATCGCATGGGTATCACCGAAACCATCGGCGTCATCATCTTGAAACCATAATTGATGTTGATACGATAGAAAATTAAGGCCTTTGATATCCTGATTTTTTGCCAGAAAACTGCGGCTCTCTGGTTTGAAATGGTAGCCCGTGAGTGAAGGAGTCACTTTATACTGCCCGCTCGGCAATTGTTGATAACTGTATGCGCCAGTATCTGTTGTCGAGGTAACAATATAGCGGTTGTCTTTTAGGAGATGGATGTCTCCGCTCAATTCCAGATTTACATCTTCCTGTAACAAACCAAGACTTATTTCCGTATTGGCCGATCTGATTTCTCCGCTGATTGAAATGTTCTTTTGTGCACAGCCGCTGACAATGACTGTTGATAGTAGAGTCGCGCCAATTAAGGTGACGTTTTTCATTGAATACTCCTTGCTGGTCCTATTGATAAGCTATTGATACGCTATTGATACGCTCACATGACAATACTTCCTATAGTTCCTTGTCATGACAGAGTGAATTTAATTTTGCAGGACGCAGCCTAACAGCTCCAAAGGATTGGTAGAATATACCGAAGGTGATAGTTTTTGAGGATTTTGATGAATAGTAAAATATTTTATAGGGGAAATCGCTGTAACCTACTACTTAAGTAATAGGTCAAACACTGAATTGGCAGAAAAGCAGAACGCGATTGAAAAAATGCAAACCTGTAATTGTTCCATTTAGAGAGGTTAAGAATTTTGCGCCGCGAATCTTCCTGCTCTGCGACCAAAAAAAGTTCCTTCACCAATGCAAGTGCCACTGGAATAACCGATTCCATCCTGGGCTATATTTGACGCGCAGGCACCCGCGGCATACAAACCTGGAATCGGTTGATCATTGTGATCAAGCACTTCTGCATCGATTGAGGTTTTCAGCCCACCCAAAGTAAACCCGACATAGGGTGCCTTGCCATAACTGCATTCGAAGGCGCCAAAAGGCCCTTGATCAAGCGGTTTGAGCCAATCGTGGTATTTATGAAATTCTGGATCTTCACCGTTCGCCGCATGCTCATTGTAACTTTTCATGGTTGCAACCAGCGAACCCGTCGGTAATTTTAAAATCCCTTCCAGCTCTTCATAGGATTCTGCTGCATCAATGAGTTTCTGCCCCATCAATTGCGGGCGTGCAAAAATTTCGTTATCGACAATGAGATAAACGGTTCCGCCAGGTTGCTGCGCCATGGCCAGTGTGGTTTTCGCGTGATAAGAATCTTCCGTCACAAAACGTTTTCCCTCGGCATTAATTAACACGCCTTTGAGAAGATTTTCCGGTGGGTAAATCGGTGAAGTCAGCAGACAGCCATCCATGTGTATCGCTTGTCCGCCAACGGCTAAACCCAATTGAATGCCACTGCCATCATCGAATGGATTGCCCTGTTTATAGGTAGCTCGTGTTGCCAATTGCGGACAATATTCTTTTAACATTGCATCGTTCATAGCGAAGCCGCCGGCGGCCAATATGACGCCCTTCTTCGCTAAGACTTGTTTGAATTCGCCAAACTGTTTGTACTGCACGCCAACAATACGTTTATCGGCATCTACAATTAGTGCACAAGCGCCAGCGTTATATTCGACGGGAATTTCAGCTTTTTTAACATACTCTATTAGACGTTCCATTAAAAAGCCGCCGCCTTGTTCGCCCTCTTTCGCAACTTTATGTCCACGCGGTGCGGGTTTGGCTTTTTCGATATAGGGCCACACCTTTTCGTTGCCAGACCAGATCAGGCATTCATCTGTGGGTTGCACCACATGTTTGCTTTTATACATGCTGTCATTAAATAAAACACCGTGTTCAACCAACCAGTTGAAATGCTCAACGCTTTCATTGCAATAGAGACGAATCTTTGCTTCGTCAGGATCAGGTGTCACTGCCATGAGATAATTAAACATATCTTCAACAGTGTCATCGATACCACAGGCTTTTTGGACTCGGGTGCCACCGCCTAAATAGAAGTGCCCAGCAGCTAGTGCTGTAGTGCCGCCGCCACCGGATGCGCGTTCCAATATCAACACTTTTGCGCCTGCTCGAACTGCTTCAATCGCAGCGCATCCGCCTGCCGAACCAAAACCGACAACTACCACGTCAGTGTTGTGATCCCACTTTTCGATATCGGCAAAATTTAATACTTCAAACAATGACATGACCTGTTCCTCGAAAAACTATTCGCTGTCTTCTAACTAAAGAGCTTTTTATTTATGCATCCTGCTGAGATCAATGACCGTCACCGGATTTTCACCGCGCCAATTTTTGGCCAATGTTACACCCTGCTCAAACTGCGCAACAAAATCTTTGCTCGCTTCAATGAGTTCAATAAAAACATCTGGCATGAGCGGCGAGGTAAGATATACATAGCGATTGAAGCCATTGGTGATATCGAAGGTAACTTCTAATTCGTTCACTTGGGCAAGCTCAACGGCGCCTTGCATGTCTTCGCATAGATAAGCAAAATGGTGTAATCCACAGCGGCCTCTATCGGTAAACTCTTTATACGGAGAGGGAGCATCATTGAGCGGCTGAATTAATTCGATTTGCATATTCGCCTGATAGGTTAGCGCGACATGCATGTAGACGGTGGTAGGACTGCCTTTATAAGTGCCCCAAAGTTTTACGTTTTGATAGCAGATCCAAGGCCCGAGACCAACTTGTTTGGTCCAGGCGTCCATGCCTTTTTCAACGTCATCGACAATATAACCCAGCTGTTTTACTTCGCCGCTGAGTAACTTGCCTGGGATCACACGCGTCAGATCTATCATTTACCACCTCGTTCAATTATTTGATCATTGCCAATCTAAAACTAATGGCATCGATAGAAAATAAACATCTCATCGAGTGACTATTTTACCTGTCATATTAAAAACAGAAAGACATTATGATTTCGGGTCTAACAATACCCAATAGGTGTTAACCAAAAGAGGAAGATCAATGCCATTAAGTTAAGAGAAAATTGTCTACCTGCACGTCATTCCCGCGAAGGCGGTGTCGTGCAGCCGGTGGTATTTCTCTTAACTTAACGGCATTGGGAGGAAGACTGAAGGATCTTTCTTGCTCGCCGTATAATCTAAATGAGTTATGTCGGCTAGCAAAAAATTGAGCAGATATTATTTTTCAGGTTCAAATTCAATTTGCATCTCTTTAACGCCATTAATAAAGTTTGAACGCAGGCGTTTTACTGGACTGGCGAACCGAGGTTTATGCAGACGAGTAATTATTTCATAAAAGATGGCATTTAGTTCTAAACGGGCAAGATGGGCACCCAAACAAAAGTGTTCACCAATTCCAAAAGCGCGATGGTCATTGTTTTTACGCAAGACATCGAATTTATCGGAATCCGGAAAAATATCCTCGTCTCGATTGGCGGAGGCATAATACATCACGACCTTGTCGCCTTTTTTGATCTGTTGTCCACGCAGCTCGATATCTTCCATCGCGGTGCGACGAAATTGAATAACAGCTGGAGCAAACCGTAAACACTCTTCGATTGCCTGAGGTATTAGCGATGGGTCATCCACCAGCATTTGCAATTGATCAGGATGTTCCATCAAAAGCCGCATGCCATTGCTGGTAACGGTGCGGGTGGTTTCATTGCCTGCGACAAGCAACAAGAGAAAAAACCGGCAGAATTCATCTTCCGTCAAATGCTCTCCCTCTACTTCTGTATGTAGCAGTCGAGTGGTGAGATTTTTATCGCGCGCGTCATCGCGATATCGCTCGGCCAACGCCATGCCCATGGTGTAGATCTCAATCGCAGCGTTGGTGCCCTCTTCCGAACTGGTCTGCATATCGGGATCATCAGCGCCGATCATGATATTAGTTAGCTCAAAAATGCGCTTTTCATCTTGTTCGTTGTCAACGCCCATCATGTCACAGATCACGCGCAACGGTAGCTTGCAGGCAAGATCTTCAACAAATTCACAGTGGCCTTGTTTGGCAACCGTATCAACAATTTCTTTTGAGCGTTTGGTAATATCTTCTTTGAGGGTGTCCATCACGCTGTTGGTAAACGAATGAAGAACGATTGAACGAAAATGGCGATGCTTCGGTGGGTCCTGATTCAACATCATCATGCGCAGACCTTCGAGCGTTTCGTCATCGTGCTCTGGGAACAGCGCACTTTTTGCCTCGGAGGAAAATTTAAGGGGGTTCTTGGAGATATATTCAAGATCTTTATATTTGGTAATCACCCAGAAGCCCACGCCATGCACAGCATCTTCGTGCCAATAGACGGGAGCATTCGCCCTGAGCGCCTTAAACCAGTGATGCGGAATGGCCTCAACAAAATTATCTGGATTCACTAAATCAATCTGAGGCAACGGCATACTATTCTTATCCTCTTTAGGGGGCTCTTTCTAAAAGGGCTCTTTCTAACAATCGCTAATGATAAGGGTTAACACGGTTGAACTGTTAAACAGCTCATAGTTTCGAACACATCACTAAGCTTAGCTATAAATAGCGATTTAGAAAATTTTTTTTATTCTTATTCCCCTGGAGAGTTTGATGCATTCGGCAATGCCTCCGCGTTCTCCAGATTAATTAGCCTTACGCTATCAAGGTACAATAGTCTTTCGTAGGGCAATTTATAGGCGAAAAGTCCGAAACTTGCGATGCTCGTTAAATCGAGGGTACCCCATTTGGGATCTCGCTCTAAGCCATGCAACGGGATAATCGAGGTATTCCAACCCGGTTGAAGGGTGAAAACTTTGTGGTATTCCTTTCGGAGATTTTTGGGCCGTGAGAGATATGCCTCATCGTGAACTATGCCATCAATCTGAATATCATTTGTATCTGGATTATAGAATTTGATTTCTAGCGAATCATATTGAGACCAATTCTTCGGCAGAAAGGCCAATTTTATGCCGCTATACTCCGCTGGGGACAAGGTGATCTCTAGCATTCCTTCGGCATAACCATTAATTCCGTGTACGACACGAAATGGATCACCATTATTATAATATTTCCAACGTCCAGATTCATGAGTGCTGTCAAAAGTAGATAATAGGGGGAAATCCCAATACGACCGGACTTCATCCGTCGCTGTCATGGCTGCGGGATAAAGCTGAACTGATAGACCGACAAAAAGCAGCATCTGCAATGACCAACGCATGCCTCGGCGAATATTTTTGCGCTCCGGCATAATATAAATCACCGCTGCAAGTGCGCCTAACACATTGAGCCATACATCGCCTAATTCTCGTCGGCGATGAAAATAAGGTTGAATGATCTCAACCATGCCACCGGCAATCACTGCGATAAAAACAACACAAAATAATCGAGAGTAGAAATTAGCTGGTAAAAATCGCGGCTTCAGCAGGACTAATAAATAGGTCCACAGCGCAAATGTGATCACATGTCCAAACGACCAGATGGCATCAACTAATCTCTCGGAAAGCGATTCAGGAACTTCCGTAAATAACAGAACAAAACTGACTAAGGATAAAAACAGTGTAATGAATAATTTGGATTTCCAAATCATAGCTAACCTAACTACCGTAAATCAAAAAAATAATTATAACATGGGGTCATGGATAGACCTATTAATAGGGCAGAAGGTTTCAAATCATTTTTCCGATTTTAAGCACAGAAATTCGTCTATTACTCTAATCCATTTTCAACGATGCAATAACAGCAGAAGTGTAGGCGTGAAAAAATAATCAGCTATCAAAGCTACACGTAATATTCAACCCGGAAAGAAGACCGATATTAAACAAATAGTTTATCGCGCAGCAAACTCAATTATAAAATCCCAACTAAGCACACGTGATATAACAAGCTTCACTCGATATGCGGACTAAAAGGAATGTGCGACGAACTCTGCCCTGGATATTCTCTCATTATAGAACTATCGAAATGTAGGAATAAAACGAAGAGTAGGATCAACAAAATGATTAACAACTTTATCTCTGCTTCAATTGCTCAACTATTTTTGTTGGACAGGACTCAATGAAAGAGCTGCTGAATGGCGAATTTCACGATGCTGAGGAATTGCCCCTCGTTATAGATCTCTCAGCCGAGAAAACATAAATAAACTCGCCAGGTCAATGTTTGATGCGGCTTTGCGTTAGGAACATTGCCCAATATCTCAGCATCACCATAAATTTAAAACTCTGCAGTCGGCGATTGCCTTAGTTGAGCTCTACCACCAATCTATAACCAGCGGCCTATAGAATTTAGATGAGCAGTAGATAGCTTTGGCAAAATTTAATTTTCCGTTTACTTGAAAATATTAACGGATATCCAGTATATTTTTTGCGAGAAGCGCCATATTAGTAGAATAGTTCGTCGGCTTTTTAAATATATCCACTGCAATTGTTGATGTAAACATTGTCATCAAGCAGATATGGAGTGATTTTTGCTATACTAATCGTTCTACTTTTTATAACTGGCAAGCAAAACCTTATCATTGGTAACACTTCAAGGTGCTTTCTTTACATAGATTCGGGTCACTTGGATGTAGATATCACCTTGGGAATATGATTTTTGGAATCTGCCAAATTTCGCATTGAAAACTCACGTTATTTTGATAAAGTGGCATTCTATTGGATCAACTCAACTCGCTGTGCAAAATCAAAACAGATTTTGCATTGATATAACATGAAAACGCTAGGAAGAGCTAACAAGCTAAAACTATGACTACAGCAACTAAATTAAAAAGATTTGCCGGTAAACCCAGATTCTCCGCTGAAGAATTGGAATCATGGGGACGTTCACTAAAAACTATCAATTGGGAGAAAACTACTCTCGGACAACGCATAAGAGCAACTCGACTTAAACATAGCTTACGACAAGAAGAAGTAGCCGCAATGGCCAATGTTACTCAGGCACATTTATCAAGCCTGGAGTTAGATAAAAAAAGTTCTACCGTTAACATAATCGAATTCGCCTACGCATTGCGTATCAACCCAATTTGGCTAGACAGTGGCAAGGGTTCACCCGATCTCAAAGTTCTCAATTTGAATGATGCCGAGATAAAAGTACTCGATTTGTATCGCGGACTGTCCAAAGAAAAACAAGAAGACGCCATCAACACGCTCGACCGTTTAAATCCCTTTGTCGAAGTTGACACTGACATGGGAACCAGAGTTAGGTTGATCAGAAAACAATTGGGACTCGGACAAGTGGAAGTAGCGGCAAAAGCGGGAATTTTCCAAACAATGCTCTCGAACTTGGAGCGGGGCAAAAAGTACCGCACACGGCGAGTTATTCAATTAGCAGCTGCGCTTGATGTTCCTCCCGAATGGCTCTCTCTCGGCATTGGTGGCGCAACCGCGAAAAAATCACGCATATCAAAGCCGGAACTAGAGTTTATGCTGACCTTCAGAACCCAAGCTCCTGCGAAACAGAAAAAAGTTATTCGCTGGATGACAAGTTCTGCTGGCAAGTAAATTTGTGTATAGATTGATTGAAGATTGAAGCACCCTGGTATTTGTTCGGTCCTTTTCAAGACTCTTTTAAAGGGCTCTTTAAATTCACAAATTAAATGGTACCGGTGCTTCTTATTTTGAAAGTACTTTTTATTGACCTGATGTCTTTTATTGCGAAGCGCTTATAAGGTGAGGAGCTTTCCGCAATAAAAGACGCGCTTGAGATGCGCTTAACTTAACTTAAATAGTGGCTAGCCTTTTTCTCGCTTGTCTTTTTCCCGTTTAGCCGGTTTCTTAACTTTACTATCGCCAGTTTTTGCTGAGTGAGTACGAGCCTCTGCACCAGCAGATCTTTCGCCCGCGGCTTTTGCATGACCCTCTTTACCGACTTTACCTAATTTTAATTGACCTTCTTTCATTCTTGGTCGAGGTTTTTTCTCTGCGGCTTTTTCTCCAAACTTTTCAGCAGACTTCGCGTCTTCAGACTTATAAGCATCAGACTTTTTATCTTCAGGTTTTTTACCTTCCGGCTTTTTACCTTCAGATGCGAGAGAGAGTTGTAGCCTTTGACCCGATACCCACACTTGGCGTAAATGTTTGCAGACTGATTTAGGCATACCTTGGGGAAGATCAACAAAACTATAGTCTTCTTCGATAATAATCTGCCCTATATGCGCGCTATCCAGTCCCGCCTCGTTGGCAATTGCGCCGACAATATTTGCCGGTTTAACGCCGTGGACATGACCTACTTCAATCCGATAGCGTTCCATATCCTTATCAGCAGGGCGATCTAGCTTCGGTTTACGTTTTGATTTTTCGGGTCGCTCACTTCTCTCCCCGCGCTCAGCTCTTTCCCCTCGCTCACCCCGTTCACTACGTTGACCTCTCTCACTCCGTTGACTTCTCTCACCTCTGTCACCCCTTTCACCAAAAGGGCTCTCATCGGAAGATTTTTTTGTTTTCGCTTTTTTCTCTTCTATCAAGAAAGGTTTATCGCCTTGCACTAACTTCGCTAAGGCAGCAGCAACATCAATGATTGATGCTTCAGTTTCTGCTACAAATTCCTCAATCAGCTTTTGATAGAATCCTAGATTTTGTGCAGCTACTGTTTCGTTAATCAACTCTTTAAAGCGCGAGACACGATTTTCATTGATGATATCCACCGAGGGCAATTGCATCTCATCAATTTTCTGGTTAGTGGACTTTTCTATCGCGTATAACAATCGCTTCTCTCGGGGAGTAACAAATAATATCGCGTCACCCGAACGCCCTGCACGGCCGGTCCGTCCTATACGATGAACGTAGGCTTCCGTATCGTAGGGTATGTCGTAATTGATGACGTGAGAAATACAATCTACATCTAAACCACGTGCAGCCACATCAGTGGCGACAAGGATATCGAGCTGGCCCTTTTTCAATCGATCGATGGTACGTTCACGTTGATTCTGCGCAATATCGCCATTCAGCGGCGCGGTGGTAAAACCTCGCGCAGAAAGCTTCTCGGCCAATTCAATGGTTGCCGTTTTAGTGCGCACGAACACAATCATGGCGACAAATTTTTCAGCTTCAAGGATTCTCGTCAAAGCATCCAATTTCTGATCGTTTTGACCAATCCAATAACGATGTCGCACAGTCTCTGCCGTTGTGGTGCGCAACTTAATCGTAATTTCTTCCGCATTATTCAGATGATTCTGCGCTATGCGACGGATCTCTTTCGGCATGGTCGCTGAAAATAACGCTATTTGACGTTGTGGCGGAGTTTGCTGAAGCACCCATTCCACATCATCAATAAACCCCATACGCAGCATTTCATCTGCTTCATCGAGTACTAAGCACTGCAAGTGATCCAATTTTAAGGTCCCACGACGCATGTGATCCATAACACGCCCAGGAGTACCAACAATGACGTGGGCCCCTCTTTTTAACTGCTTTAGTTGTGAGCCATAATCAGACCCACCGTAGATTGGTAATACGTGAAAACCTTTCATACAAGACGCGTAACGCTTGAATGCTTCAGCAACTTGGATAGCAAGTTCTCGAGTCGGCGCAAGCACCAATACCTGAGGTTCAACTTTTTTTAGATCGATTCGCGAAAGGATGGGTAAAGCAAATGCAGCGGTTTTACCAGTGCCTGTCTGTGCCTGTCCAACAACATCTCTACCTGCCAAAATATGTGGAATGATCTGCGCTTGGATCGGCGAAGGGACTTCATAGCCGACACTTTCAAGTGCACTAAGTACCGGTTCTATAAGCGATAAATCACTAAATTTAATAGGGTTAGGAGTGTCAGAAGACATTATAGATTCCTTAATTAGGGGTAGAGCGAGGACACACGGCGTAGGGAATTGGGCGGTGCATTTATACGCAAAAGGGCGCGAATTATACAGCCTAAATTGGTACTTTGCATGCGCTGATTGCGGTTACGTGAAAATTCCCTATCATAGTGTTTCTCGTTTAATTGCACTAGTTTAGAAGAACTCGGTTAGCTAAACCTAATACAACAACCGATTTACTACCACTCGATTAATCTGCATCATTGTATTGTTTCTACAGCTTAGATTATAAAATGGAACCTAGAAAGTAACTGGAATTGAAATGCAATTTTCAACCCAAGATCCGAATTTGACTATCTCCTTAACCTCCCTAAAAATATGGGTGGATGCCGACGCCTGCCCGAATCCAGTGAAGGAGATTTTATTTCGTGCTGCAGATCGAGTAAAAGTACAAATCTTTTTAGTAGCCAATCAGGCATTACGCACTCCCCCTTCACCCTATATTCGTTCGTTACAAGTTTCACCAGGCTTCGATGTGGCAGACAACTATATCGTGCAACAGTTGAAGCCCAATGATTTAGTGATTACCGCAGATATTCCGTTAGCCGCTGAGGTAGTCGCACGCGGGGGTTATGCTTTAAATCCACGCGGTGAGCTTTACAACAAAGAGAACATCAAACAACGATTGCAGATGCGCGACTTTATGGAAGAAATGCGCTCTACAGGCCAAGTGAGTGATGGACCGGCGCCGTTTGGCCAAAATGAACGACAGGCGTTTGCCAACGCACTGGATCGTTTTCTTAACAAACATTTAAAAAGATAATATTCTGCCTTACTTACTCTCTACGAACTCTGTGAATTGAGGAATTCTCATCAACAGATCCGTACAACCGTAATCGATACCGAACTGAGAGAACAATGTCGTTACCTGTCCACGATGATGGGTCTGATGATTAAAAAAGTGTATTAGCAGCGACCCAAAACAACGGTTGTGAGCCTGCCCTTTTATAGTGGCGTAGGAGATCGCGGTAGCAAGATCACTCGGTGGAATTTCTTCTATAAAGCGAACAATAAGCTCATCCAATTCACAACGCGCTTGTTGTAACGCAGCAAACTCTGGATAGATGAGATCATCCAAACCTTTTGGGATAGGTTTATGCTGCAACGCCATCAATGTTTTATAGTTGCTTGAGTGGGTAGAAAAACGTCTCAACCAATAAAGATCAGCAACCATGATATGGTTTAGCGTGGCTTCCATTGAGGGGAAAAAACTTCGCATATCTTGTCGATATTGTTCAGCTGACAGCTGAGCAGCGCATTGATAAAGCTGCTGGTTCATCCATTGGTTATAATCGGCCAGCAGGGTTAATTGTGTTTTCAATGTTTTCGCCTCAATCTCTTTGATTCAACCTATACGTTCGATCTATACAATTAATCTTATACATTCAATGCGCGGTCGTGTTGCTCCAGCAACTCGTCGAGGGTAAGCAGATAACTCTCAACAAATGTTGACATAAAATAGTCAACTTCTGGCATATTAAGTTTTCGAATGCGTTTTTCAATCTCTTCAGATGCCTGCTTGAATTCTTGATTGCCGGCATTGATCTCGGACTGACATTTGATATAGGCGCTAATAATGTCGGCAGCCTTTATTACGCGTGCAATTTCTGCGGGGATTTTCGCATGTAATAGAAGTTCAGAAAAATCCTCTTTGAGTGCTTCAGGCAACAAACTAAAAAGCTCCTGTTCAGCTTCTGTTTCAATGGCTTTGTAGGCGGTTTTGATTGCATCGGAATGATACTTTATCGGCGACGGCAGATCGCCGGTTATGACTTCACTGCTGTCGTGATAGAGCGCAGCAGTGGCAACTTTATTGGGATCAATATTACCGGAAAATAATCGGTTGCGAATAATTGCCAGTGCATGCGCGATGGTCGCGACCTGCCACGAATGCTCCATGACGTTTTCTTCAATGACGTTGCGTTTGAGTCCCCAGCGTTTAATCCAGCGGAGTCGTTCGAGGTATGCAAAAAATCGGCTTTGAGCCATTTAAAAAACCTTTATGTATTGTCTGGGAGAATAGAATTATCAGTTGCTGGCCAATTTGGCCAATCGTTATTGATAGACAACTGCCAGTTGGGAGATCTTTTTTCTAAAAAAGCCATGACGCCTTCGATAGCATCAGCCTTGCCCATTAAATGATGATGCAGCTCAGTTTCCTTCTGCAATGTTTGTTCACGCTGTAGAGTGGCACTTTCCCACAATAATTTTTTACTGATGCCCACGGAAACGGGAGCAGTATTCAGGACAATATCTTTGGCTATTGCGAGAGCTTCTGCATAGACATTCTCAGCAGCAACAGCTTTTAAAGCAGCCCCAAGATCACACAACTCCCTACCAGTAAACTTTTTTCCCGTCAGTAATATATAAGCAGCTTTTTCTAAGCCGACCAAGCGTTGCAATGTCCAATGGGCGTAAGCATCCGGCATCACGCCGCGCTGCACCTGTATGACGCCATATTTTGCGTCTTGAGCAACTATCCGCAAGTCGCACTGCAATGCCAGAGTTAAACCAATGCCAATTGCGTGGCCATTAAGCGCGGCAATTACAGGTTTGTGTAATTGCCAGGGACTGACCGCCATGCCAGCGGCGCTGAATTCGATGTCATCCTGTTTAGCAAAAGTTTTTTCGCCTTCAGTCAGGTCAGCACCAGCACAAAATGCCGACCCTGCACCAGTGACGATAATGACCCGAACTGCATCATCTTTGTCAGCAGCTAGATAGGCATCACTCCATTCTTGCGCCATCAACCCATTGAATGTGTTCAACTGCTCAGGCCGATTTAAGGTGATTGTGGCAATGCCGTTTTGTTTATCGAAGAGAATGGTTTGGTATGACATGGGTCGCTGCTATTCCCTGATTAACGGCTATCTCAATGAACCGCTCACATAATTAATAAGAATGACAATTAACTATCAGCCCTATTAATTACTAACCCTGTTGCTGCCAAGCAGCGAAGCCGCCCATCATGCTGTAAACTTCTTCAAAGCCCTGTTCCGAGAGAAACTGGGCCGCGCTCTGGCTTGAGTTGCCATGATAACAATAGACAATCACTGGTTTACCCAAATCTGCATTTTGGATAAATTCCTGTATATTTTCGTTGGTTAAATGGAATGCTTCGTTGATGTGACTAGTTTGATAAGAGTCTGGATCACGAATATCAATGAGAATGGTGCCTTGTTGACTAATCTTTTCCTTTGCATCTTGCACAGAGATTTGTTTGAAGTCCATCGCGATTCACCTAGCTTATATTGGCAGCGGAAGAATAATTTTATCAACTATTTTCCGCTAAGCTTCGGCCAAATGCCAGCAAAGGATATTTGGTTTATTATTCAACACTCGCCCAGTAATCGCATTTCTCTTTCATAAAATAGGTGCCTGTGTAGACAGGAGTATTTATCTCCAGATAGTCTTCAGTCGCCAAATTGAATTGCGGCCAATAGGGCACACCTTCAGTGTTGGGATTACCATTCAGCGCAAGCGCTTTCCATTGCTGCATCATTTGGTGGGAAATGGTTACCCCATCTTCAGATAAAAATCCCAGAAAGCTATTAATGCCAAAGACGAAGGGAATTTCTGATGAGTGATATATACCCGCGTCAGGGCCGCTGGGACCATTCATAAATTTTATCAGCGTCTTTAACGGGCCTTGAACGGATGACGTGAAATAATAAAAATAAACATCCTGCCCACCAGTTACCATCGCCTGGGCACTTTTCTTGGCAGGGCAGATAAACCATCGATCACCGACAATATCCGCCACTGCATTCGCCGGTTTACTGTAGTGACTTAAGGGATAAAGTGCAGCGACCGCCTGCGCATTGCCAGGAAATTCCGCTGCCAAATAAGCCATATATTCCGCTTCATTCTGTGGAAATTCGTCGCCACTGAATAGACTGCCTTCGTTTTGATTTACCCCAATAATGACGGGCACATCTGCTTGGAAACCGCTTTCCAACATAGCCATAGGCTCATCGATAAACACATAGTTATCCAATACCAGCGAATGCTTATTTACAGTATCGCCAAATGGCGAACTCTGGCCTGCCGCCGCATCGATCAATTGCCGCAATTCTGCCGCACTCTTAGATCTGAGACAATTTAGCCGATCTTCCGTACAGCCAACCATATCAGCAATCGCAACACCATCCTGCTCAGCTTCTGGTAGCGATGTGGTAGCCTGAGTACAAGCGCCACTTTGAATAATTGCCCGCTGGAAGAGACCTTTTGACAGGGGTGAGGTTAAGTTTAAACAGGTACTACTGCCGCCAGCAGATTCGCCAAATAGTGTTACATTATTGGGATCACCGCCAAAACTTTCGATGTTGTCGTGGACCCAGCGCAATGCCATTGCCTGATCCATTAAAAAATAATTGCCCGAGCCACCGTAGCTGGACTCAGCCGAAAGTTCGGGTAATGAAAAAAATCCAAACACTCCCATACGATAGTTAATAGTCACTACGATGACATCGCTGCGTTTAGCTAGGTTGGTAGGATTGTATTGATGTTCACTGCCGGCACCGATCTCAAAAGAACCACCGTGAAGCCATACCATAACAGGACGCAACCCTACAGACTCAGCCGCCGGACGCGTAATATTGAGGTATAGGCAATCTTCGCTGGCTACAAATACGCCTGTAACTTTACTCCCTTGCGGACAACCTGGTTTAAACCCCAGAGCTTTCTTAACACCTTGCCAGGGTTCAACGGGCTGAGGAGGTTGCCAACGGTTCTCGGCGACCGGTGGTTTTGCGTAGGGAATACCTAAAAAATAGTGGTCGCCATTTTGGCTATAGCCTTCAACTTCCCCCAATTCTGTATGAACTGTGATACTCGGTCTGCTACATGCCAACAATAAACCAATAAGCGGCAATAATAGAATCAATTTGAAGTGATTTCTGAGCGCAGTGAGTAGAGTCATTATTATTATTTTGATCACGTTATTGTATCTCCGATTCATCGTGTTATTTGTTCCTGGAGCCCTTCTTACAGGATAAAATGATAAAGGGTGGCTTAGGAGGATAAATCCATTTATCTCAAGTTCAGCATTATGACTCAACTAATGTGCATTCTGGAAACTGCAATTCTGCAAACCCCTGAAATACATTCATGTCCTAATACTTTTGGATCATGCTTCCCGCGAAACATAAGAAATTTTTCTGAATAACTATATTAATTACTTAATCTATAAAATGAGTTTTGATGGAAGGCTGGTGAAACAGCGACATTTACCGGAAATTTCCAGCGAAAAACTTAGCAGTCTTTTAGATATACGCTAAGTGTTAAATGTTAACATTTATATCAATTGCAAAAAGCCATCAAAGCTTTACCATACGCACTTCTTCACGTTTCTGCGCCACTTTACTGCTCTACTTTACTTATAAAGCGAATCAAGGTTATGGACAAACAGTATTCGATCAAAGCTTACAACCCACTCAGCAAAACTTTCTATTGTGTCGCTGACACCAGCCAACGCGCCCACGCACTCCCGCAGAGTGGCGGAAAGTATGAAGCTTGTATGCTGTCCTGGGACTCAGATTACACGAGCTCTGATTTATCAAATACCCTATGTGTTTCCAACAAACTAAATATCGATAAATTTATTGCCGAACAATTTGGACAAGAAAACTTTATTCCATCTTCTGTAGCGATAACCATTAGATAATCATCCCGCCAATCAATTCGGTCGGGTGATGTTTCACCCGACTCGGCTAAAAAAGCCCTGTTAAGTGAAGCTAACAGGGCTTTTTTTTGTTTTTAATTTTTCAAGACTAACAATAATCTACCTCTAGGAGGAACTCGTAACAGGGGGTAATCACATGGGAATAAAATATTTATTAAAATACCTCGTCTATTGGCAGGTTGTCAGTTATGAATACGCACAACGATTTGGAATTTATCTAAAATTCGCGCGATTAGCGTGGCATTTTTGGTCGCTTTCAAATGGTTTTAACTAATTTTTTTATAGCCAATTTGCAGTTGATTTGCTATAAGAAGAGTAGCAGTATGAATAAAAGAGAACTATGTTTAATACTGTAAAGGTTTACACTGTTACAAGAAGGGTATGGCTAGTGCCCTTGTTGATGTAAAGAAGTATCAAGCGCCCTAAAGCCATACGAACTACGCAATGCTCGTTGATGTTTGATGCAGAAGACTTAATGTTAAATATTTTTAACATCACTGCTTCTGTACGACCTAGATAAAAGAGATTTTATCAGGGGCGAACAGACATCAAAACGAGCACAGTACTTGGTAAAGGTACTAGGTAAGAGTTCAGGGCAAAAATATGACCTATTCACCGAGAATATTACGCCTGGATAAAGCAGGCTTTCCCACCGGCTGGCTCTCGAAAGAGGCTGCCACCGTCCTTTATGCACGCCAACAAATCATCTGGTCAATGGGCGAAGAAACCATAACAATGCGCGGCGGTTACTCGCACCAGGGTGTGCAAACAAAAATTCATTTACCCAGCATCATTGCTTGCGAAGGCATGGTGAGTGAGCGAAATAAAAAACCCGCGCTGTGCAATCGACTTTTGTTTAGACGTGACCAATACATTTGTATGTATTGCGGCGGAAAATTTTCGCATCCAGATTTATCTCGAGATCACATAATACCGAGAATACAGGGCGGTCGAGACTGCTGGAATAATGTGGTAACAGCCTGTCGACGCTGCAATCAGCGAAAAGGCGGGAGGACTCCTGAACAAGCATCGATGGAACTGCTGGCAATTCCTTTTGAACCAAATCCGTTTGAATATCTCTATCTCGCCAATCGTTACATAATGGCGGATCAGATGGCATTTCTCGAAGCAAAATTTTCAAAAAATTTGCGCTTGCAATAAATCCGCTTTCATAAATAGGCAATATTAAAATAAAAAATTGATTGCTAAATTACGGTAACTATTATTGCATGAATTTGTTGTGTGATTTTTGCAGCGCTCAATTTTCCAATTCGAGAGACAACAATGACCAGGTATTGAATCCATGATTGTGGAGGTGAAATTCGATCTCTGTGCCTTGTGAAACATCGAACATCACAGGGAAATTTAGATCGTAGATTTCTGCGTTGGCAGGAATAGCAACTGTTTGTTCCCAGACAATCGTGTTACCTATAGAGATAGCAACATGCGCATCGGCCGGTTCGGAGAAACGCAATTGTGAATGCCACAGTACTAAGTGGATTTGGTCCCATTTTTTAAGGTCTGTCAGTAAAGGTTGGCTTACCGAAAGATAATTACAATAACCTGTCTGAACTTCTAGTGCGCCATTTTCATCATACCAACTATTACTCGGACAACTTACGGGATCAGGTCGGTGGTCAGCCAAGGAATCGTCAGCTGATGATTGTTCTACCCATGCATCCACATCAATCAAGGGTGTGTACGCACTAGCAGTATCGGTTGAGGTAACTTCGATATCCACGTTGTCGGTAATACCCAAAACGTGGCCATCAGCAGCAACTAATTCAACCTTTAAATTGTGTGTCCCATCTGTGATGGCGGAAGGTAAAGGGTAAAAGAAATCGCTTTCCCAATATTCCACGATATTCGTTGCAGCGCCATCTAAACTAATTCGATAGTAACCCGTGTTTATCTTGCTGTGATCATCAGTTTCATTGCTGTGGCCATGATCGTCACCCTCACTCGTCGGTTCATCAAGCGTAAAATTATTCACGCTCAGGGACAAGGGAACTATCTGCCCTGATTTAAATTGCTGGAGGTAATGAGGTTCCTGAATGTAGACTGTTGGTTGATAACTAAAAGCTGCCGCATTCACAGGCGCTTTGGTGATGTACATCATAGAAATGCACATTTCATCCCAGGTACCTTCACCCCATTCCACATACCTCGGAGTTTGTTGCACGCCATCGACGATCAATTGATTTTCAGCGGAGTTGTCCCAATTACAAGTTAGGGTAAACACGTCATTGGGTTGAACGATTACCTCTGAAGTAAAATCATAAGTGTCTTGCCAACTAAAATCCCAATCTTCAATTTCAATTAAAGTTTGCTTAGTACCATTTTCTCGCTGCAAAACTAAGCTGCCACTCTTGCCCAGTGTATGCATATGCAAGCCAGTGGAATGAATTGAAAAAGGCTCATCCGCTGCAACACCAATCGCACTGCCAAGAAATTGCATTAATATTTTTGCGCTAAAATCATGGGTAATGGTAACGCTTGGATCATTGGCAGGAATAGGCATACCCCCTGCCATTAGCCAGCTTGGATGCAACATTAAAAAAGATAGCGCCTCGCGCTCCACCTGGCTGTCAATCTGCAATATTGCTGTTGTTTGATCTGGCTGCGGTTGCACTACCAATGTGTTGTAGTGCATCTGCATCACAATTTTTGAACCCGGTTCAATCCGAATGCCAGTACCTTCTGGCGTTGAACCAGAACTGAAACCTGGTACCCAGCCACCGATCTGTCGAGGGTAATGTTTACCGCCAGCAACATTGGAGCCGCCGACACATTGAAAACCGGGTTTTCCGTCAGCTCCGCTAGCCTTGGTGTAAACCTCTACATCGTCCGGTTCTATGACACTGACGATCACATGGTGTACCTGGGCTTTTACTCCAGGAGTCACATCCATACCCGTTAAATAAACGGCTTCTGTTTGGTTCCAATCCAACACAAAACAGCGATAGTCATCAGGTAAAACTTGGGGTGTATAAGCCTCCGGCATGGTGATGCTGACGTCTGCACGAATAGAATTATTGACGATAGTGGTAGTAGATTGCGTAGTTACTGTCGCAGAACCTTCAGGTGCACCCCCAGCAATCCAATTAAGAATTTTGTAACGCTCTTCTCTCGTCAATGAACGATCATATTGAAACGGCGTAAAACCCTTGGTAGGGAGCCAAGGTGGCATGCTGTTATTTTCAATCTGATGTGCAGAAGCAGCTCGAACAGCATAAACCTCTTGGTAGTTGGTCAATGGAAACGGTGCAAATCCTCCTGTTTCATGGCACGTTGCACATTTGGCATCAATGATCGATTTAATATCTGCTTGGTACGTAAAATTGGTGGCCAATTTTTTGGAATCATTTATCTCAGTACCATCACCTTCTGGCGCCCCCGCCTCAATCCAATCATTCACTAAAGCAATCTCCGCAGCCGATGGTTTCGAATAACCTTCGGGCGGCATGGTGCCGGACTCCAACGCAAAGTGTATTGGCGAACGATGGGCAAAAACCTCTGTATAGTTTTCCAAAGGAAAGGGGGCAACACCATCCCCAGTGTGGCAAGACGCACAATAAAGATCGAAAATCGGCTTTGTGTCGCTGTGGTAACTTAAATTAGTTGATGTCGTCGAGACCTTGGGAATTTCCACATCGTCTTTTGATGAACCTGATCCCAAACAGCTCTGCAAAACTAAGCAAATTACTACTACTGCTATATTGGAAAACTTCATATCGCGTAAGAACATACTACTCATGAGTCGACTAAGTCAAAATTACAAAATTAGAGTCAATTAACTACTCGTTCTTGTTTTTTAAGCATAGCCCATAGATCTCAGCTCAATCGATTTATTCAATTTTAAAAAGGCATATGAAGTCTAACGCTGATATTAAATATGTATATATATTCAATTTTAGGGAGAGATTAATCTTTGCTGAAAATATTATGCAGAGTAGAAAAAACGCCTATGCGGCAATGATTTAGTATCATTCAATCGATAAATTGGCAAAGTTATTTACATTCAAAGCGGTTTACCGCGTCATTGTAATCGCAAAGTACATAAATACGGTTAAAACCAATGACTCCGCCATCTGAAGCACCACAATTAAATTTATAACTCAGATGAGTAGCTGACTCGCTCTTTTCAACTAATTCACCGCTGTTATTAGAGCACTTTTGACGCGCGATTCGATCAACCGCTTCTTTAAGACCTTTAGCGTTATACTTCGAATCAGCCGCTTCAGCGAGCAACAACGGGGAATTCTGAATACTGGCTAAAGAGCTTTTATTCTGTTGAAAGCTATCGTTTATAATTACAAACAATTCTTCATTACAAGTGGTTTGGATTTCTTTGCAGGCTTCTTCCATGGCTCGGATTATAGCTGCAACCATTGCAGCTTTGCTGTTCGAGTAGGATTGAGTAAATTCAAAAAAGTAATACATTGCTTGAGAAAAATAAGCTTCTTTGGATCCTAATTCGTGAATTTTTTGGTAACTGTTGTTATCTTCGACCACTGCTGTCGCAAACTCTACCAATGTTGAATTGGCTTGCATGAGAGGTGAAATTTTTTGAAAATAGATTTGGCGAGAGGATTCGCTCTGACCTTGGTTTTGCTCCGCTGCATTTAACATTGCTGGATCGACAGCAATTACGCCCATCATGCAAAGCACCGGGAATAAAAAACTTTTCCATAAACTCAGGTTCCGATTAGCTACCAGTTTCAGGGGCAACAATCCGGCTACATTATTTTTTACAGCTTTTTTTACAACTGAGACCTGCAACATAACTCCACTATTACAATGTTAAATTAATTTAATGACGTTAACTTATTTTAAACCTTAAACTCCCTTCTCCTTGATTTCATCCACTGATTAACTGTACAACTTACACGTATAACAGTGCTGTCATAATCAAAGACAACCTTGAAAAAGTCAGCATTAACAACGAGCTAATCAACAAAAAAAGAAGTATTTCTAAAATGAAGCAGTTCTACATTGGAGGTTTATTTTTGCGTTTTATTTTTGAACGCCGAGGAAATCTAAACAAAACCTCTTACGTCTAATAGTCTTAATACGCACAATGTTAACACATCCATTCGTTAATTAAGATGCTATAAATATTAAATATTTTGTCTTTTGTGAAGCCGGTTGACTAAGGATTCAGTTTTTTCGCTATCACCAATACTGGATAACAGAAGACGTACTCAAAATATCTTGCTTCTCACTCAGTTCCTAAGTTATCTGCATGCGACATCAATTCATTTCGCTTTTCGATTTTCATCCAATAATGTCAATTAACTTATTGAAAATGCTGATTTTAATTAGTATAAGCTCTGTTAAACCAAGCTTTGTTCAGTCTTGGAAAGACTGATGACTTAAAACCAAAGATTCAACAGATCAAAAGGCCATGTTTGTTTCAAACGCACAGCGAGATTAAAAGTGACGTCACATCCTCGATTCTCAATAAACCTAAATTTTTATATATTTGTCCCAGGCAAGTTGTCGCTTTTGCTCAGCTTCAGCAAAAGAATCCCGTTTTGCCAGTCGTGTCATTAAACCAGCCAAGCCCGGTACTTCTGAGAAAATATCCCATTGGTAAATTTTTTTAGCAGCTAAATTGGCAGCAGAGAAAGAATAAAAGGCAAAAATATCAGCATAGGTCAATTGGTCCCCCACCAAAAAACCATTGCCTTTAATAGATATAAGTTGATTTAACGCTGCAATACCGCTCTCCAACTTTGGCTTGACCTGCTCTAAATCCCGCTCATGATTTTTTGCGCCGAAAAGTATTCCCGGAAATAACGTTCTAGCTGGCAACTCAATGTAAAGCTCGAAATATTTCATCAACTCTCGAGTTTTGGCTTTGTTAAACGCATCAGCAGGATAAAGCGGAACTTCAGGATAACGGTCTTCTAAATACTCAAGGATCACGTTTGTTTCAGTTAGAAAACCATCCTCTGTCTCAAGGCAGGGGATTTTCCCCATCGGGCTCTTCAACAAATAATTCGTCTCTTTATTAGGAAACACCTCAATTATTTCAAACTCAATATTTTTTTCCTTCAGCGCTACAACTACCATATTAAAATAATTACTTACACTGAATCCATACAATTTTAACATCCCTATTCCCTCTGTTAGATATAAATCGCCACTCAACGGTTAGTTGATTTCAAAAATTTAATTACAGGATTCCTGTATTAATGCGTATCAATAAAACTTTCCTCTTACCAACCTTGGATCTGTTTCGAATCGCGAATATTCAATTGAACTCGTTAAGATCGATAAGCCGCAGGATGATAAATTCTAAAATGTAATCCGCCAAGCCATTCTCTTCTCACTTGCAAAAAAAATAGAACACTACTCGGACTAATATCCAACCAGCATGGAAAAAGATTTTTCTGATTGACACCAATGCGAATATTTTGTTATTTTTTAATAATGGGATATTTTCCCATTATTAAAAAATAACGATACTCGTCATCAACTCAGCGGACTTAACGTAAGAGAGCGCAATCTGATCAACATGAGTTTAAACACAGCAACCCTCGCAATTAAGGATGAATAATGATAGAGGACAACCCAACCAATTTACTCGGCCTACTTAATATCACACCTCGTCAAAAACAAGTTGTCACCCACTTACTGAACGGACTCACCAACAAACAGATAGCCAGGATTTTAGAAATACAGGAAGGCACCGTCAAAATGCATCTCTACTCCATCTATCGCAGATTAAATGTTTCGAATAGGGGTCAGGTGCTAGCAAAATGGCGGTCTTTGAATTCAAAAGCTTTCAATGGAAATCTCGAACTTTTGAACTAACACCTTAATATCAGACCCTTCCTTTTTACGAAGTGGTCGCGCCACACATGACATATGTAAGGCACTGAGGTTATTCCCTTGATTGACTTAATAGTATTAGCCAGTAACCCATCTTTCTCTACCAAACGTGAACTGGTTTTTAGAATTTGATTAATTTTATTGAACCATTCTTACCTAATTGACTACTGACTCTATAAATAGTGTTGTGTTAGTCGCCCTGGCAATGACGAGCATTAATTGAGGCACATGCAATTCATTCTTTCACTGCGTCTGCAAATTTTTGTTGCATCTGTATATAACCTCCACACAACACGCATAATTAAAAATAGAAAATAAATCCGCTACGACCAACGTATGGAGTAAAACGCAATGCGCATTTTGTCAGTGGGAAAAGCTCACCCAGCACATTATTACAGCCAAGACGAACTTTTATCCGCATTCCAGAATGTGTGGAATACTCAACATCACAATCCAAAAAGGGTAGAACAGTTCCACCAGTCTGTATGTGTCGGCGGCAGACATCTTGCTCTCCCTATAGAAAGTTATCCCACTTTAAAAACTTTCGGCGAATGTAACGACCATTTTATCCGTGTTGGGCTTGACGTTGCTGAGCAAGCGATTCATAGCGCGCTCGACCAAGCACAGCTCACGGCAAAAGATGTAGACGCTATTTTCTTTGCTTCTGTGACCGGTATTGCTACACCCTCGATGGATGCAAGATTGATAAATCGAATTGGATTTCGCAATGATATCAAGCGTTATCCATTATTCGGCCTAGGCTGCGTCGCTGGTGCGGCTGGCACTTCGCGCTTAAATGATTACTTAAAAGGTCATCGCGATGGCGTTGCGCTTTTAGTCTGTGTCGAACTCTGTTCTCTCACCCTACAAAAACAGGATTTTTCCGTGCCAAATCTGATCGGCAGCGGACTGTTTGGTGATGGTGGTGCGGCGGTCATAGCCGTAGGAGAAGAACATCCGTTTTATCAAAAAAATGCTGGGCCGCGAGTTAGAGCGACCGCTAGTAGTTTTTATCCGAACACTGAACGTGTGATGGGATGGGATATTACGGAGTCCGGTTTTAATATTGTATTGTCGGCCGAAGTACCGGATGTAGTACGCAAATATCTAGCCGATGATGTTTATCAATTTTTAACGGCACAACATCCTTCTATAACACTCACTATAAAAGAGATCCAATCATGGGTATGTCACCCAGGTGGTCCAAAAGTTTTGGAAGCATTTGAAGAAACACTCGACCTGGAACGCAATGATCTTATCCTTACATGGGATTCGCTGCGTGATGTCGGCAACATGTCTTCTGCCTCGGTACTCTTTGTATTGAGCGACACCATAACAATGCGCAAACCTCCAGTGGATAGTTTTGGTTTAATGATGGCGATGGGACCCGGCTTCTGTTCCGAATTAGTCTTGCTGGAGTGGTAGTTTTATGTCGACTCAATGGATCTACGCAATTTTTATTTTAGCGACCGCAATCGAACGAGTGATTGAGTTACGCGTATCCAATAGAAATGCCGCTTGGAGTATGCAACAAGGCGGCAAGGAATATGGTCAAGGACACTATCCCTCGATGGTAATCTTGCATACAGGATTTCTCTTTGCCTGTGTCATCGAGGTATTCGCATTTAATCGCGCTTTTAACCCAGTGCTCGGCTTTATCTTGTTAACTATTGCTGCATTCTGCCAAGGATTACGTTGGTGGTGCATCTCAACCCTGGGACACCGCTGGAATACTCGAGTGATTATAGTGCCCGGATTGACGCGAGTTAACCAAGGCCCTTACGCCTATTTTTCTCATCCGAACTATATTGCGGTCATTACTGAAGGAGTGGTTTTGCCATTAATTCATGGCGCATGGATAACCGCAATTATTTTTACTCTTCTCAATGCCTGGTTACTCACCGTGAGAATCAATGTTGAAAACAAGGCACTCAATGAGATGGAACAAAATTTAGGAGCAGCGAATCATGCCTAACAGCCAGATTAAACAAGAAGTCATGCATTTGATTCGCGACGAACTCAAATGGGAGGGCGATATTCCAGAAGGTGATCTCGCAAACTATCTTGACAGTATTAAACGCCTGAGTTTGGTGGTTGCAATAGAAGATCATTGGGAGATCTGCTTCGAATCTGAAGACGAACAGATCATCCATACTTTAGATGATCTTGTCTCTGTCATCGACCAGATCATTCGACGCGAGAGTGCCGCATGAAACATCATCTTATCGCTTACTTAGAAAAAGCAGCATTACAAAACAAACCAGATGCCGGTTTGCGTTTTCTCGATCGCCGTGAAAACGCAGAATGGTATGACTGGCAAACCATTTACACTCGAGCATTAAAAGCTGCCGGCGCACTTCATGCCGCTGGCGTTAAGAGTGGAGATCGTGTGGCAATTATTTTGCCGACCTGTATCGGTTTCATCGATACCTTTCTCGGTTGCCAGGTGCTCGGCGCTATCCCGGTCCCCATGTATCCACCAGTTAGACTTGGCAGACTCGACGAATATTTCGAGCGCAGTGCAGCAATGCTCGACGCGGTGAAAGCCGTGGCAGTTGTGAGTAATAGCCAAGTAAATCGTGTCCTCGGAAAATTATTGCCTTTGTATCCGTTAAGATTGGGATTTATCGATGCCGAAAAACTTCCGAAAGGTTCACCTTGCAAGCCTGTAGATATATCATCCGACCAACTTGCTCTAGTGCAGTTTTCCTCCGGCACTACGGTCGCCCCCAAAGCGGTGGCACTAACCCATCGACAAATACTTTCCAACGCGATCTGCATTCAACAACAGATCGAAGCGAATAGTCAGGGTATAACGCCCTCTGGTGTATCTTGGTTGCCGCTTTATCACGATATGGGATTGATCGGCTGTATTCTTCCAGCGATTCTTGTTCCAGGAGCACTCACTTTAATCCCACCGGAAGTATTTCTGGCAAAACCGGCGATTTGGCTGCGAGCCATCGCCAAATATCGCGCCACCAGCTCGACGGCGCCCAACTTTGCCTATGCGCTTTGCAATGAACGCATTGATGCAAAAGAATTGGAAAATTGCGATCTGTCCTGTTGGAAGATGGCCTTGTGTGGCGCCGAGCCTGTGTCACCCGAAACATTGCGCGAGTTCGCACGAAAGTTTAGCCAGTGGAATTTTTCAGAAAATTCTCTTGCGCCCGTTTATGGTTTGTCGGAAGCGTCTCTCGCGGTCACCTTCAGCCCATTCGGTTCAGGTATGAAAACTTTCAACATTGATCGTCAACAGCTAGCGCAAGGAAAAGCCGTAAAATCGACTGATGAACACGCGTGGGAACTGGTTTCGGTCGGAGCACCACTGCCAGGTTTCGCAGTAGAGATACGCGATGAGCACGGTCTTTCACTGCCGGAAAATACTGAAGGCATTATCTATGTTTCCGGCCCATCACTCTGTCAGGGTTATTTCGATCATGATGAATCACCGATTGAAAATGGCTGGCTGAATACCGGTGATGTAGGTTTTTTACATCAGGGTGAACTGTATATTACCGGACGCAAAAAAGACGTGATTATTCTGCATGGGCAAAATCATATGCCACATGAAATAGAACGCGCACTGGATAAAGTTCACGGAATACGTACAGGATGTGCGGCTGCCGTCAGCGACATTGGTCCCGAGGGTGAACGCCTGATTGTCTTTGCAGAATATCGTGAAGTGCGCGACTCGATGGCTGAACTTTGTCGGCAAGCTATTGTGGCCGCCACCGGTGTAGATCCTGCATTGGTGGTCCTGTTAGAGCCAGGAACCATTCCGCGAACCTCATCCGGCAAGATTCGTCGCGCTGAAACCTTAAAGCTCTGGAAAAAAAATCAATTAACAGCGCCTGATAAAGTCACGCCTTGGTTGCTGGCGGGCGCCATGGCCGCGTCCTACAAAGAGCGCATCCTACAAAAACTAAAACTGCCTGAAGTTTTCTGAGATGCCCTTGATATGAAAGAGCTAGTCATTGTCGGCGGCGGCCCAGTCGGACTCAGTGCAGGGATTTTTGCTGCGCTGCAAGGAATTGACGCCACAATACTCGAACAACAACCCGATATTATCGATAAAGCCTGCGGCGAAGGTTTAACGTCGGGTGGAGTAAAATTACTGGATCAGTTGGGGGTTAGCATTGCCGTCAAACGCCCCTTTTTAGGCATTCGTTATAGAGACGGCAAGCAATCCGCAGATGGACATTTTCACGATGGCCCTGGCTGGGGAATCCGCCGCACAGTATTACATGAAGCATTGCGTCATCGCGCAATTTCGCTAGGCGTTAATATTTTGCAACACAAAGTCACTTCGCTGCAGCAGAATGACGACTATGTTTCGATTGATGGCATCAAAGCCCAGTACGTGATTGGCGCCGACGGCTTAAACTCTACCGTGAGAAAACTCCTAAACCTTACACCCCGACCCGAACGGCTCATGCGCTACGGTGTGAGGCAACATTTTTATGTCAAACCCTGGTCTAACTACGTTGAAGTGCATTGGTGTCCTTGGGCCGAGGCTTATGTCACCCCGGTAAGTGACGAGGTTGTCGGTATTGCACTTTTGTTTGGTGACTCATTCAGAAAACACGTGGGCAGCGGCAACGGCACCTTTCACCACCGCGCGCTAAAAAGTTTTCCCTCTTTACAAGAACACCTACCGGATTCCTGTCGGGTCGCAAGCCAATCAAAAGGCGCCGGTCCCTTCAAAATTACCTTGGACAAACATGTGGTGGGCCGCGTTTTTCTGGTAGGTGATGCGGCGGGTTATCTTGATCCTTTGACCGGTGAAGGCGTTCGACTGGGCTTTGTCACCGCAATGTCTGCAGTGAATGCCATCCTTGCTAATGCCCCTGAATCCTACGAAAGCCAGTGGTCTGCCATTACCCAGCGCTATCGTTGGGCGACCAATAGCATCCTTCACTTAAGGCAAATTGAATTCTTGCGCAAGTTGATGATTCCCACTCTTCGAACCTGCCCTTGGTTATTCGACCAGATCTTGATGTTTTTAGAATCTGGTGATGCCTCCTCTCCTCTCTGGGATTTGGCTACGGTAAAATAGTATTTTTCTCGAACTTCAGTTCCTCATGGCCTCTATACGCCCGCCACATTTGTGTATCACTCAATTTCTTCGGCTCCCTTAATCTAATATTTAACTATATTTTTCAATTTATTATAAATTTTATAGCCTGTTATCCGAGAATCCATCATCCAATAAATACATCAAAATTGCATATTTCGACATAATATGCATAATTTGTCGAACATCTATAAACTAAATTCAGATGGCAATTTATACCTATGGAATCGACAAACTCCACAGAAACTCTGCAGAAAATAGCAACAACTAAATCCCTCTCAGACGGTGAGCTACAAGCAGACAAAAAACAGCAAATCCTCAATGCAGTGTTCCGCTGCTGTGCTCATTATGGTTATCGTCGCACTAACATGGAGGATATCGCCCGCGAAGCAGGCATCTCTCGCACCGCGCTCTATTACTATTTTCGCAACAAAGAAGAAGTGTTTTTAGGATTGAGCGATTGGTTTCACGACCAGGTCATGACCGCCACCAATATTGCTTTGAGTTACCAAGGCCCCGCTGACCTCGCCATCTTAAAAATCCTGGAGGCGCGGATGGCGCTGTTTTTTGAATTAGTGTTCCTTTCTGAACACGGCAAAGAGATAGCGGATTCCAATAATCTAATGGTCGGCCCGGCCTGTAAACAACACAAACAACTCTATCTGTCACTGTTGGCGAATAAACTAAAAACAGCACAATCAACAGGCGACATTAACTACGCTGCCGTGGGTATGAATGATGAGGACGCGGCGCTTTTTTTAATTGACTGCGCCAATGGCTTGATGCCCGCCAGTGGTGCCGGTTCTGATCTGCAACAAAATCTCGTGCAATATCGCAAGCGCCTGGCTCAGCTGGTACATCTCACGGTGATCGCCTGGAATGGCAAGCCTAGCTTTAAACCTAAAAAACTCAGTTAAATAACAAGGAACACCTATGCCGCTTCCCGCGAGCTTCAAAGATAAATACGGTCCCTGGGCAATCATTACCGGAGCATCTTCCGGCATCGGTGAACAATTTGCAGAATTGCTCGCAGTTGCAGGATTGAACGTGATATTGGTTGCTCGCCGCAAAGACAGAATCGATAAACTAGCGGACACTCTAACGGCAAAATATCAGGTAAAGGCGGTGGCACTCTGCGCAGATCTCGCCTCCCCCAATGCAGTCGAGCAATTACGATCAGACTGCAATGACAAGGATATTGGTCTGTTGATCTGCAACGCGGGTACCGGCGCCAAAGGTCTTCACCACGAAACCTCGTTGCAACAACTCAATAATATTCTTGACCTCAACAGCCGCGCGCCTATGCTACTGACTCATGCATTTACACCAGATTTTATCCGCCGCGGACGAGGTGGTATCATCATCACCGCGTCGATCGAGGCGTACTTGGGCTTTCCCTATTCCGCAGCTTACTCAGCGAGCAAGGCCTTTGCTAAAACATTGGGCGAAGGACTCTGGGGCGAACTCAAACCGCATAATGTGGACGTACTTGTGCTCAACCCTGGCGCCACGGATACAGAAATCCTTGCCGTGCAGGGCATCGACTCTAAACAGATGGTGGGACTTATGTCACCCAAGGTTGTTGCAGAATACGCGCTGCAAATGCTGGGTAAAAAGCCGGTGGTAATTGCCGGGCTATTAAATAAAGTATTTATGAAATTTCTTACGCTAATACCTCGATCATTGGCGATCAGGTTAGCGGGCATTGGGATGAAAAATGCGATGGATAAATCACACGCTTAAAAATAGGAACCCATGATGGCAACAAACAATTTGTGGAATGAAAGCGTAGATGTGATGGTGGTCGGCTCCGGTAACGGTGGAATGACGGCGGCTCTGACCTGTTACGAGATGGGCATTGAGAATGTGCTGGTCATCGAAAAGGGCGCGAAATTCGGCGGCACCAGTTCTTTGTCGGGCGGTGGCGTCTGGATTCCCTGCAATCGCTACGCTAAAGCTGCCGGTGCGGAAGACTCATTCGAAGAGGCGCGCGAGTACTTGCGCCAGACTATTCCAACTGGCTCTGTACCGGAAGATATTCTGGATACCTATCTGCGTGAAGCGCCCAATATGTTGGAGTTTCTTCACGAGCGCACGCGCGTGAGATATGAAACCTTAGACCACTATCCAGATTACTACACCGATAGAAAAGGCGCCAAACACGGCCACCGCTCGCTGGAACCGGCAACGCTCAATCTTTCCGACCTCGGCACCGAAGGCAATTTTCTCACCCCCACACACCACATGATGTACATCATGGATCGTATTCCCATTAAACAGGTCGAAGCGCAAATACTGATGGGGATGCTCAAAGGCTGGGGAAGCATCGCATTCAATTTATTCTGGGCGTACATCACGGACATCAAGTGGCGTTTTAAATCGAAACGTTCACAGCGCTTAACCTGTGGCAGCGCCGGCGTGGCACGCTTAAGATTGTCGATGATGGATCGCAATATGCCCCTCTACTTGAATACACAATTAACTGAATTGATCACCGAGAATGGCAAAGTCGTTGGCGCCTTGGTTAAAAAGAATGGCGTCGATCACCGCATTGAAGCACACAAAGGTGTGATATTAGCGGCAGGCGGTTTTGAACATAACCAGCAAATGCGCGAGAAATATTTGCCGAAACCCACCAACACTGCCTGGACCGGAGGCATCCACACCAATACGGGCGACGCGATTTCTGCCGGTCAGTCACTCGGTGCCGCGACCCGTTTAATGGACGGCGCTTGGTGGTGTACAACTATTTCGGTCCCCGGCGAACCGCAGCCTCGCCTTGCAATCATGGAAAAATCCTTACCCGGCTGCTGTGTTGTCAATAAAGCTGGCAAACGCATCAGCAACGAATCACAGAATTATATGGCGTATCTGCTGGAATTTTTTGCCAAACATTCGGCTGAAAATCCCTGTCATCCATCCTATATGGTTTTCGACAGTCGATTCCGTGCAAACTATATTGTCGGTCCCTTGCTGACAAAAGCCACCAATCCAGATTGGATGTTGCCCAAGATCTATTTTGAAAAAGGTTTTCTCGCCAAAGCAGAAACTATTGAAGAGTTGGCAAAACAAACGGGTATCGATCCTGCCGGTTTACGCGAAACCATCAACAACATGAACACCTATGCAAAAACAGGTAAAGATGAAGAGTATCAACGGGGAGATTCGGCTTACGATCAGTACTACGGCGACCCTGAGGTAAAACCCAATCCTTGTCTCGCGCCTATCGACCAAGCGCCATTTTATGCGATGAAAATGGATCCGGGCGATTTTGGGACTCAGGGTGGATTGGTCATCAATAGCCATGCGCAAGTCATACATGAAAATGGCTCGCCTATCCCAGGCCTTTATGCCTGCGGAAATTGTACGGCGGCTACGTTGCCGACCTACCCAGGGCCGGGCTCAACTTTGGGACCGGCGATGACGTTTGGTTATCTGGCGGCGAAACATATTGCGTATGAGTGAGATAAAAATACTTTTGCCGACAATATATTTGGAAGCAGTGCATCGAAAGATTGGTCCTTACACAAATATTTTCGATTAATCTGACTTTTTGCTATTCCACCACCGCAAATGTCAGCTCCAAAGTAATCGCCCAGACACGCCGTGAATACATCCATGTAGGCTCTCATCGGCATCCATGCCTCAAAAGGTCTTGGCAATTACTTTGGAGCTGACATTTACTATCGAAGAGCAGAATATATGATGAGTTAAGAGCGCCTTGCTTCAGAATATTTTGTACAGCGAATCTTTGTGAGTAGAGCTGAAGTTCACCATCCAGCATCTCTTTATGAGACCTTCTGAGGCATGGATGCCGATGAGAGCCCCCATGGATGGGTTTACGGCGTGTCACATAAAGAGATGCTGGATGGTGAACTGGCTAATGGGTTAAGGGCTTTTAATAATTTTTCTCGCTAAAAACATCCTATTATTTAGGAAAAAAAGTGAGATATGTATAAAGACCAGCGTCACGAACCATCCTGCACATTAGTGTTCGGATCAATACTGCCCATATTCTCCATTAAAAATTGCTTAACGGTATCCACAATCACCTGCGTTTGCCGATCAATTTCCACATTGACGGCATCACCCACTTTTTTCTCACCGTGATTAGTTACGCGAAGTGTCTCAGGGATAAGTGAAACCTTAAATCGATTAGCGGATTTATCCACATCGGCAACCGTGAGGCTACAACCATTCAAGCCGATAAATCCCTTTCTAAAAATATATCCGATGAGTGTCGCGGGCACCTCATATGTAATGTGATAATTATTTTCCGGTTGCTCAATGCGAACGATTGTTGCAGTGCCATCGATATGTCCCGAGATATTGTGCCCGCCAATCTCCACGCCTTGTTTGGCTGACCGTTCAATATTGACAAGACTGCCAACCGACAAATCTCCCAAGGTAGTGAGATCGAGAGTCTCTTGCATTACATCAAAAGTTACTACTGCCTCATCAAATTGAGTCACTGTCAAACAAACACCATCCACGCCTATGCTGGCACCGATGGTCAAATCGCGCATCAGCTCCGCTGGCAACGCAATACTTATCGTGTGCAGGCCAGTTTTCTTAATAACGTCGATAACAGGATAAGCGCCTTGAACAATACCTGTGTACATGATGTTTTCTCAGCTTCCTAAACAAAAATAAGCAAAAAATAATTAATTTATAAAAACAGCCTCTAACTCGCGGAGGATACGATAAAGCGTCTCTTTATCGATAGGTTTAGCTAAATAAGTATCCATTCCAGATAAGTTGATTTTATCCAGGACTTCACCCTCGGTGTGAGCAGTTAACGCGATAATTTTCACCGGCTTTAACCCACTGCTCTGTTCAAATTGTCTAATTTTCTCAGCGGCGACAAATCCGTTCATCACCGGCATTTCACAATCCATCAGAATCAAGCCAACTGATTTCCAGTTCTGCTGATAAGTCTCTAACAAGCGCTGGCCATTCTCCAAAATATCGAACTCACATTGTGCCGATTCCAGTATACGCTTGATTATGAGTTGATTGACCGTGTTATCTTCGGCGACAAGAATTTTGTATTTCACTAATTTAATATCTTCTTCTGGAATAACTTCTCGAATTACTTCTCGCCGATTCGATGACTGTAATATCTTCGACATCGTCTTGGCAATTTCTACTCCAGACGACAAATAACTGAGACTACGATAACTGCGCTCGTTTACAACTTCTTCAAAATAACTATTGGTGAAGTAACTATTAGAACGCAGCGAGAATTCAAGTTTTGCAACATTTTCCGGCAGCTGCAGCAGCTGATTTCTGTATTCGTCCTTCAAGGATTCATTAAAACACACCAAAGCAAATTCACGACTCAGATATTCAAATGCTAAAGACAGATTTTCATTTGGAACGACGTAAATAAGCAACATTCCCCAATGTTTCAGCAATGAGTTGAGGCGAGCGGCCATTGCACCATCTTCGCCTAGCCAATATATTTTTGCTTCCAGAAATTCGGGTTCTAGTGTGTATTCTTCTTCCCCGATAACTCGTCCCACGGGCAAACAAATATTAAATGTTGCACCTTCGCCCGCGTAACTTTCTAACGCCAGGGTGCCGCCCAGTAGCTTAATGTATTGTGCTACAACACTTAGACCCAAGCCGGTGTACTCGTCGCCGGTGCTAGTGGCTTGGATAAATTGTTCGATAGACTTTGCTGCTAACAATTCGCTGTGGCGATCAAAACCACGCCCCTGATCTTTAATAACTAAATGCAAAAGACCAGTCTCAGCGTCACCGGTATCCATAACCTTTACAACAATGCTAATACGTCCATATTTGGAAAATTTAATCGCGTTATCAATCAAATTAAAAACGATCTGGCCAATTTTAGTAGGATCACTGCGCAGCTTAAATGGCACAGAATGATCGCGGATGTACTCAATCTCCAATAGTGACTGCTCCACTATAGGTAAAAAGAGAGACAGGGTTTCACAGATCCTATCATCGAGATCAAATTCCACATGCTCTACGGCCATTTTGCCCGCATCGAGCTTGGAGAAATCGAGCACATTGTTGATGGTCGCCAATAGTCTTCTACCCGAACGATAAACAATATCGGCAAAAAATTGTTGATAGGCCGTCAATTTATCTTGTCTAAAAATATCGATCATGCCCAATACGCCATTGATGGGCGTTCTGATCTCATGTGACATCTGCGCTAAAAACTCGCTTTTAATTTTGCCCTGTTCGTGCAGGGTGTAGATCTCTTTCTCCATATCCAACGTGTCGCTACGCAGCTCATTGATTCTGTCCGCAAGACCAAAAGATAAAATAATTAATTGGATGGCGGTTGCGGTCGGCTGATAGGTTAACAAAAATGGCAGCGGCGGAATTGCCCCGAGCACATAAAGGATCCACACCACACCAGAAAGTAAGGGTGCGATAGTAGCGGCAATAAAAATAAATGCCGGCCTAAAACCCTTGATTGCCAATTTGATTGGGGGGTAAAGCGCTCCCGCTATCATGACCAGGATCGGTGGCCCAAGACTCGCCAAATAGAGATTTTTTGAACCAATAACTGCGGCTGGTATACAGACGAACAGACTGAACATTGCCGCCAGTCTCAGCATTTTATACCAGAATGGCATGCGCGCTTTGAGTTCCAGATAAATAGCGATTTGCGGAATAAACGACGCAATCACTAACGCACCCGAAATGTAATTTAAACGGATGCCACAGGATTCACAGTCTGGGAAAAGATAAATAAAATAACCGGTATTACTTAAATTCGTGCCAGTAATAGAGATTATGTACAGAGCCAGATAAAGATAGAGACGCTGCTTATCCAAATACCATAAAAAAAGATTATAAATTAACAGTGCCAGTGTGATGCCAACAATTGCGCCCTCAATAAGCCGCAAAATAATCTGATAATGAAAATACTCATCTTCGCCATAGAGCTTTAACGGCATGCTCATGGGAAAATAACTGGTGACTCGCATATAGAGGTGTTTGCTCTCTTTGGCTGCAAAAAGCAATTTAAAAATCGATTGATTGGTTTTAAGCGGCCGCTGTTGCAAGGGTATATCAAAGCCTGTCTCTGCAAGCTTGGAATTTGATTCCGTCGAATAAAGTTCTACCAAACCGATCAAGGGATTATTCTGCAATATATAAATCAATACCGGAACATCAGCCGTATTTTCTATATTTAAGCGCAGCCACACCGCACTGCTGGTATTGCCAAAATTTTTGGTGGCGACGGGATTATCAGGCAATACAAAAATATTGGTTTGAGACGCGATGATTTGGTCGAATTTTATCTCTGAAGTTGGATCTTCAAAATACGCCAGATAGGGTTCTAGTGGAAGGCTTTTGGTTTGTTCATTGATTTGAGCATTTTGTGGGGTGCCATATTGTGCGGCTATATTCTGCTGCTCCGCGACAACATTACTTGGCACCGACAAGCCAATCCAAAAACAAATCAGCACGGCAATAGCGCGTATCGTCTCTACGTGGCTAGTGTTGCAATTTGTGATAGCTCTTTTCAGAGCTCTAAGTCGGCCCAATTCCCAATTCCCAATTCTAGGAAAACGCGCCTAATTTCCATAGGCGTTCAATTTCATTAATCATGTCTTTTATCAACAGAGGTTTCCGAATATAGCCATTAATTCCCGCTTCTTTGCTGCGGAAGATATCCTCCGGCATCACTTTCGCAGAAACCGACACTATGGGAATCTGTCGGTAGCCCAGCTCTGTTTCCATACGTCGCATCATTTTAGCGGCTTCAACGCCATCGAGATTCGGCATTAGGCTATCCAGCAGGATCAATTGATATTCACTGCCGCCCCGACGATATTCATCTACCGCCTCGAAGCCATCGTTCACCACTCGGCTCTCTACACCCAATACGGACAATATTCCTTTAATAACCTGCTGATTCGCCGGATCGTCTTCGGCAACCAGCACACGTTTTAATTTAATCTCCGGCGCTAATTTTATCCTTTGCCAGCGTTTTTCTGCTTGGCGTTGCTGCTCGATGCTGGCGAGGGGCAAGGGCAGCACAAACCAAAATGTCGAACCCTTCCCTTCAAGACTATCGAAGCCGATATTGCCGTCCATGAGACTAATCAAGCGTCGACATATTGTCAGACCTAAGCCCGTGCCTCCATACCTGCGAGTTACCGATAGATCGGCCTGACTATAGGATTGGAATAAATTGAGTTGGTTTTCTTCACTGATCCCAATACCGCTATCGGTGACGGTAAATTTAATCTCACAGGTGCGCTGGTGATAGTTTACATCCAGACAGGTCACGCCGAGTTTGATCGTACCTACCTCGGTAAATTTGAAAGCATTGCCGAGCAAATTGAGTAACAGTTGTCGCAAGCGCGTGGTATCACCCAGCAACTCCAAGGGCGTTCCACGATCTAACTCAATTAAAAATTCTATGTTTTTTTCATTTATTTGCACCTGAAAAATACTGCTGTATTCTTCAAGATGTTCCGCGAGATTAAACGGGCGAATATCCAGTTTGAGTTCTGCATAATTGGCATTGAGCAGATCTATGATGTCATCCACGATCGTTAACAGTGATTGCCCTGAACTTTTTACGACGTTGATGCAGTAGGCCTGGTCTTTTGTTAAATCGGTATTGGCAATCAGTTCAGCGCCGCCGATCACATCATTCAACGGCGTTCTAATCTGAAAACTCATCTTATTGATGAACTGATTTTTAATGGCGCTTGTTACACTGGCACTGATGGCCTGCTTTTCTTTGTTTAATTTCTCTTTGGCTAAATAACTCAAAGAATTTGCCAGCCCCAACGAAAAAATAATCAATTGCAATGCGTCCATATTGTTGGCAAACAGCTCTATTGTTTGCATGTCGTCTAACCATCCAATCGTGACTAACACGCGCAGCGCAGCGGCCAATACCGGCATAGCCAAACCTACCGCAAAAAATAGAATGGGGATGTAACCGTCTTTTAATCGCATGTAGGAAACATAGAAAAAAAATAAAGTCACGATAAAAGCGGGCAATACATAAATCGAATGGAATAACTTCATGTCCATTCTCATCACCATCATAATCAGCGCGAAACAAGTGTATACGCTAAAATAATTCGCGAGTTTATGAATGCTAGGATAATAAGTTTTGGTTTCAGTATACGACTGGAAAAATTTTACCAGAGACAATACCCAGAGCAGCGAAAAAGCATAAAGCGCACTCAAATTAAATTCATAGGAGTTCGGCCAAAAGCGGTATAACAAATTATTGCGCGACGCCATAAACAGCGCCGAACTCAACGCCAAACAGAGATAGTAAAAATAGATCGGTGTTCTCGTGCTAGCGAAAAGAAAAGCGTTATAGGCGAATAATCCCAGCATAATGCCCAGAAATATTCCCAGCGTTACCTGATGCTTAACCTGTGCCCCTTCATAGTAATCACCGAGATACAAATAAAGCGGAAAATAATCGGTGTTAATTGTGTCAAAACGCACAAAAATTTGTTGCTCTGAATGGGGCGGGAAGATTAATTTTGCTGCCAGCAGATTCGAATCAATATCGCGCTGATAGTAGGAGGGGTTGTTACCATAGACTCGGCGTTCAATCCCCTCATCACTGACAATAAACAATTCAAAAACATCCACCAGGGGATTACCCAGTTCAAGAATAGTTTTAATGGCTTGGTCGGTAGGGTTTTTTATGGAAAACTGATACCAGTAGTGGGAATTGGTAAAGCCATAACTCTGAAACTTGTCGGGCGGGTCGAATTTGTCAAAGCGGCGTGGAAACAAATTGCGAATTTTGTCAAAGCCCAGCGCTGCCGTGCGATCTTCAAAAATCAGGCAATATTTAGCAAGATTTATTTTCATATCTTGCTCAGCCAACACCACAGGCTCGCGTGCAACAATCTTCGCCATAGAGAAAGCAGCATGGGAGAACATCAGGCAAATCAGCCATACGCCCGACAGCAGCACTTTTGATCGCGCTTTTGGCAGCACTTTTGCTCGTACTGTTGGTAGGGCTTGGGAGAATCGGATAACGTTCATCTAATCGCTGCCCACCGCTGCCGGCTCATCCATTTGCTAATCTTCGTCCATGTATTTTTAAGATTCAGTAGTAAAATTATTCAATGAGATTTTCAGCACGCAATATCTCAGCAATTCCACTCATTCGCCGACGATTTGCGCCAAGATCATAATAGCCAGTCCTCGACGCGGAGCGAAGCTTGACGAGACCCTTTTCAGCATCCAGAAAAAGCTCTACGTCATCGACAAAGTGAAAGATATTACTGGTCGATTCATAATGCTGATAAACATTAGTCGAGTCGGTTGACTTGAAGCCTTCAATCTTGGACACAGTCGCGTGTATTTGCTCCCATGCCGCGCTCTTGTCGGCAGTTTTTAATTTAAATGGTTCAACCCGAAAATAGCCGCGTTCATCAATACTGGAGACGCAATTGGGACTGCTTGCACAGGCTTTTAAAGTCGCTACCGAAACCGTTGGCTTGGGGGGAACTGCAACGGTTGTTTCGTCCGCGCCGACAACATGCGGCCAACTCAACAGAGTTATACTGCTTAAGACCGCCATAAATTTTAACTTGCGCAGTGTAATTGATCTTATGTCTACTTCCCTCAGCACAATTTGCCTCCTGTATTTTATTTAACAGCTTAATTAACAGCATCAATAATCTCATAAATAAATAACCACGCCGATCGGCAGCACGGCGTGATTTGCAGCGATAGCTCAACCGAATCGACAGTTCAACCAAATCGACTATCGCTGACAAACGGATTGGTTTTTCGCTCGCGGCCAAATGTCGACGTCGGGCCATGGCCGGGAATAAATGTTACCTCATCTCCTAACGGCCAGAGCTGCTCACGGATGGATAGCACTAGCGTGTCATAATCTCCCCGCGGAAAATCTGTTCGCCCACTGGAGCCCTGAAATATCCCATCGCCCGCCAGCGCCAACTGTTCACCGCGATGAAAAAATATAATATGCCCAGGCGTATGACCGGGGCAGTGTCGAACCTCAAGCGTTTCCTCACCAAAGGCCACTGTATCACCCTGCGTAAGCCAGCGATCGGGGACAAAGGGATCGGCGTGGGGGAATCCCGACATTGCGCAGACCTCTGGCAATTTATCTATCCAGAATTTGTCCTCAATATGCGGACCCTCAATAGGTATGTCCAATAAATCTCGCAGCTCACCGGCTGCGGCGCAGTGATCCATATGTCCGTGGGTGAGAAATATCTTCTCCGGTCGACCCTGCAACTTTTCAACGGTTTGTTGAATTTTTGCAATATCGCCGCCGGGATCAACAATGGCCAAACGGTGAGTTTTTTCACACAGAAGAAATGAACAGTTCTGTTGATAAAGTGTCACCGGGACAATAGCGCATTTCATCTTACAACCTCTGAGCACATAGTTCAGGTAAAACCAGTAATCTTACAAACTGGTGCACGCCTTAGACTTATTTGGATAATTTAGAACGTTCGGAAGCATACCATAAATCACCAAATGGATGACGATTCCGAAAGCTGATGATGATAACATCGCTTTGCAATAGAATATTTTTCGGCCAAAGCTCATAACGAAAAGTACAGATCGACAGTCAATCAACACAACCAAGCAAATTACTCTGAGGCTCTCCGTCATGCCCTCGTCTAAGATAGCCAATCAATACGCTCTCATCACCGGTGCGTCTGCAGGAATCGGCAAAGCCTTCGCTGAGTTGTTGGCGGCACGCGGCTATAATCTGGTTTTAGTTGCGCGTCGTAGAGAACAGCTTGAAACCCTCGCCGCTGCACTGCAAAAACAACATGGCACCACCAGTGAAATAATTGTGGCCGACCTTGCCGATCCCAATGCGCCGCAAAACATTGTCGATACCCTGAATGAAAAAGCGATTCCCATCCACTTTCTCATCAACAATGCGGGTTACTCGCTCGGTGTGGTGTTCAGTCAAACTGACTGGTTAGCGCATCAGGATTCACTACAGGTAATGATTGGATCGCTCACCAAGCTCTGCCATCTTATCGTCCCGCAAATGAAAGCACGGCGTTATGGCCGCATTATTAATATCTCGTCACTGGCTGCTTTTTCTCCACCAATGCCAGGCAGTCTTTACACGGCCATTAAAACTTTCGTGCGGGATTTTTCAATCTCATTAGACATGGAATTAAAATCGTCTGGTATCTATTGTACGGCTGTCTGCCCAGGCATGACCTACAGTGAATTTCATGCGGTGATGGGGATTGAGACGACCGTGGAAAAATTTCCGAAATTCATGTGGATGAAGCCAGAACAAGTTGCACAGCAAGGTTTTGATGCGGTGATGTCAGGCAAACCCGTCATTATCACCGGTTGGATCAACCGTGTGATCGCACTGTTTTCGGCGCTCACACCCAATTTCATTCTCTATAAAATGAATCCATCGTTGTTAAAGTCGAAGTAGTGAGAATCCTCAATAAGTTTAATAGCTATAATACTTGTCGCGAATGATGCAATCCGTCGTCGCGAAAAGTTAGCCCCGCACAGTGCAAAATCCGCTTTTTGGTACAGAACCTGCTATACCTCATCTCAGATCCCAGCTTACCTAAATAAATGCCCCTCATGGGGGCAGACAGATGGAAAAAAATTTGGCGAGTGCATTATGAACGAGCAACTAGCGATTGAACCTATAACGGATTTCACCAAGGTTTATCAGCAACATCTCAATAGAAAATTGGCGTATGGCATCGTTAAACAATTTTTTGAGCTTTTGAAATTCACTCAGCAGCATCGTGCGGTGAGTATGGCCATCCTGGAGGGCGATGATTTTTTTCGGAATTTATTGCCAAACATACATTCGCGTGTCGAAACCTTGTTGAAAGAAATTGAACTACAACTTGATAACTCATCACAACTCTACGCTCTCCCCCCTTTTGCTGAGTTGAAAAATGAATGGGCATTGCTGAATAGCTGTTGGGAAAAACTTAAAGTTATTCAAACCTTCGAAATTCACAATCACCTCATTAAAAAAATTTCCGCGCTCATTTGGTTGATCGTGGAGCAATCGAATTATGAAAAATCAAATTCGCAAATTGATTACCTGAACCATTTTATTTTTCGCGAATACGTGGAGTTATTGGAAGCAGTTGCCCAAATCCGTGGCATCAGTACCCATTTGGCATCAACGCGAGAAAAAGACCCAGCGATGGAAGAACTGCTCAATTACACCATCAACAGAACTAAGGGGTTATTGTTAAAAGCCAAAGGCGGCCTCTCACAGGTTAGCTCGCCTGAAGCGGATCAAATATTAACGTTCATTGGACAAAACCTTTGTTTCATTAAAATGGAGGGCTTCATTCATGAGGTGCCCTCTATTCTCCATTCCAACGAAGACTATATTTCGAAATCACAGACCTGTTTTAAGCATGGCACGCAAGTGCTTAATGCCTTCTTAATCGTGCTCAATGCCAGCGTATCTGTGTTGGAGCAGACTCTACCGCCGGAACTAGAAACCTGGATAAATAATCCGCGCAAACTCTCCTGAAAGCACTACACACGCCTCAAGCCTAATTGTTAAAAGATTTCTTTCTTGTAGATTGAGGTGAGCGATCGCCAATATCATCAAGTTAAGAACATTTAATGGTGTCGAGTACATCGTAGGGTGCGTTGCAACGCACCGTTATCGGCCTAACTTGCGCATCATTGCAGTGTATGACTGCAATGATGGTGCGTTGTAACGCACCCTACTATTTACGCATCACACAAAGCCGCTCTCGCCCATCCATGGGCTTCGCGGCATAAGTGCTTCCATGCACAAAAAAAGCCGGGGAGTACCCGGCAAAAACATGAAAAGCTTAAAATTACCAAAGATATCTACAAATCTATTTACTCCATCGGGTTAGAAGGTCAGTTCTGCCCACGCCCACATTTTAGTGGCGTCTTTCTTTAATGTGGCTGTATC
>OBEQ010142732.1_pt1 | contig 44429 bp, 46 predicted proteins | sample 1670901 | NCBI WGS metagenome assembly OBEQ01 (sample SAMEA104232315, study PRJEB22302) | groundwater metagenome | biome: forest; feature: aquifer; material: groundwater | place: USA | collected 2011-08-07 | depth 5.4 m
AAAAACAGCTGCCTGTACAAATCCTACAATAATTTCCAGGAAATAAAAAGGGAGTGGCAGTACAAAGGCAAAGATCGAAGAGACCGTTGATAGTACTACCTCACCCGCAAATATATTACCAAAAAGCCGGAAAGAAAGCGAGACAATCTTGGTAAATTCACCAACAATTTCCAAAATGCCGACAAATAAAAATATCGGGTTTAAGGCCACCCAACGAAGTAGATAATTTTTAATCCCTAAATATTTAACAGCAAAAATATGGGTAGCTACTGCTGAGACTAAAGCCAATGCCAAAGTCATATTTAAATCAGAATTAATACCACGCAAAAGTGGAGCTCCTTTGTAGGTAATGGTTCCAAATCCCGGTAACAACCCTAACCAATTGGAGGTAATGATAAAAAGAAAAAAGGTCATCATAAAAGGGAAAAAGACTTTGGCTTTTTTATCTTCTACCAAATCTGTTACCATTTTATATCCGCCATCAATCACCATTTCCAGTACATTCTGCAAACCTCCCGGAACAATCTTTATACTAAACCTGGTAATAATACTTACCACAATAAGCAAAGCTGTGACAATCCAGGAAACCAACAGGGTATTAGTAATCGGGAGATTTTTAAAATAACCTAAAACCTCCGGCTTTAAAACAATCGTATGTTCCATGATACTTATTTTACATGAGAATCCGAACAAGCGTCAATCCAGCTTTTCGCGCTGAGTCCGGAGGAATAATAACCACTGTTCAAAAAAGGCAAAGATACCTTTGAATGGGGTTTCGATAATAAAGTCAAAAATAAACAGCACAATGTTGATTTGAGCAACTGCCTGAGTCAATTTTTTCCCTACCTGAATAAACGGCATAAAGAAAAAGTCAAAAAATAAAGAACTTAAGTTATCTTTTTTATCTTTTAAAAGATACATATTGGCGGTCCTGTTAATTCTAAATGATATAAATGAAACTATGGCCAGGAAAAATACAAACACGGATTGAGAAAGCGGATTAACTTTTAGTTTGGTTAAAATAAATACAATTGCCCCAAAACTCAAAGCAAAAGTGGTCAGCCAAAGCAAAGTAAACATACCCCAAAGTAAGGGATCGGTTTTACTGGGCTTTCTTTTTACAGATAATATCTGATCTATTACCGGGGGGTCATCAAATAAAATTGTATTGATCTTTTTTTGAATTCTAAATGAGTTTTCCCGATTTGGTGTATGAATTAAAAACCCCACTAATACCATTAGAACAACCGGAGTTAAAGTATTTAATATAAGTGAAGACCAAATAGTCTGTCCATAGATTAATCTTTCAAAGGTGCCTTCTATAAATAAGGCAAATAAAGCTTTGGTAAAAAAGATGAAAATTATACTTCTGAAAATGGCCCGGTTAACTTTAGCCCGGATACTCTTATATCTGGTGGAACAGGCATTCAAGATTTCCAGATTCAGTTTGTCTGAATCTGAAACTAAACCAGCAACCTGCCCCCGGTTTTTCCGGAATACATCATCCAGAATTAAAAACGGGATAGTCTGGTTTTTAATATAAGTATAGATTTTATCTTTGGCCGGATATTTAAATTGCTCCTCAATTTTTTTTAAAGCCACCGGAAACTCCCCGGCTACTTTTTCTACATTGTGTGGTCCTAATTTATCAAAATACTGGGTAAATAAATTGTATCTTAGAAAAGCCAGATCATCACTGGCAAACGCCCTTCTTACTGCTATAAATACCTGAATATCTCTGGTTTCATCATCATCGTCACTGATCAAAACTCTTTCCCTAAAAATTCTAAACATAAAATTACTCATTAAATCTTTGGGGTCATTAGGTTTTAATATTCTTTCAATTTCGGAGGAGAGCAGCTGCAAAATCCATTCATTAACCAAGCCTCTATTTATCCGGTGTTTTTCATTAATCTGCTTTTCCAGCTCCAAATATAGATCAATTTCAGAGGCAACTTTAACAACGACCGACTCAGGAATGCTGCTGTCAGGAAAATACCTGGCCCAAACTAATTCTCTGATCAAAGGCGCCGCCACTGTTTTTCCATTTCCATAAAGCAACAATCGTCTTTTGAGAATTCTTTCAATGGCGCTACGCAGCAATACCTCATCTGCCCGGTAATCAATGGCTGTACGAAATTTCTCATACCAGGTAGCCAACTCAGCCACCAGGGGATTTACCGAAATAGTCTTATCCTCAGAAGCTGAAAAAACCTTATCATATCCTGCCACCAAAGCAGCTGTTAATTTTGTGATATCTTTAGCCATCTTTAAATCGAGGTAATATTACCACAAAGAACTAAAGTCCTTATTGACATTCGTTTGTTCTGGCTTATAATCGTCAATATGCTAAGCCCTGATCTTAACCCTGACAGATATTTTGACCTATCACTTCGTAGCGTGCCAGGACCCAGAAGAACTTTTATCCCCTCCGGAGAAGTAGCAAAACCTACCGCAACCATAGTTGAGGCTACGGAAAGTTTTACTCGGAGAATAAAGCGAATAGATTCACAATTACCAATGGCTCTTCCGTCAGTTTTTAGTGGCGCTGTATTAGATTGTGACTATAATGGAACTATATTCACAAATATTGATTTTAATGAGTTACCAGATTTCTTTAGGGAAGCGCTTAGAAATCCTATGGGCCAAGCTGGATCACTCATACCATCAGAAGAACCGTCCAGAATGGATTTGATTACTTACTGGGCTCCGACATGGGCAAATATGCAGATGGATATTTTTTATGCAGACCGACAGTCATGGCATGGACGGGATTATTACGAAGTAGAAACCAGACTAGAAACTGGTCTCCAGATAAGTAACAGTGCTGGAAGAGAAGTAGTTTTAAGAAATAGAAGATTAACTGCTGAACGGGATCATACAAAGATCACAGCAGAAGAAAGATTAGATACAACTAGATTCACTGGTCAATTATTAGACGTCGTAGATTTATTACTAAATGGTGATATTGGAAATCATCGAATACAGCAGAGACTGGCCCATGCTTCCCGAACCGCTTAATTGCTTTTCTACTCATTTTGAAGATAATATATATTTATGACCAATGAAGAAAAGTTTAATTTAATAACCAGGAATTTGGAAGAGGCTTTGACGGAGGAAGAGTTAAAAGCCCTGATAGAATCCGGAACTCCTTTAAAACATTACATTGGATTTGAAATTTCCGGCAAAGTTCACTTGGGCACCGGCCTTGCTACCATGCAGGTAATTAAAAACTTACAAGATGCTGGCATAACTACCACTATTTTATTGGCTGACTGGCATACCTGGTTAAATAAAAAACTGGATGGAACCCTGGAAACTGCCAGGAAAATGGGACGGGAATATTTTGAAGAGGGCTTAAAAGCTGCTGCTTTATGCGTTGGCGCTGATCCCGATAAAATAGAATTCATACTAGGCTCTCAACTTTACGAGAAACTTGGGTCAGAATATTGGGCTAAGGTTATTAAAGTATCTAAAGCTACTACCGTTGCTAGAATGCTGCGATCCACAACTATTATGGGAAGAAAAGAATCTGAAGTTTCTGATGCAGCAATGTTGATTTACCCGGCCATGCAGTCAGCAGATATTTTTTCCATGGGTATCAATATCGCCCATTCTGGCACAGACCAAAGAAATGTCCATATAGTAGCTAGAGACTGCGCTCAGGAAGTTGGAAACCCCAAACCAGTTGCTATACACCACCATCTATTGCAGGGTCTTTTAAAACCTGAAATAGGCGGGGAACAAGATAAAGAAGCAGTTAAACTGGCACTGAAAATGAGTAAATCAAAACCAGACAGTGCGGTTTTTATCCATGACTCACCAGATGATATTAAAAGAAAAGTTAACAATGCCTATGCTCCTGAAGGAGTGGTAGAAATGAACCCAGTCCTAGATTGGGTAAAGCACTTGGTATTTTTTGGAGATGATTCAACTCTAGCAATTTCCAGAAAACCAGAATATGGCGGGGAGATTAGTTATTCATCTTATGCTGATTTAGAAAAAGATTACTCTGATAAAAAATTGCATCCAATGGATTTAAAAGCAGCGGTGGCTGAGTGGCTAATTAAAAAATTAGAACCTGCTAGGAAATATTTTGAAGATCCTAAAAGAAAACAGGCTTTAGAAGAGATTGAAAAACTAACTGCTGTTTAAAGCGCTGCTAATACTAAAGCCAATCCAATACCCAAAAGAACATATTTTCCTATTTTCTTCCAGCGGCTGGAGCCTTTTTCACCGGATTCAGAAGAAGATGACAACATTCTCTCACGTTCAGCCATGAGCTAATTCTACCCCTTTGAGTTTTCTATTACAATTTATATATAATGATGTTTATATGATGCCTTCGAAAAAAACTAAAATCTTCTGGGTTATTTTATCAGTGGTGGCTGGATTAGCAATAATTCTTTTCTCACTTCTTCCTCTTCTCTCCGCATTTTAGCTTCCTTCTTCTGCTATACTATTGGCTATGGATTTGCAGACTTCCTTATCCAGCTTACCGGGTATTGGTCCTTATTTCGGTAAAAAGCTGGAAAAACTGGAGCTCTTTACTTTACGTGATTTAGTTTTTCACCTACCCTTCCGCTACGACGATTACTCAGTTATTAAGAAGGCTGCTGATGCCGAAATAGGGGAGATCGTAACTTTGCAAGGGGAGATCTGGTCAATTAAAAATATCTACACCCGCTATGGCCGGATTTTAACTCAAGCAGTTTTTAATGATGGAACTTCTCCTGTAACTCTAACCTGGTTTAATCAATCATATCTTACTAAAAGTATTAAAGCCGGTGACAAAATCCAGATATCCGGAAAATTAGCTAAGTATAAAAACAAATTATCAATCATGGTTCCTCAATGGGAAATAATAACTGAAGGAGAAGGTATTCACACAGGCAGACTGGTTCCTGTTTACCCGGAAACTGCCGGAATTACTTCCAAATCTTTACGGGCCAAGATAGATAAATTTTTACCGGTGGTCCTAAATAAAATTGAAGATCCCTTACCGGAAAAGGTTCGAGGTAACATGATCACTTTACCAGATGCCCTGACAAAAATTCATTTTCCCAAAAACAAGGGCGAAATAAATCTGGCAACCGAAAGACTGGGTTTTGATGAACTTTTCTATGTTTCTTTAGCCACTCAAAAAGCCCGTTTAAGCTGGAAGGAAAAACCCTTAGTTAAAAAGTGGACAGTTAAAAAAACTGAGCTTGATAACTTTACCAAAAAATTACCATTTCAACTTACCAAATCACAGAAAAAAGTAATTAATGAAGTAATTGATGATCTTAAAAAAGATTACCCAATGAATAGACTAGTACAAGGCGAGGTAGGATCCGGGAAAACCGTAGTTGCCACCCTTTTTATGTATCTGGCCTTTCTTAACGGATTTTCTTCATTACTAATGGCTCCCACAGAAATCCTGGCCTGGCAACACTATGGAACTGTCACAAAACTGCTTCAACCGTTTGGCATCACAATAGGACTCTACACTGGCAGCAGAAAAAGTGTACAGGGGACCAGTGTTATTATTGGAACTCATGCCTTGCTTTCTGACAAATTAATTACCCCTAATGTTGGACTGGTAATTATTGATGAACAGCACCGGTTTGGAGTAAACCAGCGTACCCGCCTACGCCAAAAAGGTTTACCCGACCGACAGGCGGGCCCGGCTCCACATTTTTTAACCATGACTGCCACACCCATTCCCCGAACAGTAGCCCTGACTATTTATGGAGATTTGGATTTATCCATTATTGATGAGTTGCCAAAAGGCCGTCAGAAAGTAAAAACCTACGCAGTACCGGAAGAAAAAAGAAGAGCCGGCTATGATTTTATCGCCAAACACATCAAAACAGGAGATCAAGCCTATATTATCACTTCATTAATTGACGAGTCAGAGACTTTTGTCTCAGTGAAAGCTGCCAAAAAAGAACTGGAAAAGCTAAAGTCTATTTTCCCCAAATTTAATCTTGGACTTTTACACGGCCGGATGAAAGCTCTAGAAAAAGAAGATGTTATTAACAAATTCCGTTCCAATGAAATCCATATTTTAGTTTCCACCTCAGTAGTAGAAGTAGGGATGGATATCCCAAATGCCACCATTATGATAATTGAAGGGGCTGAAAGGTATGGTCTGGCTCAACTACATCAACTACGAGGAAGGATCGGCAGGGGTACTAAGGAATCCTTCTGTTTTCTATATACCTCAGAAAACTCCAGCAGTGACCGTCAGCGTTTAAAAATCATGGAAAATACCTTTGACGGATTAAAGCTGGCAGAACTGGATTTAAAAATCAGAGGCGGGGGAGCGATTTTCTCAACCGCTCAACATGGTAGATTTGAATTTAAAATAGCCAGACTGTCAGACTTACCTCTGATAGAAAAAACTAAGCAAGCTGCTACAACATTACTTGAGAAAAATCCAAGCCTTGACAAATATCCTCTGCTTCAGGCACAATTACAGCTTCTGGCACAAGATGTAATGCCGGATTAATATTACTATGGCAGCTGAACCAAAACGTAGACATTCTAAAGCCAGAAAAAGAACCAGACGGGCAGCCATTAATTTGGCAGTATCTCTGGTGGCCTGCAAAAACTGTGGGAAACTTACCAGAGCACACGTGGTTTGTAAAGAATGTGGTTTCTATAGGGGGAAAGTACAGGGCAAGCAGCAAGTCAAAGTGACCAAAGCGTAATGAAAACTGCCAAAGACCCCCGCCACCTAAACCGCATTAAACTAATGCAACAGCTGTTTTCCTGGAATTTCACCAGGAAGAAAATACCCAAAGATATAGCTCCAATTATTGAAAACTTAAAGAAAATTGATCAATTGATTACCAAAGCAGCACCTGAAAGACCCTTTGCTGAGATCAACCGGATTGATTTAGCTATCTTGCGTTTAGCAATTTTTGAGTTAATAATAAAAGATACACCACCAAAAGTTGTTATTGATGAAGCAATTGAATTGGGGAAAGAATACGGATCTGATTCATCCGGTAGCTTTATCAATGGAGCCTTAGGTCAGGTGGTTAATATAAAAAATGTCAACAACTGAAACAGAAATTATACAAGCAATCGCCGAACAACTGGGTTTAACCCCGGATGATGTAGATAAAAACTCTCTCTTATATGATGATTTAAATCTGGGCCCGATTGAGTTAAATGATCTACTGTCAAAGCTGTCTCAAAAATTTAATATCAGTTTTGAACCGGACCAGATTGAACACTTATCTAAAGTGGAGGACTTAGTATTATTAGTCGAGGATAACTTACTGGACTAATCTCATGTCAGAAAACGAATTTCAAAAACTTCTAACCCGCCTGGATATTCAATTTAAAGATATAAAACTTCTGCAACAGGCTTTTCATCACCGGTCTTACTTAAATGAAATCAGCCTTAATTTAGAATCCAACGAGCGTTTGGAGTTTTTGGGTGACTCTATTTTATCCTTTGTCATATCCGGTTACCTGTATAAATCAAGAAAACAAGATGCCGAGGGAGAATTAACTAACCTTAGAGCTTATATTGTAAAAACCAAATCTTTGGCTGAAGCCTCAAAGCAGCTGGAACTGGGCAATTATCTGCGTCTTTCCAAAGGAGAGGAATCAAGCGGTGGCAGAGAAAATCCCCAGCTTTTAGCCAATACTTTCGAAGCTTTACTTGGCGCCATATTTTTAGATCAGGGCTTGCCGGCTGTTGAAAAAGTCATTGATAAACAGCTGCTTAATCTTTTTGCTCCGGAGCTAAAATCCGGCCCTCCCAAAGACGCAAAATCTCTTTTGCAGGAAATTGTTCAGGAAAAATTAAAGCGGTCACCTCATTATAAAATCCTGGAAACCAAAGGGCCGGATCATGCCAAGAAATTTTTAGTGGCAGTTTATTTAAAAAGTAAAGAATATGGCAGAGGAGAGGGAGGTAGTAAACAAGTGGCAGAAGAACAAGCTGCCTCTGCTGCTTTAAAAAAGTTAGTTTAAATACTCCACGTTGACGTAGCTTCGCTTTTCCAATATACTTATGACCATGCTAAAGATCCGGCTCATGCGAATAGGCGCTAAAAAGAAACCCTTTTATAGGGTGGTGGCTGTTGATGAAAGAGCTAAAAGAACCGGAAGTTACCTTGAACTTTTGGGAACCTATGATCCGTTAACTAAACCTAAAGATATTAAGCTTAAACAAGATCGGATTGACCACTGGGTCAAACAAGGGGCACAACTTTCTGATGGATATCTTCGGATGACCGGAAAAGCCCCGCAAAGACCTCCCAGAAAACCAAAGAAGGAGAAGAAAGTAGAACAGCCAGCAGCTACCAGTCCTCAGCCAACAGACCAAAAAGCTGAAGCAGCACCAGCAAACACCTCTGAGGTGAAAGAAGGAACAACTGAAGAAGCTAAACCAACAGAAGAAAAAAAAGAGGAAGTTTCAGAAGAAGAAAATATTCCCCAGGAGGAAAAGTCTGAAAGCTGATAGCTGAAGACTGAAAACTACCATGAAGGATCTGCTTGAATACATTGTTAAAAATCTGGTAACCAAACCTGAAGCTGTTTCAATTGATGAACAGAATGAATCAGGTAATATCAATTTAATTCTAGTAGTTGATCCCTCTGATATGGGTCTGATTATTGGTAAAAGCGGCCAGACCATCAGAGCAATTCGAAAATTGCTGACAGTTCGGGCCATTGCCGAAAACGTCCGGGTTAATCTGCAACTAACCGAACCTGAGGGTGACAAACCCACTCCAGAGTCTGAATGAAGATTTCCATTATTACTTTATTTCCGGAAGTATTTGAACCGATTTTAAATTCCTCAATTCTCAAGCGTGCCCAAGCCAAAGGGAAAGTTTCTTTTGAACTAATCAATCTTCGTGCATTTGGTGAAGGGAAACACCAGATAGTTGATGACCGGCCTTACGGGGGAGGAGCCGGAATGGTTTTAAAACCAGACTCACTCGCTCGTGCGCTAAAGTCTATTGTTAAATCAAAAAATAAAAGAATAAAAATTATCTTAATGTCCGCCTCTGGAATTCCATATAAACAACAAAAGGCTCGTGAATTTTCAAACTTAAATCATTTAATAATAATCTGTGGTCACTATGAGGGGATTGACCAGAGATTTATTGATAAGTATGTTGACCTGGAAATTTCAACTGGTGATTATGTTTTAACCGGAGGGGAAATCCCGGCCATGATTATTGCCGATTCAGTCACCAGACTAATTCCTGGGGTTCTGGAAAAACCGGAGGCAGTAGTTAATGAATCTTTCACCGGAAATCTTCTTGAGGGCCCACAATATACCCGGCCGGAAACATTCGAGGGCACAGCAGTACCAAGTGTGCTTTTATCCGGTAACCATGCTGAAGTTGAAAAATGGAAAAAAGAGAAAGCTATAAAGAAGACTCAAAAAAATCGCCCGGATCTTTTAAAGGTCTAAATTACTGAAATGGATTAGCTTTGCCGCGGATAGAAGCCCCTTGAGTCGCTTGCTGGGTTTGACTGACTGGTGAAATCGAAGATTGCAGGGTTGCCAGAATCTCCTGATCCTTATTTGATAACTCAGGCAGGGGGGAGTCAATACTACCATAGCTATTTATAGGAGGAGAATATAAAACTTCAAGGTTAATAGTAATATTGGCCAAATTTGGATCACCTCCGGCAGAGGTTTCTATTCCGGAGGCCTTAATTAATCTGGGAGATTGCTCTATGTTATTTATTAGAAGAGGAGAGGATTTTAACGGGCCTACCAGATCTAATTTAACACCATAACTCTTAGCGTTTACAATCTTAGCTGAGCCTCCCCCAATGGATAAAGAAATAATCTTAAATCCCAACTGAGCTGTTAAATTTTGTAGAAGTCCTATGACATTAGCAAAATCCTTATCAGCCGGGTAAGAAGTTAAAGATAAATTTACCTTATTGTTTAAATCTTCCCGATCGTAATTTTGCAATGCTTGAGCTTTAGCTTCTAAAAAGTTAGACCTTTTACTAATCTCTGCCTGAGCTTTTTGGTTGCTTAAAAGCTTCAAAGCTTGCGGATAAATTACTAGAAATATTAATATGATACTCGAGATAGCTGTAACTACTGGAAAAATAAATACTCTGTAATTTAGATAAAATTTTAATATTTCTTCTTTTTTCATAAATATTTAGACCGAAGGTCGCAAAGACCACAGGTCTTTACTTTGGTTTAATATTTACAGTTAATCTGTAAATGCCGTCTTTACCCCTACTCAAATTCTCCATGCTGATTTCTTTAACTTTATCCTCATTTGTGTCTTTAGATAGCAGGTTAGTCAGAAATAAATCTAAGGAATTTCCATCACTACTGGTCGCTAAAATTGAAACTGCTCCACTTTGACTTACGGAAATTGTGCTTATAGAAACTGCGGGTGGAAGTAATTTCTCTATTAAATTATACACTTGGGCCAGCTTGGAAGAAGTTCCCAAATATTGATTTATAGTAGATAATCTGTTTTTTAAAAGCAAAAGATAGCCTTGTGAGGTTTTAAAACTGGAAACCTTTTGCTCGGCTTCTTGAGCTCTGCTTTGAAGTTGCAAAACTTTCTGACTTTGCAATATTCGAAGGGCAATTATTAAAGAGGCTAAAAAAGCAATTATGCCAATAATAGCTATACCAATTGATTGAATTTTATAAAATTTAGAACTTTTTATTTGCGCCTGCTTAAATTCTGCCGGAAGTAAATCTATAGTCAGTCTTTGCATTTATCCCTCTCTCAGAGCCAATCCTACTGCTACTGAATAGGAGGGCGCATTTACAGCCAGTTTGGACTCAAGTCCCTTATCTTTAGCAATAGAATACCAGGGATCTGCTTCCTGCACTTCCAGCCCCAAGCTATTGGCAAAGTAAATTACCAGTCCCGGCATCTTGGCACCACCTCCGGATAAAACCACTCTTTTGACCGGATTTTGTGGATATTTGGTTTCAAAGGATTGGATCATTCTTTTTGCTTCTCCCACCATAATATCGGTAACCGGTTTTAGCACCTCGGAAACTTTTCCTTCCAGCTGATCTTCCAACAATCCATAAACCTTTTTATATTCCTCAGCCTGAGCCAATTCAAAATTAAAATGTTGAGCAAGTGAGCGGGTTAATGCCATTCCTCCTGTGGAAATAGAGCGTGTCAGCCAGATCAGACCTTTGGTAACAATTGCAAAGTCCGTAGTTGCAGCGCCAAGTTGCACAATTAAAGTTGTAGGCGAGAAAGGATTATTACCGACCAAAGATCTGGTCACAGCTATAATTTCAGTCTCTAATGCTTTTGGATGGAGCCCGGCTCCTGTTAAAATCTTTAAGTATTTTTGTACCACATTTTTGGGGGAAGCCACTACCAGGACAATTGTTTTTGCCTCTTTTTGCTTCGGGTCGGTCCGAAGCAATACCTGCCAGTTTAGGTTGACATCTGAAAGAGGCATTGGGATAAATTCCTCAGCCGCATAGCGGATAGCTGTAGAAAGTTCGTTGTCAGTTAAAAACGGCAGGTCATCTATCACCCTGGTGAAAACTTTTGATTCAGGCAAGGCCGCCATTACTTCTGTTTGTTCAATCTTTGTAGCAGCCATCAATTTCTTAATTGCGTCTGCCACTGCTGTCAGGGCCTCTTCACTGTCTGATAAGATTCCCGGTGAAGAAGAAGCAATTGTACCAAGAGACACCAATTTATGTTGGTCACCGTCTTTACTTAAAGATACAACTTTAATTGAAGATACACCTAAATCTAAACCAATAGTAATCTTTCCCATAGGGCAGTTATTTAATTGTCGATTGTTCGCAGCTAATTGTCAATTATCACTTTACCTGATATGTTCCTTTAATTAGGCTAAACGATCCTGATGGTCCGGAGGAAAAAACAGTAGAGGCAAAACCACTATCATAGTTTAAAACTGCATTATTTCCCAGGCTAATTTGCCAGGCGGTAATTTCTTTAACTGAGGCACCATTGGCAAGGTTTACTATACCCTTTGGGGTATAAAGTATCCCGGAAATTGCCGAATTACCAGTATCAACTGCTGCCTGGCCACTTTGTGAACCACCAAAACACCCCTGTGTCCCACCTTGAGTTGTAGAATCAAAGCTGGAAAAAAGCATTAGAACGCTACCTGATGCGCCCGAACCCTTGAGATCGCTACCATTACCAAGGGTGGTTGTCCCATCAACAACAATTGCTCCTGATGTGCCGCCAAAGGATGAATCCAGAACAAATTTTGTACTATTTCCGGCATTTATATTCCCAGTAACCCAAAGAGGAGATTTAACAGTAATTGTGCAACCACTACTTAGTTGAATATTGCCAACAATTTTTCTGGGTCCCAGAGCCATAACACACCCAGTCCCTCCATTAATATCCCCAGTTGTCACACCTCCGGCCACAGCCTCATTTTTCCAATTGGTTACATTCGCATCGGAAACCGGAAAAACAGTAGGGGGTGGGTCAGTAGAGTTAGGATATTTTGTTCCCTGTACTGTAATAGATGGACCAAGCACCTGATAATAGGCATCTTTCTTAAGGGTTACACTACTTCCTCCGGTTATAGTGTTGGCATGAACATTACCGTTTACGGTTGAACCGTTACCTAAAGTAATAGAGTTTACAACCCCTCCCATATAAGTTTTAAACCCTAAATCTCCGGCAATTAAAGTCCAGGTCGGATTATTTACCTGCCAGTTGGGAGACCACTTAGGTTGCCCCTGAATATAGCTTTGAGCCAGATCGTTTGACCAGTACCAGTAATTTGAGTTGTCAAGCAAGCTTGTATCTATCATTATCCAATAAGTAGTATTGGCAGATAAATTTGGAGTTAAATCAAATGTTACATCAACATATCCATATAGCGTTGAAACCAAATTTGCAAGAAGAGTACCTGTTGCTAAAACTGAATTTTTATCCGGCTTCCCGTTACTATCACTCATAATTCGAACTGTCGGGTTGACAGGTGAACCAGTCTTTTTAAGCTTTAAAGATACTTTGTTAAGGACTTTTGTCTGAGATGGTTTAAAGCTTTGGGCCACATCCTGACGGTTTTCTCCGGAAACCTGCTTTCCAAATACATAATCCTGACAATTAACACCGCTACAATCAGACTGTTGATCCGCCAAAGCCTGAGTACCGCCTGCTACATAAACATCTCCTGTAATAGTCGTACCATTCCCACCAGATATGTTGCCATTAGAATAAATGGAGCCGTTTATTATTCCACCAGTACCCATACAAACTCCTCCCTCACCAACCTGCATTCCATAATTAAAAGCAATTCCTACTCCTTTGCTGGCTTGAATTGTGACTGTTTTTTTTGATTTTGGAGACTGTTTACCCGGAATATAACCCGTCACTGTTAAAACCTTGGTAGCTGCATCTTTATTGGCAACTGTTACAGAATAAGACCCGTCACCAAGGGAAGTTTCCGCTTCTCCATTATAGCTTCCTCCTGTTTTATTCAGGGAAGCAACGGCCTTATCTATACCCGCCTCTGCTAAGGCAGTTGCCTTTTCGCTATTCTGGGAATAAGTAGCGCTCTGATAATAAATCTGGGCACCGGCTATCACAGACAAAACAGTAAATAAAACTACTCCCACTGCCACAAAAACAATCACCAGAATCTGCCCGGATTGTTTAGTCATTTCTTAAACTTACCTCCGATGTAGCTGTATTTAGCTCTATTGCTTGCCCGTTTTTTTGTTTTAAACTCAAAATAATTCTCACTTTAGTAGCCGAACCCGGAACAACTTCATTCGGCGGATTTTGAGAATCAAGGTACTTAAAAGTTAAACTGTCAACACTGGTGGAAAAAATCTGATCCTGGGATTTACGGGAACTTTGAGCGTCCGGAAAAAGTTTATAGCGAAGTTTTGTACTATCCTGAAAAAACACCAGATAATCAAAGGTACTGGAAATAATATTGCCAAGCGCATCAATAGCTGGAATCTTTAAAACAATTTGAGTTGAGGAAGATGTATATGTAGTGCCGGAAGAGGTATAAGTCGCAGAAACTCCGCTTGATTGTTTTATACTTTGGCGAACCTTAGCCAAGGTGTCATTAATATTTAATCCCTCCTGAAGTTTAGATGATTCTTTATAAAACAGCCCGGCGCTATTTATCATTACAGACAAAAGCAGCGTTCCTACCACCGCCGCCAGCCCCATAGCCACCAGCACCTCAACCAAGGTAAGACCTCTCTCTTTCATTGATTAAGTCCTCCTTCTCCAATAAAAGTGTCTATTTTAAAATTCTGCTGCTTATTGTTATCTTTCCAGGAAACCGACACAGTAATCTTTTTAAGATGTTCACTGTTTGTACAAATACTGGGATCACAATCAGCCACGATGACTGTTCCTGCTCCCTGGGGCAGCATACCAACTCTGGTATCAGAAATTGTGGTAGTACCATTAACTAAATTTATATAACTGGTAGTTCTTTTATCTTCCAGCTGTTTAAGCCCAATTTCCCTAGCCAAACTTAAATGGTTGCTTTTATTCATCAGATTAATCACATTGGGTAAATTAACCATCAAAAGAACTATCGCAGAAACTGCTACAATCACAAGTAGTGATTCAACCAAAGAAACTCCGCGTTGACTTCTCATTTATTTATTTCACCTGCAGAAAAAAGCGCGTAGTCAAAAAAAGGCGGCACCACTTTATTCATCTGAAATAACCTGACTGTTCTTTGGGTTTGACCGGATACTCCGGTTGAGGTTATTTGCCTGGCCTGGGAAGGCAGGGAACAATCAGCGCCACATATTCCCACTGCCTGTACCGCAAGCGGTTGACTATTGGTGTTATAAAGCAATCTTGCTCGCATTAGCATCAAATTAGATGGCAGGGGGCCATTATTTGCGTTATTGGAATCTCCCAGAGTTTTACGACACAGATAAGTCGCTTTCGGTAAAACATAAGTACCATTCCCAGTACCACTACAAAGAACGCCAGCTGTATCAAACCCGTTTGCAGACCTACTGGAAAAAGGGTTATCCAGATACCATTTTCTACTCCTGTATTTAGAAGTTGATGGGTCAACCGGATCAGAGGAGTCTGTACCATAATAAACCAGGGTTAACTCTAAAGCAGCTTTGTCCGAAGGAGAATTACCCCAGTAAACATCCAGTGTTGATTGTTTATAACAAGTCGCACCACTGGCGCAAGTTGGCAAAGTAGTATTTGGATCGGCTAGCCAAATTTGCACCACATCTTCTTTGGCCAATGGAGGATATTCCACAGAATCTTGACGTGAGCCTTGAGCCGGTATACGGGGAATTTGTCCGGAATCAGAAACTGATGAGCAGCCTTGAAAATTTTGACCGCAGGTATTTCCCTGCAATGAGCTTTCTACTCCCGCCTCTGCCGCTGAGAAGGCCCGGGAAGACTGTTCTGTTTTAGAGGCAGTTGAGATATCAACCAAGCTCTTTTGTATAACAGAAAGCCCAATCCCCAAAGCCACAGTCATGACCAGAATCAATATTAAAATAATTTGTCCCTTTTCTTTCATCTTAAGTTTATGGTTGTTTGAAAAGTAACCGGATCTATTTGACCGACTACTGCCTGTGGCGCGCTCACCCCGGGCTTTGCTATAAATCTAATTGTCACCTGATCTTTAAACCCGGAAGATCTGTTTCTTGTAAATACAGCATTTGCAGCCGGATTACAGTCAGCTCCAATACAATTAATAGAAATCCCTGTTTGAGGGTTAGTGTCTGTTAATAATATTGCGCTGCTTAACATTAGAGTCCCTGGCTGACATATTCTATCAACTAATTGGGGCTCAGTTTCCTCTACTACATTAGCAGTAATAGTTATTTTAGTTGGATTATCCTGCACAAAACATCCATTTCCAGATGTAGCACCACAATTATTACCCAAGGCAGTATTGGGATTATTAGTAGGAGGAATAAGCCTGAATCGAGAATAAATCCCATCCTTAACCGTAACCAAGGTATTTGAAAAAGATGATGTATCACCTGATGAAAGAAAGAACGGACAAACAACATTATCAGAATTCCTGATGGTTTTATCCATTGTATCTAAAACAGCCTGACCATTTTGTTTAATTACTCCCAGTATTTGTGATTTGTTACTACCCCGCAAAGATGAGGTAAAAATATTCAAGATAAAGATACCGGTAATTGATAATACTGCCATTACTACCAACAGTTCAACTAATGTCAGACCGCTGTTTTGTTTCATTGTGGTTTTCCCAAAATGGTTGTTAATTTTGACTGATGAATACCGGAAAAATCCGTCCACTGCACAATCGCAGTTACTGTCTTTTGGTTTAAGTAGGTAGCAGAATCATCTGACAAGATAATAACCCTTTGAAAGGCAGGCGGAATATTTTCTGCATTTGGCGGCATAGATGCAGAGCTGGCAATATACTTTAAAACTCCCTGATCTGTAACATAAAAATAACAATTAACCGAAGAGCCACAACCACTGGAAATCTGATAATCCCATAACGATGAATTTGGGGTTCCGTCACCGTTCCACTTTGTAATAGTAACTGTACCGTTGCTAAGCCCACTAATAGCCTGATTTCTGTCTCTAACTACCCTGACTTTTTCTATTGCTTCCTGGGCTAATTGGGTAGCCTGAGACTGATTTTTGGCAAATTGAGCATTTCTCAAAGAAGAGACTGTGGCAAAAACTAAGGCACCCACCACAATCACTGCTACTGAAATAACCACCACCAATTCCATTAATGTCTGTCCTTTCTGGTTATTGAACATCAACCGCTCCTCCTTTGGATATTTTAAACATTTTGAAGGTATTATCGTTTAGATTTCTAACTGTAAAAGTCCAGGATGAAGATTGTAAACAAGTACTAGATAATACTGTAGATGAAAAAATTAGAGACCCGGAATTTGAATAACTGATGTTAAAGGGAAAGACCGCTGAACAACTGCTGGGATCTGCTGAACCTACAATACTATCTATTCTGGCATTTTCCAAAGTATAGTTCCTTTCTTCAGTGTTTGAAAGACCACAGTCTAGACCAATGCTGGTTTGGTTTTTAAAACTTACCGACCAGGGACTATTGTTGATATTATCCAGACAAACAGTAGATGAAGCAGCATTAGACTGTGCCAACCTTAGAACAGACTGTATTTGGCTTATAGCATTCGTTGTGATCTGAGCAGAGGCAAACTGTTTGTAATTAACATACCCCACAATGCCGATTACAGACATTATCACCATTACAACTAATAATTCAATCAGGCTGTAACCGTTGGCAGGCATACCTTAAACGTAGCACATTATTGGCTCATGGTCTAGTAACACCATAAGTCTTTGAAGCAGTAAACCCTGTAGGAGGACTTGTACAACCTTGGTCGCTTGACGGAAGCGTACCTTCCATCTGCGCATAGAGACAGTAGCTTGTACCCGATTGAATATACGCATAATCCGGAGGTGGCTTCGGATCAGAGGGTATTTGACTCATATACACTCTTGTTCCGGTAGTTAAAACGCTTAGAGAGGCAGGATAAGACTGCTGATCTGCTTTATAATCTTCCAGAGCAGATTGTATAAACTTTAAATCAGATTGTCTTTTGGCATCCCGGGAACTTTTTATAAAATTACCGTAATAAACTAAACCGATTGTGGATAAAATCGCAATTATTGAAATCACTACCAAGAGTTCAATGAGGGTAAAGGCTTTGTTGCTCTTTTGATTCATTACTGAGCGCTACTTCTACAATAAGCATAAGAAGCTTGTGTGCCTTCAGCTTCTAACCAGGTACAAATTTTCCAAGCGGAGGTAACACCGGTTGCCGGAACCGGTACTGAGATAGAGATCTTTGCATAATTTAGTGGACAAGTAGTTGTCCAAGATAATCCGGGATCACTTGTCTGAACATTCTGAGCAGAGTTACCACAGTAAAGATAACCCTGGGGATCTGTATCCGGGATGATCCCTATTGTAAATTGCCCACTAGTTAAAGGTACATAACCTACATTAGTTTTGTAAACTTCCAAAGCTTTGCTTATTGACTCTATATCTGCTCTTCTCCTGTCATTTCTGGCTTTAGGTAAAACACCATTGTAAACAGTCAGTGCTATGGCTGCCAGGACTGCAATAATGGAAATTACTACCAATAATTCAATTAAGGTAAAACCCTTAGGTGTGGGCAGGGAGGTTTTCATTTATATGAGATTTTCTATCTCTATTCATTATTAAGATAAAGCAACTTTATTGTCAAGACACATTAAATCAAATGCTTAATTTTAAATACCAGTCAACGATGTTGTTTCCCCAAAATAAGGCAACCAAACTACCTAAAACCAGAAATGGACCAAAAGGTACTACAGATTTAAGACCTTTTCTTTTGAAAAGTATCAAAATTATGGATATGATAGCCCCTGATAAAAATGCAATCATCAGCGCTAAGATGGAATTGGGAAAACCCAATGCCAACCCCATCAATGCTCCCAGTTTAACATCCCCACCACCCATACCTTTTCCTTTGGTAATAATTATCAAAGCCCAAAAGAACCCGCCAATTGCCATACCCATTAAAACTCCACCGATTAATGGTTGAGTTGTTATCTGCGCATGTCTTTGAAAATAATCGCTGTGTGGGGGAAGCAGTAGTTTACCTAAGGACGACTGGGACAGATAATAATATAGATAGCCTACCTTATATATAGTGTTGGCTACCATATATATCAGAGTAATCCCGATAGCAGGAATCACAACCCTATCCGGTATAAACATTTTCCTGATATCAGTTATAAACAGCACAGCTAAAATCGTGATGAAAAATGTTTTAAAAATCAGATCGAGAATGAAAATTGAAAATTGAAAACTTGTCCTGAGCGACCAGAGGGAGTCGAAGGATTGAAAATTTGAGGCCTGCAGATAAAAAAGTAAGCCCACCAATATACCGGTTATTACCTCTACTAATAAATATTCACTGCCTATTTCCTTCCGGCAATAACGGCATTTTCCCTTAAGGAAAACATAGGAAAAGATCGGAAAAAGGTCATACCAGTTGAGTGTTTTTTTACAACTCACACAATATGACCTTCCCCGAAAAGATCTTTTAGTAAGACTTCTATCAGCAATTGCTTTAGCAAAGCTACCTAAAATCGTACCAATGATAAATCCCAAACCTAATATGTACATGTTCCACCTGACGGCGCAATCAAACTAAGATTAGACCCAACCTCATACACCGCAGGATCGTTACCGCCATCACTTAACATCTTAGGGCTTTGCTGAGATGATTCCAAAACTGTATCAATTTCCCAGCTATCACCGGCTGCGCAGTAAGTATAATGATATGTTGTGCTGTTAATCGGATCGGCTGGAAGAGTTGGAACAGAAACACTCTTTTGAGTTGAGAGGTCTGTTTTTACCCAACCATTACCATCTGGTACTCTTGTATTTGTACCTATATTGGAAGATCCATAACAAGGATACGTACCTAAGACCTTACAAAGTATCGCTACAGCACCTGAACCGCTTGATTCCTGAACTGCAACATTGATGGCAATTTGAAGATTTGCCAAATCAGAAAGTCTTGCTGCGTCTCTTCCACGCCTGGTTAACTCCAGAGGATTAATGATCAAAACCACAACCGCTGCCAATATGGCAATAATTGCAATAACTACCAAAAGTTCAACTAAAGTAAAACCGCTTTTGTTTTTTATAGTTGAAACTTGGACAGATTTTTTCAAAATATTTCACCTCCCTTCAAAAGTTAATTTTTCTCTTTACAATCATTGTATTCATATTAAAATGACGTTGTCAACTTGTATATGGGTAAGATTATTGATATGACTAAAAATCCGACACCGATCCCTAATATGATTAATACTATTGGCTCAATTGCCACGGTTAAGTTTTTAATCATATTATCGGATTCTGACTCAAAGTAGTTAGCCAGATTTAAAAAAACTTCATCTACTTTTCCTGTTTCCTCACCAACTCTGATCATTTGCCCGACTATTTTGGGAAAAATTTCACTCGTAAGTAAAGAGGAAAAAGGCAAGCCCCTTTCAACACCTGCATAAGCTTCTTTAAGAGTTTTTCTAAAAACCGGATTGTCCGTCATATCTGAAACTATTCCTATAGAATCCAGTAGTGGAATTCCTGCAGAGATTAACAGTCCAAAGGTTCTGTTAAAATTGGTTAAAGTCACACCGGTAATAATTTTTCCGACAATTGGTACTCTCAAAAGTATTCTACCCATCAGATATTTATTGTCTTCTGATTTGTTCCACCGGTTAAACGCAATAATCAGGACAAAAATTACTATTAACATCAGCCACCAAAAATGAACAAAAAGATTAGAGGTGAAAATCAAAATTTTAGTTGGTAAGGGGAGCTCGATTGTAGACTGCTGATAAAGAGTAATCAGTTTAGGTATAACGAATACCATCATGATAATAACAACCGCCACCATCATTCCCAAAACCACAATAGGGTATATCATTGCGCCTTTTACCCTGGCCTGAAATTCCCTTTGTTTTTCCAGACCTTCTGCCATTTGCAGAAGTACCTGATCTAGTTTTCCAGAAGTCTCACCCGCCTTGACCAAATTGACATAAAGCCTGGGAAAGATATCCGGGTATTTTCCCAATGCTTGAGCCAAAGTTAAACCTCCTTTAATGTCCTGTGAAATCTCTTCCAGGGCCTTCTTTAAAGTTTTATTAGTTTGCTGCTCCTGCAGAATATCTATGGCATTTGATAAAACCAGACCGGCAGAAACCATGGTGGCCAGTTGCCTTGTCAGTACAACCAGTTCGGAAAAGCTAACTCTGTTTAAAAAACGCTCCATAAATTTATCGAAGCCTGGTTTTTTAGGTTTTAAAGTTATAACAATCAAGCCCTTTTTCCGGAGAATTAAGGCAGCTGAGTGTACATCAGAAGATTGGACTGACCCCAAATGGTTCTCTCCGCTTGTATTTTTCGCTCGGTAAATAAATTCAGCCATTATTTTAATAACTTAGCTAACAGTCCGGGACGCAAGGCAAACCTTAAAGCTACCTCTTCGGAAATATCTCCCTGTCTTACTAAATTAGCCAGAGACCTCTCCAAAGTCTGCATTCCCAATTCCGCAGAAGTCTCAATTGTACTGTCAATAAGATAAGATTTAGCCTCCCGGATAAGATTTCTAATAGCAGGCGTGGCAAATAAAAGCTCATATGCCAAAACCCTGCCAGGCTCAATGGTTGGAATAAGCCGCAAAGATATAATTGCCTCAAGGGTTGAGGCCAGTTGAAGTCTGACCTGCGGCTGGGCAACTTCGGGAAACACATCTATAATCCTGTCCACCGCTTGAGAGGCCGAGTTAGTATGCAGTGTAGCAAAAACAAGATGACCTGTTTCGGCAATTGTCATGGCAGAAGAGATAGTTTCTAAGTCTCTCATTTCTCCTACTAATACTACATCAGGATCTTCCCTTAGAGCAGCTCTTAAGGCATTTCCCCAGGATTTGGTATCTTTATACATTTCTCTTTGCTCAATTAAGGATTTTCCCGGAGGATAGACATATTCAATCGGATCCTCAATAGTAATAATGTGTGTTGCTCTTTCTTGATTAATTTTATTTATAAAAGAAGCGAGTGTGGTAGTCTTTCCGTGGCCTGTTGGACCGGTTACAAGAATAAAACCCTGCTTTAACTCTGTTAACTTGCTTACAACCGGAGGAAATCCCAGTTCCTCAAGCAGAGGAATCTTGAAAGGAATTAGCCTTAAAGCAATAGCAGAATAACCCTTTTGCCTGTAAATATTGGCTCTAAACCTGGCTTTTGACTCAAAATCAAAAGAAAAATCAAGTTCAAAGTTCTGTTGATAGCTTTGTTTTTGAATGTCAGAAAGCAGAAGCTGGATAAAACTTTCAATCTGTTGGGGGCTACAGGGATCTTCTCCTGCAATAGCAATAATCTCCCCTTGGACTCTAAGAGCTGGCGGAAAACCAACAGATAAATGTAAATCAGAGGCCTGTCTTTGAATGGTTAATTCCAAAAGTTGTCGGATATTCATCAGTCCTGTGCTACTCTTAACACCTCCTCTAGCGTTGTAACACCTTCCAAAGCCTTTAAGTACCCATCCTGTTTCATTGTAATCATTCCTGCGACAATTGCGGCTTCCTCAATCTTGTTGGAAGACGCATTCTCCAGTATTAACTTGGCAATTTGATCCGTTATAACCAAAACCTCATATATACCAATTCTCCCCAAATATCCGGTTGCACCACAAGACTTACAACCTTTTCCTTTATAAAGCTTCAGCACACCTTTAGATGAGGGTACAAACTTTCCTAAAACTTGCTTCATATTCTCTATCAACTCAGTAGGAACATTAAATTCTACTTTACAGAAAGAGCAAATTTTCCTGACCACTCTTTGTCCAACAGTACAATTTAGCGCAGAAGTTAGCAAAAATGGCTCCACTCCCATATCTATCAACCTGGGAGGAGCGCCTGATGCAGAATTAGTATGAACAGTTGAAAAAACCTGGTGGCCGGTTAAAGCAGCCTGAATTGCCAGCTCAGCAGTCTCCGTATCACGAACCTCACCTACCATTATTATATTAGGATCTTGCCTTAAGAAGCTTCGAAGGGCGGCGGCGAAAGTTAACCCTATTGCCTGATTGACTTGAACCTGATTAACTCCGGGAATTTGATATTCTACCGGATCCTCAATAGTTACTACGTTTACTTTGCTGGTTGAGACTTTGGAAAGAATCGAGTAAAGAGTAGTGGTTTTTCCGGAGCCGGTTGGACCACACATTAAAATAATTCCATGAGTTCGAAGAAGCTGAAATTCCAAAGCCTTTAGGGATACTCCCCTAAGACCCAATTCCAAAAGGGTCGGCGCGGCAGTAGACTTAGGTAACAACCTCATTACTACTTTCTCACCATATACCGTCGGGATTATTGAAACACGAAGATCAACTTCGCTCTGTCCGTCGGTAAAAGTAAAACGTCCATCCTGAGGTAACCTTTTTTCATCTATTTTTAAAACGGATAAAATTTTAATTCTGGAAATCAAGGCATCATGCACTCCTTTTGGAAGAAGGATCTTTTCCTGTAAAATTCCATCAATCCTGTATCTGACTATTACCCTGTCTTCTTGAGGTTCAATATGAATATCGGAAGCACGGGATTTAATCGCGTACTCCAACAGTTGTTTAACTATGTTAGAAACAGGAGCTTCTCTGATAACTTCCGGGGCTTCTTCAGTAGTGGATTCAGGTTTTACTGATTGTACTTCCCTAAGGGCAGATGTTACATCTGTAGTTAAAGTTTGAGCGTATTGATCGCCAATTGCTTTTAGAATATCCTCTTTGAGAGCTAAAAATGGTTTTATTCTCATCCCGCTTCTTTTTTCCACAAACTGAATAATTTGGATATCCAAGGGGTCTTCCATAGCCACCCAAAGCTCGTTATTTGATCTCTCAAAGGGAATAATCCGGTAACGTTCCGCAGCCGGCTCGGGAATAAGATTTAAAATATCGGCCGCGATGGCTTTACCTTCCAGCTTAACAAAAGGAACATTTAAAATTTGAGCTTTGGCTGCAGCAATTTTATCCAAAGGTACCAGATTGTGTTGCAAAAGGATTGTATCCACTCCCTGGCCGGAGTTAATGCTTTCAAGCTTTAGAGCTGATACTTGATCAGGGGTAAGCAAACCTTGCTGTAATAAAATATCCTCTATTGTATTGGCAGTGGGCATATACTCATTATGTTAAAATTCCTGCATGATTGCAAGACTTCTCATTTCTTCGTCTTTGGAAAACCGGATCGAGGAAATTAACAAAACTTTAGCTTCCCACCTGACAAGTGGGAATTCGAATCATCCAGACTTATTATACTTTCCGGCTGATTCCAAACTTGGTATGGAACAAGCTAAAAAAATAAAGCAGCATTTTGCTTTAAAACCATATTCAGCTGCCGGCAGGATAGTAATATTAGAAGATGCATCAACTCTAACAACTGATGCCCAGAATGCACTATTAAAAACCATGGAGGAACTACCAGATCAGGGATTATTTATCCTTGGCGCATCATCCGAAGATAAATTTCTTCCAACTGTTTTATCAAGAATTCAAAAAGTTATTCTTGAGAGAACGAAACAACCCATAGAATCCAGCAAATATGACATTGAAAAGCTATTAGAATCATCCATTGAGGATCGTTTTGAATATGTGGAAAAACTGAAGGATAAAAAAGAATTTTTACAAACTTTAGTACTATTTTTCAGGAAAGAAATGCTGGAGCAACCAAACTATGGAGAATATGTTAAAGAGCTTTTACAGGCAGAGGAATGGGCAGCGCAAAACGTTAATATCCGGGCTATTCTGGAATATTTAATGCTGGTAATGCCTAAAACAAGTCACTAGAATCGAGAGTCAAGAGTCTAGACGAGCTCGTTTTTCCTAGATTCTAGACTCTAGCGACTAGTCACTATTTATGTTAGACTAAGCTTTACTCTATGGCAAAAGACTCCGGTAAATATTCAGCAGATCAGATTCAAGTTTTAGAAGGTCTGGAACCTGTACGAAAAAGGCCCGGGATGTATATCGGCTCCACCGATTTAAGAGGCTTGCACCATCTAATCAAAGAGGTTGTTGATAACTCCATTGATGAAGCTTTAGCAGGCCATGCCAAAAACATCTGGGTTAGCTTACATGAAGACAATTACGTAACCGTGGCAGATGACGGAAGAGGAATCCCGGTAGACATTCACCGTAAGGTTGGTAAATCAGCCCTGGAAGTGATTATGACCACCCTGCATGCCGGAGGTAAATTTGGTGAAGGCGGATATAAAGTATCAACCGGACTGCATGGAGTAGGAGTATCGGCGGTTAATGCTTTGTCTGATTATATGAGGGCAGAGGTCAGAAGAGATGGTAAAGAATATTTCCAGGAATATGCCCAGGGTAAAGCCAAAGTTAAAGTTTCCGAAATTAAAGATAAAGAAAATCTGCCGTTTAAATCTAATTTTAAATGGCCGGCCAAGCAGGGCACCCAGATCACTTTTCTGGCTGATAAATCCATTTTTTCTACCATCACTCCTGAATTTGACCGACTGGAAAAACAGGTTAAACAAGTAGCTTATCTGGTAGCCGGAATCTTTTTTCATATCTTTGATGAAAGATTTGGAAAAGAAGCTCATTTTTACTTCCAGTCCGGTTTGGCTACCTTAATAAAACATCTAAATAGGAATAAAGGCTTAATTCACCCGGAACCGATATTAATTAAAAGGATTGTACAAGAGGTTGATGTGGAAGTGGCCATCCAATACAACGACAGCTTTGTGGAAAATGTCGAAAGTTTTGCCAATGTGGTGCCAACCACTGAAGGTGGGTCCCACTTAACCGGTTTTAGGATTGCCTTAACCCGGGCTATCAATGATTATGCCAGGAAAACTGAAGCCTTAAAAGAAAAGGATGAAAACTTAACTGGTGAGGATGTTAAAGAAGGGCTAACTGCTGTTATTTCCATCAAAATGGACTCTGATAATATTCAATTTGAATCTCAAACCAAAGAAAAGTTGGGTAATGCCGAGGTTGGGCCAATTGTAGCCCAGGTGGTAAAAGATGGTTTGGAGATGTTTTTTGAAGAAAATCCCCAGGATGGCCGGGCCATTTTAGAAAAAGTAATGCTGGCAGCCAGAGCCAGAGCCGCGGCGAGAGCTGCTAAAGACGCGGTGATTAGAAAAGGCGCTTTGGAAGGAATGACTCTTCCGGGAAAACTGGCAGATTGTCAGGAAAGAGATCCGGCCGGAGCTGAATTATATATTGTTGAGGGAGATTCCGCTGGAGGCTCAGCCAAACAAGGACGAGATCGCAAATTCCAGGCCATTTTGCCTTTAAAGGGAAAAATATTAAATACTGAAAGAGCCAGACTGGATAAAGTTTTGGAATTTGAAGAGATTAAGGCTTTGGTTATTGCTTTGGGAACAGGCATTGGGGATACCATTAATTATGATAAAGTCCGCTACCACCGGATTATTATGATGACTGATGCCGATGTTGACGGAGGACATATTTTAACTTTGCTATTAACCTTCTTTTTTAGATACATGCCGGAAATAATCACCAGAGGCTATATGTATATTGCTCAACCTCCTTTATATAAAGTTCAAAAAGGTAAAGAAATCCATTATGCCTATACCGAGGAAGAAAAAAATGAAGTCCTAAAAACCATCAGAGCTACTTCTCCGTCACTTAGAGGAGCGAGTGAAACGAGCGACGTGGCAATCTCTACTGATGAAGTTACCCCCGATGATGAACCAAAGAAAACTACTGGAATAATCATCCAACGCTACAAAGGTTTAGGAGAAATGAACCCTGATCAGCTTTGGGAAACCACCATGAATCCGGAAAACCGTGTGCTAAAACAGGTAACTAATGAGGATGCTGTCGCAGCCGATGAAGTTTTTACCATGTTAATGGGTGATGAAGTTCCACCACGCAAAAGATTTATCCAGACCCATGCCAAAATGGCCACATTGGATATTTAAATATGTCTGATTTCGTTGCAGAACAAGAACCAAACCCGTCTGAAAGAATTATCAAATTAAATCAGGAATTTACACCCTGGGCTTCTGAATTTGTTAAAACAAGACATTACCCCAGTTATAAAGATCGTCCTTCTATAGGTTTCTCAAGTGATATATATATATAGGCCTTTCAGATACTTTAAGAATTCCCATTAAGTTTGGTTCTTATTATTCCAAGACCCAGCAAACTGATTCTATAACTCCGTTTCACAGACAAAATGGCTATCAAATAGATGCCAGAGATTTAACTCCAGAGCAAAGACAACAAAAGTATAACGAGTTAAGAACAGGCTTTAAACAGATCGATGATCAGTTAGACCCAAACTACATTAGTATAGAAGCCCCTGCTGTATTGGAAAAAGCTGGTTTAAATCACAAAGATGGCTTGGGGTATAAATTTTTACCAGAGATGATTGAGCTGATCAATAGAATGAGGGTTAAATTGACTTTTCCAGGCTCTGCTGGCAAAAAACCAGGCGATCATGATTATTATCCAGAAACTGTTTATGAAGCTAAAGTTTGGCAAACTGCAATACAGAATGGTATGATTCAGTTTAGACCTTTTTATCCTGCTGATACTGGACCGTTGCCACCCGTAGGCCCTTTAAAGGATGAAGGATTTTCTTTATATACACCGGACAATATAGATACCCTAAAAACTATTAAGGCTGAATTTTATTTAGCTGAAGATAAAAAAGCAGAGGAAATTCCAGCAACAGAACCAGTCCCTGAAAATCCCATGCCATACATTCCACCTCTAGGTGTTAAAAGAAAATAAAGAGCAGGTGCCAAGCTAGACCACCCTCCAGGTGGATTACGTTGACACCTTATCTTTTTTTATAATTCTGGCTTTGATTTAATAAAAATCATATAATTAACCATAATGACAAAGGTTCACGTACATTTTTTGGGAATAGGAGGGAGTGGGGCATCGGCGGCTGCAGCAGTAGCCCAGGCCCAGGGTTTTGAAGTAACCGGCTGTGACCTGGAACCAAATAACGAATTTACCACGGAGTTTAAACCTTCCCAGCTGTTAAAGGGCCATTCAGCTTCACACCTCTCAGGTGTAAACGTAATTGCTATTACTCCGGCTATTTTATCTTTGGATCCGGATAATGAGGAATTGCTCGAAGCCAAAAAACACGGAATCGAGATTTTAACCTGGCAGGAATTTTTAGGTAAATATTTAACCAAAGATGAGCAAAGCTCCTCTGCTTCGCAGAGTAAATTCGTGATAGCAATAACAGGAACGCACGGCAAAACCACCACCACTGCCATGATTGCCAAAATGCTGGAAGATGCAAATTTAGATCCAACAGTGGTAATAGGAGCAATAGTTCCCAGTTGGAAAGCAAACTACCGCGTGGGCCAGGGTAAATTCTTTGTTATCGAAGCAGACGAGTTTAATGACAATTTTTTATCCTTAACTCCTGATATCTCAGTTATCACCAACATTGAAATGGATCATCCGGAATATTTCAAAAACTTTGCTAGCTACAAGCAAAGCTTTAAAAAGTTTTTACTGAAAACTAAAGAAACTATTGTTGCTAACATTGCGGATTCCGGAGTAGCAGAGGTTTTAAAGGTAGCTATGAAAGAAACCGGAGTAACCTGTCTGGACTATTCCAAAAACGAAATTGACCTGGAATTAAAAATACCAGGAGAGTTTAATAAACAAAATGCTAATGCAGCTTTTCAAGTTGGATTACTGTTAAATATTGACCCGATAATTATCAAAAAAAGTTTATCCAGCTATCCTGGTATTGGCAGGAGGTTTGAGCTATTGGGTGAATTTAAAGGAGCTACAATTTATACTGATTTCGGCCATCATCCAACCGAAATTAAAACCACCATGGAAGCAGCTAGAGAAAAGTTTCCTGATCAGCATATTTGGCTAATCTATCAACCTCATATGTTTTCCCGGACTAAGGGACTGTTTAAAGAGTTTGTAGAAACTTTTAACAATCTGCCGGTTAACCAGACTCTTATAATGGACATCTATCCTTCAAGGGAAGTTGATACAGGACTTGTTTCTAGTCAGGAACTGGTTGAGGCAATTGATAAGAGTAGCGTTGACTATGTTGCATCTGTTAAAGAATTAACTGAAATTCTGAAATCAGAAATCACACAAGGAGATATCGTCTTTTTCATGGGAGCCGGGGATATTGATAAAATTGCTAGAGGGTTACTTTTTTGATTTTACCTTTTAATTCACTGCCAAAAAAATGTCCGGCCACATCAAAAACCCGCTCAGGGGCATCTGTTACATAAAATTCATAAGTTGGATTTTCACTTTCCGAAAGAAAATCTTTTTCCTGTAATATAGCTTTTAACTTTTCAGCTGTAGGCTCTGCCGAATCAATCAGCATGACACCTGATCCTACGGTTTGAGCTATAGCATCCAGTAACAGAGGGTAATGAGTGCAACCTAATATTAAGGTATCTATCCCAGATTTAACTATTTCTTCCAGATAGTCCTCTGCTACTAGCTTAGTTACCCGATCATCATGTAAATGCACTCCCTCCTCAGCCAGAGGTACAAAAAGAGGACACCCTACAGAAAAAACTTCAATAGTTTGATCTAATTTTTTAATTTCCTGCTCATAGGCTTTACTTCTAATCGTTCCTTGTGTTCCAATTACCCCAATTTTTTTATTCTTAGTAACGGAAATCGCTTTTTTTGCTGCAGGTGAGACTACTCCTATTACAGGTACCGGGGAAATTCTTCTGATCTCGTCTAAGGCCACTGCTGAGATTGTATTACAAGCTACAACTAAACATTTGACCTGCTTTGATAACAGATAATTAGCAAGTTCTTCCCCAAACTTAGTAATAACTTCTTTGGACCGGGTGCCATACGGAACTCTAGCAGTATCCCCTAAATAAATTATACTTTCTTTCGGTAATTGCTTTATCACTTCTTTGGCGACAGTTAATCCACCAATTCCCGAATCAAAAATACCAATTGGAGCGTTGTTCATAAAGAAAATGTGGCCAGAAACAAGTATAATACCATAATATGCAATTATTTGAGAATACAAAAGTTCTAATTTTTGGATTGGGTCTTAATCAGGGAGGAGTGGGTTCAGCCAGGTTCTTTGCCCAGCAGGGAGCAAAAATTCGGGTAATTGATTTAAAATCCAAAACTGATCTTAAACCTTCCCTTAATCAACTGCAGAGTTTTCCAGAAATAGAATACACGTTAGGTAAACATACTTATGAAGATATTGACTGGGCAGATTTGATTATAAAAAATCCGGCAGTAAAACGGGAAAATAAATTTTTAAATTACGCCCGTCAAAAAAACAAGGCAGTCGAAACTGACCTGGGAATCTTTTTTAAGCTAATAAGTAAAAACCAAATTATTGGAGTAACAGGAAGTAAAGGCAAAACTACCACTGCATCACTAATATATGAAGGGCTAAAAGTTAGCGGTAAACAGGTAGTTCTGGCAGGAAACATCGGTAAAAGTGTTTTGGATACTATTCCTTTGATCAAAAAAGACACCTTAGTAGTGTTAGAGATTTCTTCTTTTCAGCTGGAAGGATTAATTCCTCACCGGGTATCACCAAAATATGCAGTCGTAACTAATATTTACCCTGATCATCTTAATTATTATCCGGGAATGTATCAATACATTGAAGCAAAAAGATTAATTGCCCAATTTCAAACCAGAGAGGATTTTTTATTCCTAAATAAAGATGACTCTACTTTAAGTAACTTAAAATTCACAACCGGATTATCTACCAATATTATCTGGTATAGCAAAAAAGATCTACCAGAAGATTTTAAACCTACCCTGACAGGAGAACATAACCTGTCAAATTATGCAGCTGCTTTAGCTATTTGCCAAAAGTTTTTGATTCCAGAAGATAAAGCTTTAAAAGCGATGAACAAATTTAAAGGGGTACAATTCAGATTAGAAATTATCAAAAACTGGAACGGCATCAGAATCATTAATGACACTACTGCTACCAGTCCCAGTGCCGGAAGTGAGGCCTTATCAACCTATCCGAATTGCATTTTGATAGCTGGTGGGATGAATAAAAAAATGCCATATCAGGAATTTGTAAAAATATTAGAGAAAAAAGTGAAAAAGGTTTTTTTCTTAGCAGGTGATGCAACTGAGGAAATAAAAAAGTTGATGACAAAAAAAGATCTAATTGCAGGAATTTATGATAACCTGGAAAAATTATTGAGTGATGTAAAAGCTGTGGCCCAGAAAGGGGATACTATTCTTTTCTCCCCGGCTGCTACTTCTTTTAACCTGTTTCAAAATGAATTCGACAGAGGAAGAAAATTTAATCAAGCGGTAGAAAGGATATTCAAATGAGCGCGATAAAAAACATTAAGAAAATTTTTTATTTTCCGCTGGCTAATTATTTTAGGTTTTTTGCCAAAATTCAGCTAAATATATGGAAGCCGAAAATTGTAGTTATCACCGGGTCAAATGGTAAAACCACATTACTTCATCTAATAGAATCTAAACTTAATAATCGGGCCAAATATTCCCATCATGCCAATAGTAGTTTTGGCATTCCCTTTAATATTTTGGGGCTGGATAGAAAAGAGTTAACCCTAATTGAATGGCCAATGCTTTTTTTACTGGCTCCTTTTAAAGCTTTTAAATCTCCACCTGAACAGAAATTATATATAGTGGAAGCAGATTGTGACCGTCCAAATGAGGGAAAATTCCTGGGCTCTTTACTAAAACCAGAGGTAGTAATCTGGCTAACTGTTTCCAAAACGCATAGCATGAATTTTAAAAATCTGGAAGCTATTGCTGAAGAGTTTGATTATTTTATTCAGTATGCTTCAGGTCTGGCAATTATAAACGGAGATAATAATTTAATCACTAAACAAATACCCAGAAGTATCGCAAAAATTGAGCAAATCCACAAACAAAATCATTTAAAAAGTTACTCCATTTTTTCAAACAGCACCAGGTTTAAAATAGATGATGATGAATATTCCTTCAAATTTCTTTTACCGGAAGAAAATTTCTACTCTATAGCAGCCAGTAAATTACTTTTGCAATATTTAAACTTTGATTCCAGTGGCGCTTTTAAGAATTTTACTTTACCACCGGGAAGAAGCTCTGTTTTTAAAGGAATTAAAAACACTACCATTATAGACAGCAGTTACAATGCCACTCCTGCTTCAATGAGTGCTGCTTTAGATATGTATAAGCTTTATCCGGGAAAGAAAAAGTGGGCAATTTTAAGTGACATGGTGGAACTGGGACAAGAGGAAGCAATAGAACACGAGCGCCTAGCTCAATTGATTAAAGAGGCAAAACTGAATAAAGTAATCTTAATGGGTCCCCGGGTAAACAAATATACTTTGCCAAAACTTTTAGCAATTGCTCCAAAATTAGATATTGAAACTTATCAAACCCCACTTGAGGTTTTAAATTATCTTAAAAAAAATATCAATGGGGGAGAGGTATTCTTTTTTAAAGGGGCCAGGTTTTTGGAGGGGATAATCGAACATTTACTAAAAGATAAAAATGATATTAATAAACTTTGCCGTAGAGAAAAAGTTTGGATAAAAAGAAGAAAGAGGTGGGGACTTTGAAAATACTTATCTTACATGGATGGACTTATTCAACTGACAAATGGTCAGAATTTATTGAGTTGTTAAAAAATAAACATGACGTCGAACTGCTTAAAATTCCCGGGTTAACTGAAGAGCTAAAAGAGGTTTGGAATTTAGACAACTATGTTGATTGGTTAAAAAGAAAAGTTGACCGGGAAAAGAGTAAAGTTATTTTAATAGGTCATTCTAATGGGGGGAGAATATCTTTAGCCTTTACCAATAAATATCCGGAAAAAGTATCCAAATTAGTTTTAATTGATAGCGCCGGTATTTATCACAATGACTTACCAATCAGATTAAAAAGATTAGTTTTTAAAACAGTTGCAAAAATAGGAAAAAATTTAACCAGCTCTGAAAAATTAAGAAAACTATTATATAAATTTTCAAGGGAAAGGGATTATTATAATGCTTCTCCCATTGTTAAAAAGACTATGGTGAATTTAATTACCTCTGATATTAGCCAAATACTAAATCAGATAAAAATCCCCACTCTAATTATCTGGGGAGAGAAAGATAAAACAACTCCCTTACCGGATGGAAAACTAATGCATCAATTGATTAAAAACTCTAAAATGAAAATAATAACCGGAGCTAAACATTCTCCGCAGTTTACCCATCCAGAAAGGGTTGTAAAAATAATTCATGAGTATCTTTAATTCACTAGGTTCTAACTACAATTTTAAAATTGTCTGGCAGACTCTTTTTAGCAGCAATGATAAACAAAGTCGCGAAGCTCTAAATAAATATCTGGAAGATAAATATGAAGGTCAGGTCACCTTAGTTTATAAAGGCCGTCAGGCTATAGAAATGGGATTAAAAAATCTAAACTTACACACAGGAAGTTTTGTGGCTATTAATGGATTTACTTGTTTTGCAGTTTATGAGGCAATTAAGAATGCTGGATTAAATGCTGAATATTTGGATATTGAAAAAGGTCAGTTAAATTTCTCTCCGGATACTTTGCAAAAAGCTATAAACAAGAATCCCCTGATTAAGGTGGTAATTATACAAAATACTTTGGGCTATCCTTGTGAAATAGATAAGATTGCTCAAATATGCAAGGAAAATGAATTAACTCTAATAGAAGATCTAGCACATTCAGTTGGAACAAAATATGAAAATGGAAAGGAAGCTGGCTCAGTTGGTGACTTTGTAGTTTTATCATTTAGTCAGGATAAAATCATAGATTGTGTTTCAGGAGGAGCGTTAATTAAAAGGAGGAAAATTAATGAAAGATAGGTTCTATCCGCTTTTTACATTTCTAATAAGAAAAACCTATCCTTTTGGTCTTGGTAAAGTTATGCACTTCGCCTTAAAGCAATTTAATCTGCTATCAAATCCAATGGGTAACGAAGGTCAAATATTAAGTATCGCATTAGTTCTTGATCAGTTTAAAAAAATTGATGATAATTTAAATCACCGGAAAATTATTGCTTCTATCTATTCAAAACTTATAAATCCCAAAATTTTATCTCCTAAACTAACCAAACAAATACCTCTATCTTCTAATTTGCGTTTCCCGATATTTGTAGAAAACAGAAATTCTCTGATTAAATTCCTGGCTGGAAAACAAATCTTTGTTTCTGATATCTGGTATGACGCACCTGTTGCTCCCAAAAAGTATCTACCTCAAACGGATTACGCAGGACAATGTCCAAACGCGGAAATTGCATCAACCCAGATTGTAAACCTGCCAACTCATATTAATGTATCAGAAAAAGATGCCGAAAAAATCTCGGCACTAATAAACAAGTTTGTAAACTCGCAAGCTCGTTTATAAACCAATGGCTAAAATTAAAGTAGCGGAAATTACCGATAAAAAAATGTGGGAGGAATTTGTCCTCTCCTTCCCTGATGCAAATTTTTTGCAAAGCTATAACTGGGGCCAGTTTCATCAGAATTTAGGAAAAACTATTATAAGAAGTGGTTTTTATGATGGGAATAAACTAAAAGGAGTAATGCTGGCGATAGTGGAAAGGGCTAAGAGAGCCACTTATTTAACAATTCCCGGCGGACCGCTGATTGATTGGACTGATAAAGATTTCGTAACTACATTCAGGGAAAGTGTTGAAAAATTTGCCAGGGAAAATAATTGCAGTTTTGTTAGGGTTAGGCCGCAAATTTTGGAAAGCAAAGAAAATGCTAACCTTTTTTCCAAAATGGGATTTAAAAATGCCCCAATGCATTTACATGCAGAACTTACCAGACAACTGGATTTAACTAAATCAGAGGAAAAGCTTTTATCGGAAATGAGAAAAACCACCCGTTATGAAATTAAGCAAGCCCAAAAACTGGGTATCAAAATAACCAGTAGCGTCAATCCCGATGATTTGGGTGAATTTTATCAGCTGCAAAAAGAAACAGCCTTAAGACAAGGCTTTGTAGAATTTGATAAAAAATTTCTGACTGAGCAATTCAAGGTGTTTGCGAAAGACGAACAGGCAGTTTTATATACAGCATATCTGGAAAAGAAAAAGTTAGCCCAGGCTTTTATTATTTTTTATGGAAACGAAGCGGCTTACCATTATGGCGCCAGTACGCTGGATGGTAGAAAATATCCCGGGGCCTATCTTTTGCAGTGGGAGGCGATCAAAGAAGCGAAAAAGCGAAAGATGAAAAGATATAATCTTTGGGGAGTGGCGCCGGAAGGGGAAATTACCCACCGTTTCCATGGAGTATCAATTTTTAAAAGAGGATTTGGTGGAGAGGATTTGGAGTATCTGCACGCCAGAGATTTAGTAATTAACCCTTTAGCTTATAAAATAAACTGGCTTATAGAAATAGCCAGAAAAAAGGGCCGCCGAGTCTAGTTCCTCCTTGTTTAGGTAACTTAAAAAAGGTATACTTAAACTCCCATTTATGGCACAGAACATTGGTAAAATACAGCTGGCTCCGATCGTGGATGAAATGCAAAAGTCCTACCTGGACTATGCCATGTCGGTTATTGTGGCCCGGGCCCTTCCGGATGTCCGCGACGGATTAAAACCGGTACAGCGAAGAATCGTTTATGCCATGCATCAACAGGGACTGCATCATACCTCCAGATATCAAAAATCCGCAGCAGTGGTTGGAGAAGTGATGAAAAACTTACATCCGCACGGTGATGCCCCGATTTATGAAGCCATGGTTAGAATGGCCCAGAATTTTTCCATGAGATATATGTTAGTTGACGGGCAGGGGAACTTCGGTTCAATTGACGGAGATTCTCCGGCAGCCATGCGTTATACAGAAGCCAGACTATCCGCTATTGCCGATGAGCTCCTTCGCGATATTAACAAAAATACCGTTGAATTTATCGATAATTATTCCGGCACGGTCCAGGAACCGGTACTTTTACCTTCCGTCATACCAAACCTCCTCTTAAACGGCGCCTCCGGTATTGCTGTTGGTATGGCTACCCAAATTCCACCACATAATTTAGGGGAAGTTTGTGATGCCTTAATCTACATGATTGAACACCCTGTCAAAGAGTCAAGTGAAGGCCCCTCGACTCTAGCAACTAGCGACTCTTTTAATTCTGAAGCCACAGTAGAAGATCTAATCGGCTTTATCAAGGGTCCTGATTTTCCCACCGGCGCCTCAATTTATGACCAAACCGAAATTCTGGCAGCTTATGCCACCGGCAAAGGCAGAATTGTCATGAGGGCAAAAGCGGAAATAGAAGAAACTGCTGCCGGAAAAATGCAGATTATTGTTTCAGAGCTGCCATATCAAGTTAACAAAGCCACTTTAATTGCCAGGATCGCCGATATGGTTAAAGATAAAAAGCTGGAAGGAATAGCAGATTTACGCGACGAATCTGACCGAAAACAAATGGTTAGGATTGTCTTTGATCTAAAACGGGACTCCAAACCACAGTCACTTTTGAATAATCTTTATAAACATACTGCTATGCAGTCAGTGTTTAATGTAAATCTGGTAGCTCTTTCAGATGGCGTACCTCATCTGTTAACTTTAAAACGCATCCTTGAGGAATTTATCTATCACCGGCAGACCATTGTCAGAAGGCGCACTGAATTTGATTTAAGTGAGGCCAAAGCCAGGGAACATATTCTGGAAGGCTTAAAAATAGCGGTTGATAACATTGATGCGGTCATTGAAACCATCAAAAAGAGTAAGGATTCGGATCAAGCAAAGTTAAATTTAATGGCCAAATTTAAGCTAACTGAAATTCAAGCTGTGGCTATTTTGGATATGCAGCTTCGAAGACTGGCAGCGCTGGAACGGCAAAAAATTGAGGATGAGCTAAAAATGATTCGCGAAACTATTGCTTATTTGGAAGATTTATTATCGCATCCGGAAAAAATTCTCAAAGTTATTAAAGAGGAACTGGTAAGAATTAAAGAAAAATATGGAGATGATAGGAGAACTCGGGTATATAAACAGAAAATAGGGGAGTTTTCCGAGGAAGATTTGGTGCCTAATGAAACCACTATTGCTACCATTACCGAAGGTGGTTACATTAAAAGACAATCACCTCTATCCTTTCGAACCCAGCAACGCGGCGGAAAAGGAGTGATGGGTATTTCTACCAAAGAAACCGATGCTGTATCTCACATCTTCTATACCCAAACTCACGATAACATTTTGTTTTTTACCGACAAAGGACGGGTTTTTCAGGTTAAAGTCTGGGAGATTCCCGAAACTCAAAGAGCGGCCAAGGGTCAGGCTGTTGTTAACCTAATCAATGTAGAACAGGGAGAGAAAATTACAGCTGTTTTAACCACCAGACTGAAAAACGAAACAGCCAAATTTTTCTTTATGTGCACTAAAAAAGGTACTGTTAAAAAAACTTCCATTGAAGAGTACGCCAATATCCGCAAAAATGGTTTGGTGGCAATAAAATTAGATAGCAGTGATGAGCTGGGTTGGGTAGCTCCTACTTCCGGGCAAGCTGACTTAATAATTGTCTCTAAAGCCGGTAAATCAATCCGTTTCTCGGAAACTCAGGTTAAACCAACGCATAGGGACACATCAGGAGTTAGGGGAATCAGACTGGGTAAAGATGATGAGGTGGTCTTCTTAAATAACATACAAAATAATGATGATGAACTGTTAATAATTATGGAAAATGGTTTAGGTAAAAAAACTAAATACTCAGCCTGGAGCAAACAAGGAAGAGGAGGACAGGGAGTAAAAGCAGCACAGGTCACTGCCAAAACCGGCTTGATTGTTACCGCCCAAGCCATTGATAAATCAACTGACACTTTGGTATTAACTTCTACCAAAGGACAGTTAATCAAAATGGACTTAAAGCAGGTTCCAACGCTGCAAAGACAAACTCAAGGGGTAATCTTGATGAGGGTAAGACCAGGTGAAAAAGTGGCGGCAGCCACTGTTGTATCATCTGTTGAAAAAGCAGAATAATTTTTAATTATGTCCAGAAGCAGACTTATTTCTCATATTACAGTAACTTATTTTGTCATCGGATTTGTGTTCGCCATTATCTTTGCTGTTTATTATCACTGGTCGCCGCTGTCCTTTTTGTCTCCGGGCTTTTACTCGGTGATCCTGACCTGGCCATATCAGGCAATCGGATTTGTGCGTGATTTCTGGAACTACGGTATAGCCGGAAAATCAATATAGTGTCTCATTGCAAATCCTAAATAAAGTATCGAAAAAGCTATTTGCCCTGATTTCAATCTATCCATACATGTTTGTCCAGTGTCCAGACAAGATAATGAAAATATAGAAGCATAAAATAATCCAACCAGAGCAATTGATATTATTAAAACAAGGATAATCACCCTTATAAATTTCGCTTTAGTTAAATACTCATAAACGAGTAGGGGTATAAATATTAAAGATGGAACGACCAAAAATCCAAAGGGGGATAGGTTTTGACCGCCAGTAGCAAATAACAGAATTGAAACTAAAATCAGTAATAGTGATACAATTAAATATACTCTTCTGATATTGGACATCGCTTCCTTCTCAGTATACTAAATAATCAAGATAAATTAAACGAGTGTTTACCCTTACGCAGATATCCCAGTTAAAGAACAGGTGCCAAGCTAGTCCACCCTCCAGGTGGTATAGGTTGATACCTTAGCCCTTTAAGGTATATTTTTAAATTATGGCTACTATAAGAAATGTGGTTTTTGCAGATGATGAAATTTACCACATATTCAATAGGGGAGTTGAAAAAAGACCAACTTTTACCAACAAAAGGGAATTAGATCGTGGAGTATTGACTTTAGATTACTACCGTTATGCTGATTTATCAGTTAAATTATCCCAATTCTTAACTTTACCTGCAGATCAAAAAGAAAGTTTAATTAAAAGTATTAAAAAGGATTCGAAGAAGCTAGTTGATATTATCAGTTATTGTTTAATGCCAAATCATTTCCACTTCTTACTTAGACAAAAAATTGCTAATGGAATTTCCATTTTTGCATCTAATTTTACTAATTCATACACACGTTATTTCAATGCTAAACATGAAAGGATCGGACCTCTATTTGAAGGGATATTTAAAGCGGTACATATTGGATCGGAAGAACAACTTATTCATGTATCAAGATATATTCACCTAAACCCTGCTACAGCATTTATTATTGAACCTGAACAGCTGGAAAACTACATTTGGTCATCTTATCCCGAATATACGGGGTTTTCTTCAAACGATATTTCAGCAAAAGAAATCATTTTGGATTTATTTTCTTTAAAAGATTCAAAAGAAAAATATAAACAATTTGTACTAGATCAGGCGGATTATGCGAGACTACTTGATCAAATTAAGCATCTAATTTTGGAATAATAGAGAACAGGTGCCAAGCTAGTCCACCCTCCGGGTGGTATAGGTTAACACCTACTTGCTACCCAGGGCTTTTTGGGCAAAGTCGTTGACAAAATTTGAACCCCGCGAAATGATAAAGCCTGAGAGAAGAAAATCCATAAAAGGATGACCACTATCCACTCCAAACAGCATGCTGATGATATTCACCTGATAAGTAAAGGTTAGAAATATGGCGGTAGCCAAAGCAATCAAGGACAGATAAGGACGAACTTCTTTAACACTACCGATCAAATATTCAATAATCGATTCATTAAGCGTGGCAAAGGCAAATATAATCGCTATGGGAGGTAAACCAGGATGATCCACTTAAGCGCCTGCCTTTCCGGGCATAAAGATAAACTTGTATAAATTAATCAAAGCTCCGACTATGGTCAGGGTGTCATCGACTTTGGGAGAATTGTCCGGCGTCGGGACAACGGTTGGCGCAGGTTGATTTTTTAAATCATTAATCTGTTGATCTTTTTCCTGGACAGTTTGCTGCAAGCTCATTACTTGTTGATTAACCGAGGCCAATGAGTCCTGAAGATTATTGACTTGATCCTGCAAAGACCCGGCTTGCTGACTAAGTCGTATTAAGTTTTGATGCTCCTCTGAGATAACCATCGCCTGCATAATTTCATCAATGGTCATTGGGCTATTGGTATAGGTTTGCAAACCACCCATGTCCGGATCCCGACCTAAAACCTCTTGATAAAGATCGCTGATCTGAGCACCCCGGTCATCAGGTTGAACAGGCGGAGTAATCGGAGTAGGACTTAAACCAGTTGACGATCCTCCTTGGATAATATCCGGACGCCAGCCTGGCCAATTATCTCCCGGGCAAGTGGTGGATTGACCAGGTAGCTCTTTGTGACCTTTAACACTATCCCAGGAACTGACATTTGATAAATCAGGATAATTATTAATAAAAAAATCGCAAAGCTGGTGCGCCGAATCCAGCTGCTCACCGGAAGGTACATTGCCTGAAGTAAAATTCCCAATTAAACAAATCCCGATGACTTGCTCATTTAAATTAGCCACATTGGCCCTGGCTGTTGAAATATCCCCAACATAAAAACCCTCTCCGTTTTTAGCAATACAAAAATGATAACCAATTCCGCCCCAGCCATTATTATTAATATGGTAGTTGGCTATTTCTACCGGGGTCTGGTTATCAGGGGAGGCACTGTGATGTATCGCCAGATACTTTACTTGAGAAAGCGGCCTGACCCAGCTCCAATTAAATGAATCTCCGGGAATGGTATCCCGTATATCAACAAATTTGTTACCCAGGGAGGGGATTGAAAGATTAATTCTAGCCATCTATTTGGGACTATAATCGTTTACGATTACATCGTAAACTTCTTGTAACGTACTTCAATCGTCTAAGTTTACGTTATAGTACATAAAACAAGGCTGTGTGTCAATCACTTGACAACAGCATCTGTTTATTAGACTATTAATATAGACAAGAAATCCCGCGATTCGGGACAAAGAAAGGGGGTGAGTAATTTGCAAATTCTTTTAGCTTTAGTCTTAAACGCCTTGGCTCTTTTGGCAACAACTTATATTGTTCCAGGCTTTAAAGTGGATAATTTCACAACAGCGCTTTTGGCTGCTATAGTCTTGGCTGTAGTGAATACTTTTATCAAGCCGGTATTATCATTTGTAACTGCGCCATTAACGATTTTAACCCTGGGACTGTTTACATTTGTGATTAATGCTGTTGTTTTATTTATTGTTTCTTATTTTGTACCGGGACTGATGATCGGCGGATGGGTATCAGCCATTCTGGGAGCTATTGTTTTATCAGTGGTTTCCACTGTTTTAACAATGCTTTTAAAAGACTTAGGAGCATACGGCAAGAAATAACCAGGTCAGACTTGGATCCCTATGAAAATCGTGATCTATGCAATTGGCGTAGCGTTTGTGGGGTAGCTTTTACTGTTAGCCCGGTTATTTTGACGTATTTTTCAACAATCCTCTGAATAGAGCGGGGAGTTAGTCTCATTGACTCACCGTCCTGTTCCGGGTTAATTTTGCCCTGAAATCTGATAAACAGGGGTTTAAAAGCATCTTTTCTTTGGGATAAATATTTTTCCACCCAAAAAGAGGAAAATTCTCCTTTATTTAAAGAAACCAACTCTGAAGCCCGATGGCCTGTTAAGAAAAGGGTTTCCAAAATAGCTCTATCCCTTAATCCCTCTTTTTTATTAGTTACCGGACCGTCAAATAGCTGTTGTAAAGCCTCCTCGTCCAAAACTTTTACAGGCAGACGCTCCTGTTTTCGAAGTTCCACTTTCTCAGGAGATAAAACTTCAATATTCTGATCTTCTAAATATCGCAAAAAGGCTCTAATTGCTATCATAAAATAATTTTGGGTAATTTTTTTTAAAGTTTTTTTTGTTCGTGGATCAACCCAGGTAGAAAGATATAGACGGTATTTTTTAATTAGCTCCGGGTTAATATCCATTGGAACAATATCGCCACAAAAATCCGAGAATCTTTTTAAATAATGATTATAATTCCTAATTGTAAAAAGGGAAACATTGCTGCTTACTTCAAGATATTCCAGGAAGTCAACAATCAATCTGGACAACATCATAACTTTACAACACTGCCAAACCCACCACCCCTAAAATAGTAAGGACTGAACCAACAATCGCTAAAGTAAAAGTGGCCTCAGGAGCGCCACCAGGACCTTTGCCGTTTTTATCAACAAATTGATCAAGAGTTTTAGTAGTACCGGCTGAAGGAGTTCCCACATAGCCTCCAATTGGTGGTTGTGGTAAGTAAACCACCGGAGGAACTACTGTGGGAGCAACAGTAACAGTGGGGGTGATGGTACAAGACCCGGATCCAACAATATAGCTTCCATTAACTACCGACGATAAAGTATCTGCTATAGTTCCTCTTTCCACTACATTGGAATCAGTAGTTTTGCTTTTATCATTGGGATCAAAATCAAAAGTCATGGCGCTAGCTCCGGCAGGAGCATTATTTAAAACCGTGAAATTCACTGTGGCAAAAATTCCTTTGCCGGAAAAAGGGGAAGATACTGAAGCAAGTCCGGAAATAGATATCTTACCGTTTACAGAATCAATATTGGAACTGGGGTAGTCACCATATATCGTGCCATTTACAATTGTGCTGGCCATAAAACGGGTAGGATCAAAAAATAAAATTACATCAGTTCCATCTGTTTGAGCACTTTGGGTATCAAGATTTATAGCCAGGGCAAACGGACATCCTTTATTAAAAGTGCCGGTTGAAGGAGATAGAGAAAGCGTTGATGCAAAAGCAGTAACAGGAAAAGTTAAAAGTGAAAAGGTAAAAGTTAAAAGTATAGGTAAAAATTTGACATTCACTTCACCATCACCTCCAGGTTACCAACTTGCTCCAGTAATTGTTTACCGTCTATACTGCTGACAATATTAGAATCTGTGGTTGAACCTGGTGTAAAAATCACTGAGATTACAGATTGACCCGGCTTTAAAGTTTTAAAATTAACTGTAGCAAAAACTCCTTTCCCGGAAAATCTGGCTACGCCTGGAGTAGCAATTCCAGAGATTCGTAAAATTCCGGTAGGTTCAACTTTACTTAAAGGATATTGTGGGAAGATAGCACCGGGATGAATATCTTTATCGCTGGCTGAAAGCATAGTTGGATCAAATTTTGCCACCGCATCAATACCATCAGCTCCTACAGGAGAGGATACTTCTACTTTAACAGTAACTGTATCACCGGTGTTTACTTGTAGTTTATCCGTTGTCAACATAATTGCGCCTTTTTGGGAAATTGTTGCAGTTGGTTGCAGGGAAATAGAGGACTTCGTTAATGATCGAAGCCCCAGTATCAGTTCAATCACCAAAATCACTCCCAGGATAATAAAGATATGTTTGGCAGTAATATTTTTCATAGACTTAATTACTTATATTAACATTATAGTTCTTTGTGCAAATAGTGCCACTGGTTTGAGTAGTAGATACTCTACACTGTATTGTAGCAGGACCATTATTATAATAGAATGCAAAACCCCCGGATGATTGATAAGGAATACTGACTGGATGATTTAATAACTGATAATCACCAGACTTAGAATTCACAAGCCAAACGGAAATACGATAGGCAGGATCTTGCCCGGTGCCGGAAGAGAGAAGAGTAATACCGTTATTATCTGATAAGGTTTGACCATTGGTTAGATTCAAATTACAATCATTTCTCGAAACAGGACAAGTTGAGCCAGAGGAACCACCTGCTGTTGGAGCAGGGGTAGGAGTGGGAGTAGAGGAGGTGGTAGATGTCGGGGTGGGAGTAATAGTACTAGTTAATGGCCCGGCTTCCGGTTTAAGATCATCAGAAACATTGATATAAGGCCTCATACAAGCCCAGTCAAACGAATTAACCCGACCGTCTAAGTTTAGGTCGCCGTTGCGGCCTCCTGTGATAGCATTTAAGGCCCATTCCCGCAAGAGTTCAGCATAATCATTGCTGTTGATCTTTCCGTCTCCGTTTAGAGGAAAAATATCACCAACCGGCAAATCAAGGGAACCTAAATTAGTGGTACCTTTGTTGGCAGTAAATTCAACCACCTTTCGCAAGCTTCCGGGAGCTTTTATACCAATTCTGTAAGGCTTACCTTGTTGAAATCTGGTTTTAAGACCGGAAATTAATCCGTTTGTACCAATATTGACTGTTTCAGTATTTACATTGCCGCCTTGTTTGCCTTCTGCAATGGTCAGCTCTACATTGGAAAGAGGTTGATTTAAGCTTTGTCTGCAGAAGAAATTGGCTCCCAGTTGCAAAGCTGAGGTGGCAACTGAACAAATAGTGGAGTTAGTGACCGCCCCATCATCACGAGTTAAGACAATCGGGAAATCTTGTCCGGCTGCTCCGGCCTGATCCAAGCTGCCGCTGACTGAATTATCACTCCAGGAGTTAATCTTTAAAAGGGTCGAGTTGTTTTTAACTAAACCGTTTAACCCTTGAGTATCCCCAAAATGTTTACCGGTCAGGGTAAAACGAACCCCTCCATCTACACCCAAATCACAAGATACACCTCCGCCGGGAACATTAAAGGTCGGATCCGGGTTAACAATGGTAATTTCAAACGGTCCTTGCGGATCTGACACCGTATCTTCTCCCCGGGTACCTTTGCCAAAAAACTTCACCCAGATTTGTTTAACACCAGGAGTTTTATCTCTAAAATTGTAAGGAACAACTAAACCAGCCTGGGTGTATGGAAGATCAACAAATAACCCTGAACCGTCTGCCAAACCTCCTGCAGATTCAGCAATTCTAACAGTAGTGGTTACCGGAGCTAGAAGCACTGTAGTAGGTGTCGGAGTTGGAGTAGCTGTTGGTATAGCAGTTGGAACCGGAGTTGCAGTCGGAACAGCGCTAACAGTTAAGGTTGTTGCGCCTGCTACAGTGCTACAGTTAGCACCAACTTTACCATTGGTGGTAGCGTTAAAGAAATAGGTTCCGGGTCCGGCATCAGCGGATGGAGGAAAGGGATTAATAGCTGCGGTGAA
>OBEQ012279229.1_pt1 | contig 44393 bp, 31 predicted proteins | sample 1670901 | NCBI WGS metagenome assembly OBEQ01 (sample SAMEA104232315, study PRJEB22302) | groundwater metagenome | biome: forest; feature: aquifer; material: groundwater | place: USA | collected 2011-08-07 | depth 5.4 m
AATATTTTTAATCACTTATTGTTTTTATTCTTACATTCAAATCTGATACAAATTTATGGAGAACACACCCCTTTTATCCCCTCTCGAGAGGGGAATTTGTATCCTGCTATTTTAAGAGAATCTGCCGCTTTACGAGATGGCGCTATAGCACTCACTTAACCTGACAGCATTGCCCATTTTGAGTTTTTTTAACTAAGCGTAAAACACTCTATGCAGCAAAACGATAAATTTCTATACCATTGAAATTGTACTATTTTCAGGGTTGGGAGATGGTTCACTTCGTTCACCATGACAAATTAATAGAATTTTCGGGCAACCTCATAGTCCACAACACCCCAGTGAGAATGATGCCGATCAGGTGATCGGCTACTACAATACGAAGTTTAAGCTGATAACACACGCCTTAATCCCAATGCTGTCAGGTTAAGAAGAAGGGTCGAAAGAATATTTTTAATCACTTATTGTTTTTATTCTTACATTCAAATCTGATACAAATTTATGGGGAACACACCCCTTCGTCCCCTCTCCCGCCATCATCCAGAGGCTGATCTTCGAGAGGCGGATCTTCGACAAGAGGGGAATTGGGACTTTAATATTTTTAAGAGAACTCTTAACCTGACAGCATTGCGGGCAGGGGTGAACTTCCAAAGGGATTTGCAACATGCACCTACTATAATTCAATCAAAATAATTGTTTCTCTTTCCAAAGATTATTATGTTATGGCATATTCTTTTAGATTTATTTACTTTTTTGCCTGTTCTTGATGATCCATCGGTTGAATCTTTCGACTAAAATTTTGGTGACACTTGCTCCGGTGTTTATCATCGGTGTATTAGTGAGTATTTTTTTGGACTATAATTTCCAGAAGCAAACTCTGCTGAAACAAACTCAGGAATCTGTGGAGATTCAATCCAATATTATAAAATCATCACTCGTGAACATGATGGTAACAGACCTTCGCGTGAATGATGCGTTCCTCCATTCAATCCAGAACTCGGCGGGGGTTAATAACCTTTCGATTCTTTTTCATACCGATAGTCTCCATCTCCTTGCACAATATCAAAATCCTGAGAGGACTGAACGCTTGCAGAAACGAGAATTACAAGGTTTTAATGATAATGATCCGTTAAAAAATCGGATATATTCTTTTGATAAACCCGTGTTGATGGTGCAATGCAGTGAACATAAGCATTCGTCGTATATTCTGGATAACTCAAGCAGTCAGCCTTTTCTTCTTCAACAATGCGAGTATCTCACAATAGTTATGCCGTTCAAATCGGAAGCGGTATGTCAACAATGCCATGAGGTGCCAGCAAATAAAGTGCTTGGCGCCGCGTATGTTGAAGTCGGTTTAGAAAAAACAGCCGCTGCGCTGAAAGCAAACACATTGCGTTCAATTGCGATTTTTCTTGTGTTCTCGGTATTTGCTTTGTTGATTGGGTTTTTCATTTATACAAAGTACATTGCAAGACCTGTACAGCAATTAGTTAATGCAACGGAAATAATCGGCACAGGAAATCTTGAACAACATATTCAGGGCAAATACGCTCATGATGAATTCGGTCAACTTGCAGATTCATTTGAACGTATGCGAATGCGCTTAAAGGAAATTCAAGAAACGCTTCTTCAGAAGGAACGGCTTTCTACATTGGGACAGATGGCAAGCAGTATTATTCACGATTTCAGATCGCCGATGACGACTATTTCTCTTTCGTTGGATGTTCTTCGAAGAAATCAAAACACGAACCCGGAACAACGACAATTGCTGTTTGAAAATATTTCGAGTTCGTTAAAACGTTTGAACTTGATGACGCAAGAACTTCTTGAGTATTCGCGGGGTGAGATCCGTCTTGATCTCCGAGAACAAAGTGTTACTGAATTTATTCAAAGTGTTGTTATAAGCGTCTCTGCACCTTTAGAGCAAAAGAATATCAAATTTGTTATTGAAGAACATTATGCCGGCATGGCTATGTTCGATAAAGAACGGCTTACGCGAGTACTTATCAACATCATTAATAATTCTGAAGATGCTATGCCCACAGGTGGAACACTGACACTTGAGACCATACGCGAAAACGGCACAGTCATTTTTCAAGTAAGTGATACCGGATCGGGTATTCCCGAAGAAGTAAAAGATAAACTCTTTGAGCCGTTCGTTACAGCAGGCAAGAAGAAGGGCACGGGGCTGGGGCTTGCTATCACAAAAAAAATTGTTGAGGAGCATAAAGGGAAGATTGATTTTGTAAGTTCTTTAGGAGTGGGAACTACGTTTTATATAAAAATACCTGTTTAAAAAATCCTTAACCTTACGAGTGTCATGTCAATTAGATAATGTCTTATCTTTTCTATCAAAATTGAGGTTGGGCTGGGTGCGGAGATTCTTCACTTCGTTCAGAATGACAAAACCTGTGGGTTCTCGGACAGCCTCGGAAAACCTGACGGCATTGGGGAAATACCTGTTTAATTTGTAATATCTTGAATTTGTTATTATATTCGCCGCAACAGAACAACAGTATTTTCTCACATTAATCACAAGGAATCTTTCAATGAAGTATTTCTCTCGTTTGCTTGTTGTACTTGTAACAGTTTCAATGGTCTTCTTTCTTTACTCTTGCACAGTAACCCCTACCGGTCCAGAACAATCCTCTCAAAATAACACATCGTCAGATCTTACCCACTTTGCTAAGGTGACTGTTTCTGAAAATTTTGAATCGGGAACAAAAACCGCCTATGCCGCCGCTAACGTTACCTTAAGTTCGGGCGTTTGGAATCTTAATGATGCTTTGCTGGGTACTTCTACAAGTGACCGCAAAAACGGATTACAAAGTGTCCGCACCCGAAACAGTGGCAAAGTAACAATGACATTTAATCGTACCGATGGAGCAAGCACAGTAACAGTTGCACACGCTCTTTATGGTACTGATGCAAGTTGCACGTGGCAATTATGGTATTCAACTAACAGTGGCAGTACCTGGACTCAAATTGGTTCTACTGTTACCACTTCCTCTACGACGTTACAGACTGCAACGTTTACTGTCAATAAAACCGGAACAATCCGTTTTGAAATACGAAAAACCGACGGAAGCGCTAACCGTATTAACTTTGATGATTTTGTGATTAATGATAATACCGGTGGTGGCGGCGGCGGTGGTTCATCGAGTGAGCATTTAGTTTTAGGAAATCCCACAAGCGCAGATACCACTGTTAGCACACCGACAAATTATTTAATGGTTAAAACACAATATGTGCTTTCATACAATCGCGATAAGTCGGAGCCGAATTGGACGGCATGGCATCTGAGCAGTACCTGGTTAGGAAGTACACCACGACAGGATGATTTCCGTGCTGATAACACGTTACCAACCGGATGGTATCAGGTTGGGGGAACAAGCTATAGCGGTAGCGGTTATGATCGCGGACACATGTGCCCTTCAGCAGACCGCACAAGTTCTGTTGCCGATAACTCAGCCACGTTTTTAATGACGAACATGATACCGCAATCGGCAAATAACAATCAAGGTCCATGGGCGGCGTTAGAAGATTCTTGCCGTAATTTTGTTTCACAAGGTTGCGAAGTCTATATCTACTCAGGCGGGTATGGTTCGCAGGGCTTTATTAATAATGGACATGTCAATGTGCCGACTTATACATGGAAAGTTATTGTTGTTTTGACAAATGGGACAAATGATTTAGGTCGTGTAACAACATCAACTCGTGTTATAGGCGTTTGGATGCCGAATAGTGATGCACTCATAAGCAGAACAGCTCCGTGGAAAAACTTCCGCGTTAGTGTTGATTATATCGAAACACAAACAGGTTACAATTTTCTTTCGAATGTTTCGACGAGCATTCAGGCTACAATTGAAAGCCGCGTTGATAACTTGTAAAGTTCTTGTATCTAAATTAGAATTCATTTTTTAATTAAAAAGACCCGTCAAAATAAATATTGACGGGTCTTTTTGTTTGCTGTATAATGTAGTATTAAAAATTTGAACCAGTGGCTACGTCCATACCATTATTTTTCATCGAGGGTATTTTTGATTGATTGAAGCATTTGTTCCAAACTAAAGGGTTTTTTGATAATATCTTTTACCCCTGCAATCAGCATCTCAGAATGAACTTCCGGTTCGATGAACCCTGATGCAATGATAAATATAACATCCGGGTTTATGTTTTTCATGCGTTTGAACACTTCATAGCCATTTAGCACCGGCAACCCGAAATCGGATAACACAACTTGTATTTCTTTGTAATGTTGTTGATACTGTTCTACCCCTTCTTCACCATTTTTAGCAGTAAGTACATTGTATCCTTTCGATTCGAGGATTCCTTTTACCAATCCTCTCAACAATTCTTCATCTTCTACAAGTAAAATTGTCTCGCTCCCGCCGGAAATTTCTTCTAATAATGGTTCCTTCACTTCGTCAAACTCAACAAGATCGAGCGGAACCGGAAAATAGATAAGGAATGTTGTTCCTTTCCCCGGTTCACTTTGTACATCAATAAAGCCATTGTGACTTTCGACAATACCGAAGACTAACGAAAGTCCTAATCCCGTTCCTTTACCAATCTCTTTCGTAGTAAAGAACGGTTCAAAAATACGGAGCCTTGTAGCTTCATCCATTCCAATGCCAGTATCTGCAAAGCTGAGTTCGACATACTCTTGTGCATGAGCCATCTGGAATTTGGTACGAACCTCTTTACCCGGTTTATGAGAAGTTCTCACGGTGAGTATTCCTCCATCCGGCATTGCATCACGGGCATTTACACAAAGGTTAAGAACAATCTGATGCACCTGACCGGCATCTGCCATAATAACCGGTACCCGGTCGTCAAGATTACAGGAAATAGTAATCGTCTTTGGAAATGTTTCGTATAAGAGCTTTGAGACTTCGAGCACAATATCATTCAACCAAACTGATTCGACCTGCGTATCAGTTTTCCGGGCAAATGTGAGTAACTGTTTTACCAACCCAGCTCCACGCAACCCTGCTTTGGTAATAGCATCGGCATTTTTCTTGATAATTTCTGTGTCAAAGGGGAGGTGTTCGAACAGTGATGCGTAACCAATAATGATACCAAGTATATTATTGAAATCGTGGGCGATGCCGCTGGCAAGAGTTCCAAGACTTTCTAACTTTTGTGATTGTTGAAGTTGTACCTCTAAATTTTTCCTTTTTTCTTCCTCAATCTTCCGTTCTGTAATATCCGAAGCAACACCAATCAGGGCGAGTGTTTGTCCCTTATCATCACGAATGACAGAAGTGGAAAGAGTGATGGGGAATTCACTCCTATCTTTTCTACAGTTGATAAGTTCACCGCGCCAGCCTCCGTGTAGTGTTGACGGAAGAACCTCGGCGACCACCTCTGAAGAATTTATCGAGGGAAGGATAATGCTAATGTGTTTACCGAGAAGTTCATGTTCTTCAAAACCATACGTTTTCAAAAAAGCCTCATTGACAAATAATATTCTATTATCAATATCAGTAATGCTCACGCACTCGCTGATGCTTCTCATGGCTTGAGCAAGCGTGGTAATTTCTTTTTCTGCCTGTTTTCGATCGGTAATATCTTGAATAGTTCCAATCATCCTGACACATTGATTGTTTCCATCATACTCCAATTTGCCTATACCATGCACCCATCGCACAGAACTATCGTTTTTGCGGACAATTCTATATTCTCTGTCAAAAGGGATACCTTTACCGAGGACTTCATTTGTGAAATACTCCATCATTTGTTGTCTATCGTCCGGGTGGACAATATCTGCCCATCCCTCCACTGACCGGACATATTCTTTCCCAATACCAAATATACTGTCTAAAATTTCGGAACTTCTCCAATAGCCAACGGAAATATCTAAAACGTAACTGCCCAGACCTGCCATTGCCTGAGTTTCTCTGAGTAGCGTTTCACTTTCATACAAGGCATCTTCAGCGCGCTTACGTTCAGTAACATCTCTCAGAATTCCTTCATGATATATCACATTTCCTTTTTCATCATGGACGTAATGACCATGGTCTTCAACCCAGATCTCCGAACCGTCTTTTCTCCGCATTCGGAAAATCTCTGTTTTTTCCTGACCTGAATCAAGAAATAAGCTATCCCGTTCACTTGGTTCGAAATAAAGATCTTTTTTGATATCTACCTGGAGCATTTCTTCTTTACTCGTATAACCGAACATCTTAACCATTGTGGGGTTGACTTCAACAAACTTACCTTCGTGAGTACTACGATAGACACCATCTCTCATTTTATCGAAGAGAGAGCGATAGCGTTCCTCTGATTCGTTCAGTGATAGCTCTGCTCTTTTTCGTTCAGTGATGTCGCGCGTCAACCCTAGTAACGATTCCACACTTCCATGTTCATCGAAAAGGGGTACGGTGTGGGTATTAAGCCAGCGACGAGTCCCCTTCAGTCCAATTATCTCGAACTCGAGCGTACCTTGTTCTCCTTGCATCACTCTCTCAACCAATTCTTTAAAGGCTTGACGATATCCGGGCATAATGATCGGATATACTGATTTGCCGGAGACCATTTCCAAATTATCTACTTCAATCATTGCCAAACCAGCCGGATTCATATAGTGTAGTATGCCATCCGGTCCCACGATCTTCACACACTGGGGTTCATTCTCAATGATAGACCTGGTAAAAGACTCATTACGTTTCAGCGCCTCTTCTGTTCGTTTACGTTCGGTGATATCGCGAAAAACTACCTGTACAGCATTCTCTGCGCCGTAATTGAAAGAAATGGCTGTCACTTCAGCATCTATTACAATTCCATCCAGACGAACAAGTTTTTCCTCAATCAAGGGGACATTGTTTTTTTTAACTACAATTTGCTGAATTCTTTCCTTGACTATACTATGATAATCAGGATGGACAAAGTTTAAAAGTTTTTTACCTACCAAGTCGGAAGGAGTATCTGCACCGAGAATACTTGCCGCCGCATTGTTTGCGAAAACAATCGCCCCCCCAACATGGATTAAAAGCCCATCAGGAGTGAATTCAACTAATTTGCGGTATTTCTCTTCACTCTTCTGTAAATCACCCTCTGTCCGCTTTCGCTCGGTGATGTCGCGTACAATTGCAGTCACCTCATCGGCACCGCTTGCAAGCATACGCGCTTCATAATCACGCAAGCCACGTTCGGGAATAGGTAAACAGTATTCGAATATCTGCATTTCGCCAGAAGATAAGGTAGCGTTGATATTATATTCAAGAAGATCAGCAAATTCCGGCGGAGTGATGTCTCTGGCTCTTTTGCCGATGATACTGTCTAATGATTGAATGTAAAGGTCAGATTTTTCGGCTTTGTAATCTAAAAAGAAACCATTGCGGTCAATGCGGAACATCATGTCAGGCATCACTTTCAACATGGTTCGGGATCGTTCTTCGCCCGCCTTTAATGCTTCCTCCGTTCGTTTGCGTTCGGTGATATCATCAATGATTGATAAAATACAAGGCGTTCCTTCAATATCAATTACTTCCAGAGAGGAACACCATGTACGACTATCCCCTGACTTCATGATAAAGTTTGTTTCAATATCACGAATTGACTGATTAGTTTGCAAGGTATGAACAACGTCTTCTCGTAATTTCGGGTCAACCCACAAACCAAGTTCAAAAGAACTTTTACCGATAATTTCATCGCGATGTAATCCGACATACTTGATAAATTGTTCATTTACATCTATGTATTTTCCATTATCCAATCGGCTAATAGTTACTGCGTTTGGGCTATTATAAAATGCCTTTGAGAATCGTTCTTCAGAACTCCGCAATGCATCCTCCGCCTGCTTTCGTTCGACAGCCAGAGCAACCTGTCCTGCTATTGAAACTAAAAAATCTACGTCGCGTTCTGAGTAACGGTTGGGTATGTCATAATCCTGTACAACCATGACACCGATGGTTCCTTCGGACGTATTCAAGGGAACCCCCATCCATGAAGGCGAGTTACTTCCCACCAGTTCCACTTCACCTTGGGCTACCAACTCTTTGAATCTGGATTGAGTACACAAAAGCGGCATTCCGGTGCGGAAGACATACGAACTTATACTCTTTTCTAATTTAGCAGGAGGGGCAGGCGGATCATATTTGTCGATAGTATAAACTTCTTCAAATAACCCTGTCGTTTTATTATATAAAACAACAATGAAATTTTCTGCAACAATCACTTTTGATATAGAATTATGGATGAGTGACAATAAATTTTGCAAATCTTTTGTCACAACTACACCCTGCATGATCTCCAAAAGCACTTGACGTACCGTCTCAGCTCGTTTTCGTTCAGTGATATCGCGCACGACAGAGATCATGTATTCGCGATCAAGCCGGACATATTTTATACTGACTTCCACAGGAAATGTTGAGCCATCTTTCCGAAGGTGGATGCCTTCCCACATTTTGAACCCCGATGTTTTTAGTTCTTCCCCAATATTTCGGAAAATAGGCGGGGTCACCTTAGGATCAATATCGAAAACACTAAGATTCAGAAATTCTTCACGAGTGTAACCAAGATCCAGACACCCTTTCTCATTGATATCGAGAAATCTGCCTGTTTCTATATCAAGAACTTCAATTGCATCATTAGACTGATTAACGAGTGTTCGGAATAATATGAGTGAATCTTCCCCCCGTTTGCGCTCGGTGATGTTCTCACAAACGATAAGAATCTGTACTGAGCCATCCGTGCTTGGGATTGCTCGCGCGTATTCTTCCACCCATATCAGAGCGCCATCTTTACAGATTTTACGAATTTGCCAATTGAATGTTTTTCCTTGATTATTGACACACTCCATAAGTTGCTTACGTACAGCAGAGTGATCTTCTTGAAGGAACACCTTGAGAACGGAATGTCCTACTAATTCGCTTATCTGATACCCGAGCTGGTTAATACCAAACTGATTAACAGAGAGAACTATTCCGTCTGCATTGACTGTGAAGTACATCGAAGGATTATCTTGATAAAGCGTTCGGTAACGCTCTTCGCTTGCACGGAGGGCTTTCACTGCACGTGCATGTTCGATAGCGATGCCGGCAATGTGAGAAGCGGTTTCAATGAGTTTCAAATCGTCCGGGGATGGAGTTCTCACCTCATTGTAATACATGGCGAACGAACCCAAGGGTTTGTTAACATTAGAAAAGATTGGAGTTGACCAACAGGCACGCAATCCATGAGTTGAGGCAAGTTCTCTGTAATCTGCCCAAAGCGGATCATGGAGAATATCAGTGACGATAACCGTTTCGCCTCTATACACTGCAGTACCGCATGAGCCAACCCGTGGACCAATACTGACTCCGTCAATGGCTTTCGTGTACGATTCGGGAAGGCTCGGAGCCGCTCCGTGTCGAAGATTGATGCCATTTTCGTCGAGGAGTAAAATGGAGCAGAGCATTCCCTCGGACTGTGATTCGATAAGGCGTGTCAATTCAACGAGTGTATCTTCTAAGGGCACATTCGTTGCGACCAACTCGAGGAGCCGGTTTTGACCTGCTGTCAAGGTTCCCGAGTGGACATGTTTGGCGGTTTTTGATATTGCGATCTGTTTTTTCTTTTGGGTCATTAGGAAAACATACATATATCAATTTAGCAAGGAAGGCATAGGTACTTTTTAATCCTTGCCCTGCCAATGTAAATTGATTTTTTATCAATAGCAAAGAGTGTTAAAGAATATTTCTCCAGTGAATTGTATTAGCTATAGATTAACTGAATGATTTTTCAAAGCAAACAATAGACCACTTTGCCTTATAGTAAGTTCGTTATTTTCAATACAAATAATCATTAAACTTCACGTGTAAACCCAAAGACCCGTCAAAATAAATATTGACGGGTCTTTGGGTTTGGTGTATTATGTATTATTAAAAATTCGAAATAGTGGCTATGTCCCTTCAATTACGTTTCATCAAGGGTATTTCGGATAGAGCGGAGCATTTGATCCATACTAAATGGTTTCTTAATAATATCTTTTATTCCTGCCATCAACATAGCAGATTTAGATTCCGGCTCAGTGTACCCGGATGCTATCATAAATTTGATATCCGGGTTAATATTTTTCATTCGCTTGAAGGCATCGAAGCCATTCAGCTTCGGCAAACCGAAATCGGATAATACTAAGTGAATTTCATGTTGATGTTGTAGATATTGCTTGACTCCTTCCTCACCATCTTCAGCTATAAGGAGAGTGTATCCTTTTGCTCTGAGTATTCCTTTAATAAGCCCCCTCAACAATTCCTCATCTTCGATGAGCAAAATCGTCTCAGTCCCGCCGGGAATTTCACCGGAGGATTGCTCCTTGGTTTCTTCAACATTAATAAAGTGAAGCGGCAAGGGAAAATAGATATGAAATATTGTTCCCTTCCCGGGTTCGCTCTTTACTTCAATAAAGCCGTTGTGGCTTTCTACAATTCCAAAGACCAAGGAAAGTCCTAACCCTGTTCCCTTGCCAATCCCTTTTGTCGTAAAGAATGGCTCGAATATACGTCGTCGCGTTACATCATCCATCCCCATTCCCGTATCTGACACACATAATTCGATATATTCTTTAGCGATTGCTTTTGTGAATTTTTTTTGTACTAAACTTCCCTGGATGGTAAATGTAGAAATATCAATCACACCACCATCGGGCATAGCATCTCGTGCGTTGACACAGAGGTTTAGTATTACCTGATGAATCTGATTAGAATCTGCAATAAATGAAGGTAATTGTTTATCGAGATTGAGAGAGACGGTGATTGTTTTCGGGAATGTCTCGCCAAGGAGCTTAGAGACTTCAACAACAATATCATTCAATCGAACCGATTCAACGATGATATCAGTTTTTCGGGCAAATGTGAGTAATTGCTTTACCAACGCCGCACCGCGCATCCCTGCTTTGTTAATAGCATCAGTATTTTTCTTTATTGTTGCGGAATCGGGGGGTAATCGTTCAAGAAGCGAGGAGTAACCAATCATAATACCGAGTATATTATTGAAATCGTGGGCTATGCCGCTGGCAAGAGTCCCAAGGCTTTCGAGCTTTTGAGCTTGCTGAAGTTGTGCTTCTAAACTTTTTCTTTTCTCTTCTGCAATTTTCCGATCTGTAATATCGGATGCAACAGCTACAAGTGCAAGCGCTCCCCCCACCTTATCACGAATAAGGGAAGTAGAAAGTGAAATTGGAAATTCACTGCCGTCTTTTCTACGGCTCAAGAGTTCACCTGACCAACCGCCCTGTAATGTAGAATGATGAATCTCGGTGATCAATGTTGATGTCATGTTTGCGGATTGGATTATGTTAATATTTTTTCCTATGATTCTTCCTTCATCGTAACCATAGGTTTTTAAGAAGGCTTTGTTGACAAACAGTACATTGTTTTCCATATCGGTAATACTCACACATTCACCAATGCTTTTTAGGGCATGCGCGAGCGTGGTGAGGTACTTTTCTGCCCGCTTATGTTCTGTGGTATCTCTAATATTACATTGGATAACCTTTTGGTTGCCTTCTCTGTATATATTGCTAACAAATTCTACTTCAATCATACGACCATCAATAGTTTCCATCGGTAAATCCTCGTAACGGACAGATACTTTATGATGTAATTCATCGAATCTCTCTTTGTTGAGTTTAATATCCCTTACGAACCCAACATCCCAGATACACTTACCAAGTAGCTCGTTATGCGAGAACCCCAGCAGATTAATCAAGAATGGATTCACATCAATGATAACACCATTTTCGGCATTTAAAATTATTATGCCATCTCTTGCCGATTCAAATAGCCTCCGATAACGGATTTCCGATGAGAGAAGTCTTTCTTCCACCCTTTTACGCTCGGTTATATCCATTACCATAGCATAACACTCCAGCAAATTTTCGGAGATTGATGCTTCCACGCGCACCCAACAAGGTATAGTTCCCTCTTGTTTAAGTTCGACTTCACAAATTTCTTTCTTCTTACTTTCAAATACCTTCAGGAGAAAAGTATTAAATGTGGAGAGTGAATCGGCAGAAATAAAGATCTCAAAACGTCGCTTCAATAATTCCGTTTGTTCTACACCTAATAACGTAGCGCCTGTAAGATTGGCGTTATGGATTGTACCATCGTACGTTAAGGTAAAATAACCTACAGGGGCAAAATCATATAAGTCGGTATATTGTTGAAGCGCCAATTCTTTCTCAGCCCTCGAAGCAATTAATTCCTCATTCTGCATCTCAAACTCAATCTGGTGCACTTGCAGTTCGTGAACGAGGCGTTGGGTTTCTTCTTCACTTGCAGGAACAACTGTTGCTTTGTTTTTACGTTCTTGCAACTTCGCTTCTGCCCGCTTGCGAAGTTCATTTGCATTCATTAGGATGACCGGTTTCTTTTTCATGATTCAATCCTTGTTCAGTGAACTGATATCCGTTAACTATTCAAATCCTCTTTTTTTAATATCAATTGATTCATTGAGGTTAACTCATACAAGTATTAGTTTAATGCTTCATACCGAAATGGCTTTTTGTTCTAGAGTTTCAGATACATGTCCAAATTCTTTGAACAAATACATGAGTCATTGGGGTGGGTTTTCACTTACATATAGTATCTACAGGATATAAACGATTTCGTTTTGTAACTCCTTATACTATTAATGTAATCTATTTTTTAAGCAAAGTCAATCGAAATAATAGAATTTTGCGAAAAATCCCATAAAAACACATCATAAATTAGAATAGATACTTTTTTACGCCAATTTTTAATAGTTTTGTGCCGAGAATTAGAGTTTCAACTGGAATAAAAGAATAGAAGGGTTTTAGTAATAGGATTCCTGAATCAAACAAAAAACCCGTTATTAAAACATAATAACGGGCTTGTGATTAGGCGTATGATGAAATTCTCCCTATTAGAGTAACATCATACGTTTTGTTTCAATACACTCTCCTGCATTCCATCGAACAAAGCGGGGTGGACATGGCAAGCCGTGTCCCTACATCAGATTATCAGGATGAATAGTATATTCTTATTTTTCAAATCGGCGGGCGGGTGGTAGTTCGCCTGTTGGTGAAATCTGAATTCGGTTTGGCTCCAGCATGCTTGACGAAGAAAGAATGAGTTTTCCCGCCTGTGATACTTTTACCCAATATCCTTTTCCGGGAAGAATTGTATCCGAAGCCATGTACCCACCATTGTATTTAAAGAACGAGCCAGTTTGGATTCCGGGTGGAATACTTGTTATGGATGACACTACAACCGAATATGTCACGGAGCCGATGATATTCCACCCTGCCATAACTTCAACAGTATCAGAAAGCAATGATTCTCCTGCCAATGAAATATTTGAACCGGAACTAAAATTAACCCAGTATCCTGAACCATGAGTTAACTGAGTCGTGGCTTGGTAACCGGATGAAGTAAATGCAATTGCCGGACCGATTGCTCCGGGGAACAATACATGAACAGAATCGTTCGTGACAATCATTGGATTTGAAACAATATTCCAACGTGGTTGCACATTTACAGTTATTGCATTTTTATTTGTAATAGAAGCTACGCGAAAAGAAATATCGTTGTACAATGGATCGGTACTTTGAGTTTCAGTATTAAGCGTGTATGTGACATCTCCATCGGCAAGAACATCGGGAAGCCCACGAACAAGCAATGCTTTAGAGATGTTCCAATCATCCGGCGTAAACTCAATCACATGATCCGAGATCAATACCCCCTCTGTTGTATCAGAAATAGAGAGATGAACCTGCACAGGTGAGAAAGGAAAAACACGAAGCCTCATTGAAATCAACACACTATCACCCGCTTCACTTGTGATAAGATTGCCAACGGGAATAACTTCAAAACGAAATTTAAGCGCTTCACGAACGGCATTTAGCGCATCAATACGTCCATAGCCAAAGACATAATCGTAGGCGGAATCTCCCAGATCAACAGATGTTTTTTGCAATATATAGAATACTTCATCGTATGTTAAATTGGGATTTGCTTGAAGCATTAATGCTATTGTACCCGTTACATGTGGTGTCGCCATAGAAGTACCACTTGATATTGCAAAGCCTCCTCCCCGCGCGCAAGAACGTACATCCTGACCCGGTGCGGAAATATCAGGTTTACGACGATCTGATGGAAATGATGTACCTACAGGTGACGGTCCTACCGAAGTAGCTCCATAACGATTGTCATCTACATTCGTTGCCCCTACGCTGATACAATTTGCATAATCTCCGGGTGAACGGGTCGAAGATGTAGAAGGACCAAAATTAGCCGCACAGAATACCGGTATAATACCTGCCGTACGCCATGCCGTTGCCGCATCAACAAACCATGTAGATCCGCGTGTATTGGAGAACCAGCTATTGTTAATAACTTGAGGAAAATCGTTGGTTGCAGAATTACCATCAGGGTCGAGCATCCATTGCGCCGCTCCTGTGACTTGCGCTATTGAGGCAAAGCCGCTCGTGAGCATTTTTGCAGAAATAAAAGTAGCGCCATAGGCAACACCAATATCGTTCGTATCAGGACCGGGTCCATCTCCACCGATAAGTGTACCTGTTGTGTGAGTTCCATGACCATCATCGTCGTAAGGGTATGGATTTCCGCTGATTGCATCATACCACCCATAATCCCCATTTCTCCATTTTGGAGCTATCGAAGGGTGAGTAGTATCTACTCCAGTATCCATAGAACCGATAAGGATTGAATTACCGTTAATTCCGTATATCTGCCATACTGAATCAGCTTTAATTTTTTTGATATTCCAGCCGGCGTTAAATGACGTAGGTGAAAATGATGACCCATTTCTCAATGAACTATCCTCACTGACAACTCTTTCATTTTCAAAGATATTTGCTACATACGGAAGTGTTGCAATTGTATCTGCAAGCGATTGAGTTACATCAAGAACAAATGTGTTATTTATCCAGAACGAAATCATTTCTCCTTTATATCCCTGATTGATTAAAATGGATTTTAGTTTAGCGTGATTCTGCTCAGAAATATTTTTAAGAGATGTAATCATTTCCGGCGCAGAAGTTCTCCCTTGTTTATATTGTTTTAAATTAGAGCGTTGAGAGCATTGAACAATAACGGAGATTGTTTCACCTTTTCTGAGTAACGATAATTTCCTTTGCAATGCATCAGAAATGGTTCCTGCATAAGAAGTGTTAGTATAGCTATACAAATACAGAGAGAAGAACAATATTATTTTTAATCGAGATAATGACATAAGTATAGAATGATTATTTACATTCAGTGTACCTATTAATTACCTTGAAGTCAATAGATATTCGTTCAGGCGGTGTTATGGCACGATGAAGCGGTTGAATAAATCAGAGTGAGGGTAAAAAAAGCAGTTACGTATAGTAATTACTCATTGGGAAGTACCAATCCATTGAAAACTCAGATGATTGGATTCCTGCCTTAGTAGGAATGACAAAGAGTTTGACTTTTTTGAATGTTCCTTACTATTTACACTAATCCTCTTTCAAGCGCTACACGTACTGCCATTGCACGCGAGTGGACATGGAGTTTTTTGTAAATATTTTTAATATGTGTTTTAACCGTATGCGGGCTAAGGAAAAATTTTTCTGCAAGGGATGTATAGGTCTCCCCTTTTACCAATCCTTCAAGTAATTCAAGTTCGCGTGAAGTGAGGGAAAATTCTGAAGGATCGCTTGGCTCTTCTCTCTTTTGGGAAGGTTCGGGTGTAGTTTTTTTACGCAGAAGAGTCAATACTTTTGCGGCTATTGTAGGCGACATAGGCGCACCACCGTTATTTAGCTCTCGGACAGCATTGACAATCTCATCGAACGATTCATCCTTCAGAATATATCCGGATGCTCCCGCCTGTACCGATTGAAAGACTTTCTCGTTATTTTCAAAGACAGTGAGCATGAGAATTTCAATTTCGGGTAAGAGTTCCTTCAGCATGATGGTTGTTTCTATTCCCGACATTTTCGGCAATTCAATATCCATCAGCACAATGTGGGGAAGTTTTGTGGGGGATAACTTTCGTAAACTATCGATCGCGGCTTCCCCTGTTGCAAAATCAGCGACAAGCTGTATATCGGGATAGAATGCGAACTGGTCGCGAAAGTTTTTTCTTAAGGATGCATTATCTTCAACAATTGCTACACGAATTTCCATATTCTAAAGTTAACAAACTATCGGTGGTAAACAATACCCCATAGGAGGTATTTTAGGTTTTTAATCAACAATTTTATTCAATGGAACACGCACTTCAACGCTTGTCGTATCCTCATCATGCCGGATAAACTGAAACGTACCGCCAATCTCTTTTGCCCGACGTTCCATATTTGGGATACCCCTTCCTCCCGAAGGTTCAGAATGTTGTTCCTTCAAACACCCATCATTCCAGAGAAGTAAATGTAGTATAGCATCCTGATCAATATGAAGGCGTATATCTATTGTGGAAGGAGAAGCATGCTTCAAGCTGTTTGTAAGAGCTTCTTGCACAATCCTGAGTAAATTAATTGCCTCAACGGGGCGAAGAATTGTGCTTGTGTTGCTATCATACCTGACATTAAGTTTAATGTGAGGATGATACTTCAATTGTTTACGGATGTATTGCTCCAATTCTTGAGCAAATTTTTCAACAACCATTTCTGATGATTGAACCGCCCAACTTGTTTCCCGTAACAAAGCCATCGTTACGCGTGTATCATCTTTGAGTGAGTCTAACACCGATTTTGTTTCTCGCAGTTGTACATCAGAGTAGCGTCCGGCAAGCTCTAATCCCGATATAATGTTCACAAGCTGTGCCCCAACATTATCATGCAGGTCGCGTGAAATACGATCGCGTTCCTGTTGTATCTCTTGCTGACGTTCAAACAGTTCTGCCTGCTTACGTAATTTCCTTTTCACCACAAGCCGAACGCTACCCACAGTAGTTCCCGTAATAGCAAAAGCTAACAACGTAACAAACCACCATCTCTTCCAAAATGGAGGGAGTATTCTAAATGTAAATAATGCGGGAGTGGTTGAAGAAATGCCATCTCCATTGATGGCAATAACCATGAACCGGTACTCACCATCTCCCAAATTACGGAATTGGATATGGTTATCACCATCGGGCTGTGACCAAGCCTTATCGAGCGGTTCCAAGATATAGGAAAACTTTATCCCTGCTTCATTGACAAATCCAAGTCCTGCAAAATCAAAACTTAGGTTATTTTTATCGTAGGGAAGTTCATATTTATCTGCAAGTTGTTGAGTCAATTCTACAAGTTCATGTTTGAATAAAAGGGTTGTATCCTGTTCCACATTAATAATTGCTACTTTCGGGGGTATGCTCACCGAATGAAAGGATGAAAGATTAATTTTATATAACCCTTGTGGCGTCCCGCACCATAACGAGTTATCAGATGAAAGAAGAACATCATTGATACTGAGATCACCCGTTTGATTGAAAGAAAAAGCGCCCACAAGCTCGATCCTATCGTTTTGGAGATGATGTAATCCTTTGGGGGTAACAACCCATAAGGCTGAGCCGGCTGTTTGTTGTGTTACGGTATCGGAAAAAATATTTACAACCGGTACACCTAATAAACCGTCGTGAAAATCGTAAAAACGAGTTACGCCATTTTCTAATAATGTTAACCCGAGATCAGTTCCAAACCAAACACGATTACCCTTTGCTGAATCAAGCCTATTGGATTCTTCATATATAGCGTATATTGAATTGGATGGTAAACCATCTTTCATCGAATACGATTGAAAATGGTTATCTGAAAAACATGTTACACCGTTGTTGTGTGAAGGAAACCAAATATTATTAATTCCGGGAATGATATCTTCAATGATATTACTGCAAAGTCCATCCTTTACTTGATAGACAATAGAATCATCACCGATTAGGCGGCTAACTCCTTCTCCAAATGTTCCAACCCAAGCTGAAGGTAAATGATGAGCATGTAACTGTGAATCCTCTATTGCAGAAATACCGGACACACCATAACCGATTCTAATTTTCTTGAGTGGTTTTCCTTCTTGTAACTGTTTGAACGAGAGCGGTCCAAAAAGATATTCAAAGTTACCAATATAATACTCGCCATAACTATCTTGCGTAATAGCACGTATTTCCCTCATATCAACTTCATTGAGGGCGGTGTGATGAATTGAATCGCTACCAAGAAAGGAAAGCCCTCTACTCGTTCCAAACCACATGGTATGTTTTTTATCCTCAAAGATAGAAGAGACAAAATTGCTGGGCAGTCCATCACTTTCCCGGAATATTGAAACAGATGTTGTTGATAATTTTTGAACTCCACTTCCAAATGTAGAAATCCACAGATTACCTTCATAATCAAACATCATTTTTTCTACGCGTTGTTGGAGCAAACCTTGTTTTGTATCATAATGAATGACTGTATCCTTTGAGATTTTGTTGATACCATTTGAATAGGTAGCACACCACAGTACCGAATCTCCCTCCGCTATGACTTCAGAAATTCTCCCATCTATCGGATATTGCGCTACACGAGTAAGTGTTGAATCATTCTGAAATTTATAAACACTTACCCCTCCGCCGAGTCCTAAAAATAGCTCAGCCCCTTGCCAATATTGAGATGGTTTCGGAAACGCACCAATTGCAATGATCCTCCCGGCGTGTTCCATTTCCAAACGACGGCGATGAAGGGGCGATTGCTCTAATGGCTCACTCCGAAACAATGTATCTCCATTGTTAAATAGTACGCTTCCGTTTGGCAATGCGGCAATTGTAGAAAAATCACCTAATGGACTCTCGAAAGTAAATTTTTCATTAAAATATGAACAAAGCCCGGAAGAAGAAGCAAAGTACACTTGACCGGAGCGATCACAATCTATATAGCTAATTGCATTACTATTTAGTCCCTCCGACGTGGTAAAGGATTGAAAATTGACTCCATCAAATCTGGCAACACCATGGTCATACATTGATAGCCATAAACTACCATCAGAGTTTTGAGCTAAATGTGTAACGAAATTATCAGGCAAACCTTGCTGAGTTGTATATGTTATAAATGATCGCCCATCATATCTGGATAAGCCCTTATCTGTCCCAAACCAAATAAAGCCATCTCTATCCTGACAGATAGACATAATGTAATTGCTTGGTAGCCCTGATGTCCGGTCATACGTTTTCAGAACCAGTTGTTGTGAAAACAGCGGCGTCATAGAGCATAATAGCATTAAAACTATGTAAATATATGTAAATCGTCTCATCGCATCTAAATATAGAGATTTTTTCAATTAGTAGAGATTTTCGTTACATTATAATGATTATGTTTTTTATTATCCCTATTGCTTGTCTAATCTCTGTATTGAGAGATACTTGCAATATGATTTTGATATAGCCAAAGGTCTATATCAACTGTTTTTTGGGCTCATCGGACATAGAATTTGTCATTTTGGCTGAGTCATACCAGCATCACTACATCTAAACACACTTCGGTTACGTATTCATACCTCTGCCGGATTTTTACAAATTAATTTATCATTTGATGAGTATTTCTTCGTTTCATTCTTTCCATATCCCTGTTATGGGATTGGGTTACACAATTGACACACCGGTTAAAGTAGCACGATTCGGCATTTCGTCAGTTGTATCCATTGTAGAAGACCACCTAATCGAGGAAATGCGAAAGTTTCATTGTAAGCAAGAAAACGAAACTTATACTCCAATTTTGGTTGACGAGTTTGATTCGCGTGCAAAACGCATTACTGCCTATCTGAATCTTTTAGACAGGATTGTCATCAGACAAATTAAAGAATTAAAGTCTGAACAATTTAAAGAAGGGACAGAAATTGTAAAATATTTTGAGCTCTTGCCCCCCACATCACCAATACGAATTCTCTATGACAGGATGTATGCTCTGGAAGAGGGAGAAGAAAAAGAATCACTTCAAGAAGTCTTGAGAAATTCAATAACGGCAGGCGCTATTGATGTCAATATCATGACCAAGGGAGATAAGCTCAACTATTCTCCAACAGGTGAACCGTTGCCTCCTGAATTTTCCAATGTGATGACAGCCCTACGAGGATTTGGAAACAGTCAACTTAGCTCGTCCATTATTTTTTCCGCAGGAATGAATCCACGGTTGTATTCGTACTGTGAAACATTTAAAGATTTTTTCCCCGATGAAACAGGATATTTGAAGAAGAAAATTACACTTAAAGTCAGTGATTACCGGTCGGCATTAATACAAGGAAAGTTTTTAGCAAAAAAAGGATTATGGGTTTCTGAATTCAGGATTGAATCGGGGTTGAATTGTGGGGGTCATGCGTTTATTTCGGACGGTTACTTGCTTGGTCCCAGTTTGGAAGAATTCAAAGTAAACAAAGAAGGATTAGTTGCGGAGATGTTCAGTCTGTGTAATCGCGCACTGCAACAAAAAGGAATGACACCTTTTGTACATGAACCCGGGATTAAAATATCTGTACAGGGGGGAATAGGGACAGCGAATGAAAGTAATTTCTTATTAGATTATTATCCGGTTGATAGCACGGGATGGGGAAGCCCATTCTTGCTTGTTCCCGAAGTAACGAATGTTGATGATGAGACACTACACCAACTCGTTACAGCAACAAAGGAAGATTTCTATCTTAGTAATGCTTCGCCAATGGGTGTACCATTTCATAATTTCAGAAAAAGCTCAGGTGAACAAGAACGAATAAGGAGAATTGAAGAAGGTAAACCGGGAAGCGCATGCTACAATAAATTTTTATCTTTTAATACCGAATTTACCGAGAGACCCATTTGCACAGCATCACGCGAATACCAGAATTTGAAGATTAACCAGTTGAAGAGTCAGAATCTTGCACCGGATGTACTTACAGAGCAAATTGAAAGGGTTACAGAGAAGGAGTGTATCTGTCAGGGTCTTGGCATATCAGCGTACAAGAAGAAAAATCTACCCCTGCCCCACAAAATAAAAGGTGTAACAATTTGCCCCGGACCTAACCTTGTTTATTTCTCTAAAATTGTTTCACTAAACAATATGGTGAACCATATCTACGGCAGAGAGAATATTCTCAATACATTGCCTCGTCCCCACATGTTCATTAACGAACTGAATCTGTATATTGACTATCTGGAAAAAGAAATTACTCAGAGTTTTGATTCAGCTACTGAGAAGAAAAATCAATATCTGGAAACATTTAAAAACAATTTACTTTCCGGAATTGAATATTACAAAACATTAGTAGGTTCGATGATTCGCGAGACAGAACAATTCCGTCAACAGTTTGATGAGGCTTTGCTTACCCTTGAGCAGTATTTAAAAAATCTGAATATACCGGAAGAAATGGCTGTATAAGAGGCAGTCAAATCCATGCTCCAGTGGTATTCTATTACAAAGATTATGATGTTGAAGAACCATGAAGTCAAACAGGAAGGATCACTATGCGAGGATGAAACAATTGGAATTCATCACACCTTTTTTAAATCTTCAACAGATAACTCTGTATCTCTCATAATTTGGGATAAAAGCCCTTTTCCTAAATCACGCTTACCATGAATAGGTATCGTTGTTCTTCTACCATCAGAATGGATGTAAATTGCGTGACTTCCTGATTGGCGATCAAATTCAAATCCATGCTTTCTAATAATGGAAATAACTTCTTTCACATTGAGAACTGGAAACTTCGAACTCATACTGTGACAAAAATCTTTTCAGAAAAAACTTCTTCATAAATCGGTTCATGTCTTGCAAATCGGCTTTCCAGATGTAAAAGGATTGCATCTTTTATTAGCTCCTTCGCCTCTTCTTCAGTCTCTCCCTCCGTATAGCAACCTTGTAACCCGGGGCAAATTGCTAAAAATCTTCCATCTTCATCTTTTTCAATTACAACTGTAAACCCGTAATTTTGCATAATTTTTCCTACTTAGTGGGTTAATATTTTCGTTTTTATCAATTATTGCTTGATATAATAATCTACTACACTTATTTCTAAAAACCAATTCACATGAAAAATTTTTTTGATCCGATTTACAGTAAGACTTAATTGTTATTCTAAACTCTTAAATATTCGTATTGTTTTTATCATAATTGAGGATTCACAATTCAGCAATCTCGTTTATTCTCTCCAAATAAACTCAAACAGCAAGTAGGATACTGTTAAAATAACGATACAATAAGCAACCAACACTTGAAACTCGCTTATGGCATCCATAAAGGGGGCTCCATTAACAGCAAGTTTGGTTGCGTTTATGAGAGTAATAACTAAGGGTAATAAAATAGGGAAGGATAACACGGGGTAAAGCGTTGCTTTAGAGCCAGCCTTTGAAATAATCGCCGCAATAATCGTTGATGCAGCCGCCAAACCGATAGTTCCTAATACTATGGTTGGTAAAAAAATCGCGTAGCTATTAATTATAAAATTATTAATAACAATTGAATATAGAACGACGCTGACCAAGTTCAACATTACAAGGAGCACAAGGTTAAACAAAAACTTCCCGACAAAAATTGTTAACGGGGTGGCAATCAATTGCAATGTCATTACTGTTCCGCGTTCTTCTTCGCTGACGAACGTACGCGATAATCCCGCCATTGATGAAAAGAAAATAATTACCCAAAGAATTCCCGCAAGAACGTCAGTGCTTGCAGTTTCATTCCCAAGGGCAAATAGGATAATAGATATCGTTGTAACAACGAACATTAATAACGCGTTAAGAGCGTATCTTGTCCGTATCTCCGATTTAAAATCCTTTAGAAATACCGTAAGCGCAGAAGAAACTGCTGTTGACATAGCTCTTTTACTTTGCCTCCTTATTGTTTTTGCCGGAGTTCTGCGACTTAAACTCATCTAAGTTCAGTACACCGTCGCACCATTGCATTTCATCAGGTTCATTCGAAGCTACGATAGCAATTCCATGTTCTTTCTGTTCCCTGACTATATTTTGTATTGTCGCCTTGCCTTCTGAGTCTAAATTGGCAGTTGGTTCATCTAAAATGAGAATGGGAGGTCTGTGGAGCAATGCAAAGGCATATTTCAACCGTTGTTTCATCCCGGAAGAAAATGTTCTCACCATTTGATGTTTTGCATGAGGAAGGTTTACTCGTTCTATTAACGAGTTCATGTATTGGTCGGAGGCATCAACGCAGCGTATTTTCTTATAAAATTCCAGATTCTCCCAGGCTGTAAACTCATCATACATTTGAAGATAGGGGGAAACAAATCCGATGTACCGAAACAAATCCTGTTTGGTTACCTTCTTCCCATCAATCTCAACATTGATGTTTCCTTTTGTTTGAGAAATCACCCCAATCAAAATTTTAAGTAATGTTGACTTTCCGCTCCCGTTTCTTCCCGCAATAATGATAGAGCCGGATTCCGATAACTTGAAATTTACATTACTGAAAATCAACTTTCGGTTAAACGTTTTACTTACTGTTTCTACTTCAAACGAGACTTTTTGCTTCATTCTCTCACAACTGCAAATTTACCTTGATACTGATTACCATCTATTTCAACAACGAAGAAATAAATTCCTGTTGCAACTTGTTCCCCGTTGTTGGTGCGGCAATCCCAAACAACGCCGGGAATGCTCGGAACAGAATATCCCAACGCGACTACCGGAAGTTCTTTCGCTATAATTTTATCCATACTCGAACTGAATACACTTAACACAGCCGTCTCTTGAATAGCATTGGGGAGCCTAAAGGACAACTGATTCTGTCCATTGGAAATTATCGGATTAGGATAGACCTGAACATCTTCAAAAAGAGCCGGGGCTGATTCATAGGTTGACCAATTTTCAATATCAGGCACAGACAATTTCACATACAAACCATTATTTAATTTTTTGAATGATGACCCTCCCCCCTGATTATTAACTAAATACGTAAAACCGGACCAGTTTGTACTCCCTCTCATATTTGCGTTAACAATAGCCACTTGCATCAGTCTTCCTTGCCCGCAGGAATCACTTGCAGAATACTTCACACAAATGGGGTAATAGACAGCCGCTACATCCTGCACAGTATCAACGATTGAACGCGGTACATTATTAAATTCTGTTACCGATTTCATACGCATAGTCGGGTACATTTTACCTTCAGAATAAAAATGAGCAGTATCACAACCGGCACCGGTATTCATGTTCCAGATGGAATATTCTAAAAATGCTTGATGAAATGAACTACCTACTTCACTGAGGGCGTGATCAATGGCTGATAAACTTTTATAGTTACGCATAAACTCCCATGTGCGCTTCATAATATCGCGAGAGAATCGTTTCTCGATAAATTTACCCCAAATTCTGCTGTATTCGATCTGTCCATTATATGTTGTAAAAGCTAACTCCGGTCGAGAAAACTGTGAATACCGGGTGGCATAATTAGAGAGATATTGGTAATAATCATTCACATCTGGATAGACAACATCTTCCATCCAAACGGAGGTTACTTCATAAAAATATTGATCTCCATTACGCATTCCATAATCGCCAAGCTGAAGAGCATGATGAAACTCATGGGCGGCTGTAACTTTTAATGCCGGCATCCCGATGGTTGCAGAGTAGACATACTGGAAATCGTTATCAATGGTAATTTTTGTAATCTCCCTCTGCAACGGGTCAACTGCATAGACCTCCGTCCCTTCGGTAACGCCATAATAGCCATTGTCACCATAATCAACAATATAGACAGGGTAAAGATTTGATGAGTTTAGCGGCGGAACCGGGTATCCGAGTACATTAATTTCCATATCCCATGATTCATTAAAATATTTTCCTGCCGAATCAACAAACTGCTCGTATGAATCAGGAATTTGTGTATAGGAACCATCCCCATTATCATGTAACATAAAGGGGGTGAAAACACCTGTTGTGTCGTAGAAAAATTGGAAGTGCCCAATTACCCTGCTCTTTTGTGTTTCCTGAGGTGCAAGTAAAGCCTGTATTTCATCCTGCTCTGCCTTTGTTAATGTTGGCATAAGCCTATCAACTTCAAATGAAATCCATAATCCGCACTTATTTGCAGGTCCCTCGCTCTTATGGGCTTGAGTTGTTTGCAACCCTTTCATCTCTTGAATCGCGCTTTTTAATTCAGCAAATGATTGAAGATGACGCGATTGATTTGTGGCGTTTAGTACGTTCATATATCCCAACGCCATGAAACAAGCAAGAATAACAACACTATATTTTTGAAATGTTTTCATCATTTGAAAGTAATGATTTTTAACCAGCCATTCAAACTATCCGTTACGACTAACTCTTGCCCATTATCGTTATACAAATCGGCTAATGTAAAGCCTGCGACGCCTTCCGAACTGATTAAGCGGCTAACTGTTTGGAAATTTCCATTGCCGCTCCCCCAAAACACCTGAATTTCTTTTGTTAAGCTATTATTGATTACAATATCCATCCGGCGATCGCCATTGACATCAAGCACTTTCAACTGACTTCGCGAAGACACATTGACAGGTATCCTCGATTGAAATTTGGGCTGGAGAAATTTTTGTTGGCTGCCGTTCACCGATACCAACAGTTCATTGGCAGGTTGTTGTAAATTTATGATTAAATCAGGATACCCATCTCCCGTTACATCGGCATTCCAAAGTAATGCAGTGGGGAAATCTTTCATATTCAACACAAAATCAAGTCTTGGCTGTTCTGTTTTGGTTGATTCATTATGCGTGATGGTTCTTAGTTCCAACCATCCTCGTGTAATATTTTTTCCAAGGAAAGAAATATCGTAATCGCCGTCTTTATCAAAATCACCCATAGTAAGACCAACAAGAGGCGGTTCAAATCTTGAAATAATAGTCTGTTGAACAAATCGTGTCGGTGCAATCTGTGAATATTCTACAACGGAAGTTCGTTGATTCTCCTGTTCGGGTGAAAGTAAAAAAAAGTTTAAATATTTAGAGCTTTTGTCAACATAACGAGCCAATAATTCTGAGTTGGCTTGTACAGGAACTGTATAGGACGTATGTTGAAATGATTCGGAATTAAACTCTGTAATTGAAACCTTCTCATCCTCTTGACTTAATCCGATGAAATAACTTGTACTTTTTTCTTTTATAGCATATTGCACCGTACTTGCCCGAATGCCAACCGGGATCGAAAGCTGGCCGCTTAATGTTCCATTTCCCATATTCATAAAAAGCGAAATCGCTTGAGATTCTTTATTCATGATAGCCAAATCAGTCCGATCATTCCCTATCATATCAAAACTCAGAACATTGTTCGGTTCCAATCCAATGGCGTAATTTGTCTCCTGATCGGGAAGAGAACCGGAGCGAATATTATCCATGATGCGGATAACAGAATTCAAACTATCAACAAAGGCAACTCCCAGAGTATCCGATCTTATTGAAGAAAGTATGACCATATCATGCGGATGTCTTCCGCATGAAAATTCTTCTTGCTGAGAAAACAATCCATTTTCTTCATTTAACCATATTGACATTCCGCGCCGGTCATGTGTGAAATAGAGAATGTCATTTCGCCCATCCACATTCATATCTGCAATGGCGAGTTGGTCGGGAACTGTCCGGGTTTTAATTGCCTGTGAAAGTGAAAATTCTCCGGAACCATTTCCCTTCATGACAAACAATTCTCTTTGAGAAGCAAAGGAAACAACAATATCTTCAACTGCATCGCTATCAATACGGGTCGTTGCGACTAACTTTGGCTCCGATTCAAACTTCATAACTATTGGCTCTGCAAATTTCATCTTCCCGTATGCAACGGCGAGATTCAATTCATTGTCTAACCAATCCACTGCGACGATGTCATTCAAATGATCATCGTTCATATCTGCAACCGTTACGAAGCTGAAACTTTTCTGCGGAAGCAATGTTTGCGACTTGGGAAATCCGCCGCCCCCGTTTCCGAGATAAACTGTTATACCGCTCTCCCTTTTGCCATAAATGAGAATGTCGCTCTTTCCATCGTTGTTAATATCGGTAATAGCAACTTCAGGGATTTCGTCTTTAAATTGTATCTTTGCCCGTATGAAAAATTGGAAATCGAATTTTCCGATATACACACGCATAGATGAAGTTTTGCCATCCATCACAATCAAATCAGTAATTTTATCGTTATTGCAATTAATCGGAATAATTTTTGTTATGTTCCCTTCCCCCAACTGAACCGTTGAAGCATGCCACATTGCTGAGTCATTCGATTGAATTTGCAATAATATCTGGTTCTCATTATATGAGCCTAAATCCGAAATCCCGTCACCGTTAAAATCACCTGTAAACAGACCATGCGGGCTTTTTACTGAACGAATTTCGCGCACAATCCCCAACGTAGAACGTTGTACCTGACTGTACATCGTAGCGGTGAGTATAAATTGAATCGTTAGGGCAAGTGAAACAACCCGAACGCGATAAAGAAATGAATAAGATGGTACCAAGTAAATCGCTACCACTTCCCTGATAAAGATTTCATTGTTTAACTTCGATCGTTCCCGAATACACTGTTATGAGGCGCATTCAAATTTAATCCGTATATACAACATACTTTCACCTATTCTGCACCCTTTTCTTTCGATACACCAATCTTTGCCATCTGTAAACGAACTATTCTCCGTTCCATCGCTCCACGATACCGGCGTTTCTCTTCTGTTGTCTGAGGAGTAACGGCATCAATCGGTATTGGTTTCCCGGTACCATCAACACCGACAAAGGTTAGATAAGCAGTGTTTGCAGTTTTCAACTCTCCGGTCAACTGATTCTCAGCAGTCACCTGAACGCCAACTTCCATAGAACTGCCAAAAACTCTATTGACACACGCCCGTAAGATAACCACTTCACCCAATTTAATCGGCTGATGAAAGACTAAGTTATCTACTGCCGCCGTAACGCATACACGGTTTGAGTGACGCTGTGCAGAAATAGCCGCGGCAATATCCATCCACTCCATCAATCGTCCGCCCAATAAATTTCCGAGATAATTAGTATCATTCGGGAGAACCAATTGGGTCATCTCAACGATTGAATCTTTTACGTAACGTTTTTTTCTTTTTGTTTGAAGCCTTGCTGACATAGATTACGTTATTTGTTTGCTGGTGATGATTGTTCTTGAAGTTTTGCTTCAATATCCTTTTTTAATGATTCAGCGTCCTCTTTATCTTCGCTCTTCGGATACTTCAGCAAAAATTTGTCAATTTCTTTTTTCGCATCTTTGTAGAGCTTGCGCGAAAACAATGCTTTTGCTAACTTGAAATGCGCAGGTTCTGCAAATTTTGTATCATGGAACTTATCAACAACGCTGTTGTAGTAATATACCGCTGATTTGTAATATCCCAGTTTCATATATAAATCTGCCGCGTTATAATCTTTTTCAGCTAACCTTCCGTTGAGTTCCCTTATTTTTTGTGTCGCATCAGCAACCAATTCATGGGTAGGGTAATACTCTATGAATGTTTGAAATGCATCTATTGCCCGTACCGAATACTCTTGATCTAAATGGGATTGGGGAGCAAGATTATAAAAACACATTGCTATTTTGTACTGTGCTAAAGGAAGAAACGGACTCCCTTGCAAATTGCGCTTTATGGATTTATACTCTTCAGAAGCAAGCAGAAATTCTTCACGATTGTAAAAACATTCGGCAAGATAATACATCGCATCATCTGCTACTGAACTACCCGGAAACTGTAATTTTACTTGTTCAAAATCCTTCTTTGCGTCGGTAAATTCACCATCATCAAATAACTTCTTCCCGTGATCAAATCGTTCTTGAGCGCTCATGTTCTTTAGGTTATCGGAAGACGAACACCCTACGAATAAAACAACAACTACGGTAAACAACAATACATGCAATCGAATCATCAACCTATTAATCCTAACTTCGTATATGAAAAAATAAAAATATTGCTACTCCTGTCGAACCAATAATGAGCAATGGTTCGAGCAATCTGTCAAAAAAACTTCTTTCCGGCATAGGTGCAATGGTGCTTTGTATATTCTTTTGTTCTAACTGTGAAATTTGCCCTACAGCGATAGTATCTGCTAATGAGAGTTTTAGCGTTTCGCTTTTCAATACTTTTGCCGTTTGCGCTTCACTCAACATATAAGGCACGGAAGCCGAAACTAAGCGTTGAGACCTTGATTCACCAAATAAACGCTCATGAAATGGTTCCCTATATGTAACGTGTAATTCAACACCGTTCAGTTTAAGGAGATAAACACCCATACCTTTTAGAGAATCAAGATAAACATCACACCCATTTCGCTTTAAGCCCGATGTTATTGCTTGTTCAATTAAAGGGCGTTCTTCACTCGCAACAATCGAAAGTAAGACCGAACTACCTTTCAACATCGGAGAAACACTTACCAACGAATCGGCAAGCTTTGAAAGACATGATCGGAATAATGTAGCGTTCGATTGAACTGAGTCTGCCTCTTGAGACAATTGTGAAAACGCCGGGATGTTTGCTAACAATAAACATAACAAACATCCCAACACTTGGCGGTTTATATAATGCCTAAATCTTTGGGAACCAGTTTTAACCGTAGATTCCTCTTACCTTGAGCGTTGTGGCTACTTTATCAATCGCCATAACATACGCCGCGATACGCATTGTCACCTTATGTTGACCTGCCGTTGCATATACCGCCTCGAACGATTGGCGCATCATTCTTTCAAGGCGACGGTTCACTCTATCTAATGTCCAGAAATAGCCTATTCTATCCTGTACCCATTCAAAATAGGAGACAGTTACACCACCGGCATTAGCTAAGATATCAGGAATAACAACGATCCCTTTTTCTCGTAAAATGGGGTCTGCCGCGGCAACAGTTGGTCCGTTAGCGCCTTCACAAATAATTTTTGCCTTGATCTTTGGTGCATTGTGTGCGGTAATTTGTTCTTCTTTTGCCGCAGGGACAAGGACATCGCATTGTAATTCAAGCAAATCTTCTTGCGAAATTTTATCTCCGCCGTCAAATCCTTCTAACGTACGGTGTTGAACAGTCCATGCAATCGCTTTATTGATATCAATTCCTTTAGCATTATAATATCCCCCCGAAACGTCTGATATTCCGAGTATCTTACAACCATGTTCTTCTAAGAGTTGCGCCGCTACGGAGCCGACGTTTCCAAATCCTTGAACAACAACGGTGCTTTCTTCCGGTTTGATTCCAATCTTTTCCATAGCAGAAAGCGTTACCATCATACAACCGCGTCCGGTTGCTTCGCGTCTTCCTAATGAGCCACCAATGATTAACGGTTTTCCTGTTACAACTGCTGTCTCAGTCCGTTTCATGTGCATGCTGTAGGTATCCATAATCCACGCCATGATCTGTTCGTTCGTATTCATATCAGGAGCGGGAATATCTTTATCAGGACCAAAGACATCCAAAAGGTTTGATGTATATCTACGTGTAATTTTTTCGAGTTCGACCTTGGTTAATTTCGTAACATCACATTTTACCGCTCCCTTGGCGCCGCCAAATGGTATATTCATCACAGCGCATTTCCATGTCATCCATGCCGCTAACGCTCTTACTTCATCTATCGTTACATCGGGCGAATATCTAATACCCCCTTTTGATGGTCCAAGAATATCATTATGAATAACTCGATACCCTTCAAATATCTCCATTCTTCCATCATCCATTTGAATGGGGATAGAAACAATGACTTGCTTAACGGGTGTTTTTAAATAATTGTAAATTCCCGGATCAAGATGAAGAATCTCAGCGGCTACATCAAACCGCTTCATCATTGATTCTAAAGGATTGTCTTTTTCTATAAAACCTGAGGGTGAAGAACTATTATTAGACATGGGAGTCCCTGATTAGTAATTAGATAATTTGTGATTTTTTTGATGACATGTCATCCCCACAGAACTTATCATCTGAAAATATGCGAGAATTGTCAACGCGCAACCGGTACCAACAATTCCGGTTGTCTCTTTTCTGTATGAGATGTACTGCATGACAAATTTCGGATAGCTTCAAGGATAAGGTGGGAATATTTTTTTATTTCAGTATAGAAAGTTGTGTTTCGATTATAACGAGCCCATTGCGATTTGCTGAAGCCGTGCGACCCGTTCTTCAACAGGCGGGTGAGTCATAAAAAGTTTAAATACACCACCTCCACGAATTGGGTTCACAATAAATAAATAAGCCGTTGATGGAGATAGATTTTCAATCGGTTTATCTTCCGATTTACTTTCAAGTTTTTTTAACGCATTCACTAACGAAAGAGGGCGACCTGTTATTTTCGCGCTTCCTTCATCAGCTGCAAACTCGCGAGAACGTGAGATTGCTAATTGAACAAGCACAGCCGCAATTGGAGCAAGGATTAACAATGCTAAGTCTGCTAACCCATTACTTCTCCTATCTCTATCTCCACCGCCGAACATCATAGCCCAACCTGCCATTCGAGAGAGCATCGTTATTGTTCCAACCATTGTGGCTACAATCGAGCCGGTAAGAATATCACGGTTTTTAATATGAGCAAACTCGTGAGCGAGAACTCCTTCTAATTCATCGTCACTTAAGAGGCGGAGAATACCTTCCGTAGCCGCAACGGCGGCATGTTCGGGGTTTCTTCCTGTCGCAAAAGCATTGGGTGATTCATCGGGGATAATATAAACTCGTGGAATAGGTAAATTTGCCTGTGTTGCAACCCGTGTAACTAAAGAATATAATCGTGGCGCTTCTGCTTGTGTAACTTCCTTCGCGCGATACATCATAAGGACAATTTTGTCCGAAAACCAATACGAAACGAAATTCATTATTAATGAAATTCCGAAGGCAAATATAAGACCCTGCTGTCCGCCCAAAAAAGAGCCGATAAACAGCAAAAAAACGGTCATTAACGTCATTAAGAATACTGTTTTAAGCGTATTCATAGAGTATTTAAAGTAATCCTTTCAATAAGTGTTCAAAATTTATGGAATATTTGACTTATTTACAACAATACATCATTTTAAACACTTTGTAGGTAGGGATGCGTTCCATGCAAGATTTGAAGCCTCGTCAGCAGAAAACTCAGAGTTCTTCACAGTTTATATTCAACAACTTGAGAGGATGCAGAATGGACATGTTAAAAGACGAAAATAATATTTTTATCCCGCACATATTTTCCCCAACACCGTCCTTCGTTTCGCTCCGGTCGCTTGTTTCATATTCGATGGATTGCCTATAATTGTTTCATTTGCAAGGATAGCAAACGCAATGGCTTCCTTTGCATCCGAGGGTATTCCGAAATCTTCTATTTTCTTAAATCGTACGCCATAGAAATATTGTTTTAATGAGTTCATCAAATACTCGTTATGAACCCCTCCCCCGCTTACAATTAATTCATCAATAAGATTGTTCTTGATTATGTATCGCATATAACTATCGAATATTGTAAGTGCAGTATATTCAGTTACGGTTGCAATCACATCTTCTTTTTTAGATGGTTTAGTTTTTGATAGTATTCCATCAATAAATTCTTTGCCGAATGATTCTCTCCCTGTAGATTTTGGTGGAGCTTTCTGTAAATATTTATGGCTCATCATCCAATGCAATAATTTAGGGAGAACATTTCCCTTAGAAGCAATTTTGCCTGATGTGTCAAACGATTTCCTGAAATAGTGTTGTATTAATGCATCAATTACCATGTTACCGGGTCCGGTATCAAATGCAAAGACTTCATCAACAGAACACCCGGCAGGCAATACAGTTATATTTGCAATGCCACCTATATTTAACAATCCTCTATTTTTCTTTTCAGAACGAAATAAGAGATAATCAATATAAGGAACAAGGGGCGCGCCTGTGCCACCAACCGCAACATCGGCAACGCGAAAATCACCGATAGTGATAATTCCTGTACGTTTTGCAATCACAGAAGGATCGCCTATTTGAAATGTAGCCCGTATATCCTTCCCAAACAGTTTCTTTTTCTCCGGCAAATGCTGTATGGTTTGACCATGTGAGCCAATCAAGTCAATATCCGATAACTTTACCTTAGCTTTTTTACTTAAAGCAATGACAGCATCGGCAAAAAACTCTCCAATCAAAAAATTAAGTCTTGAGATATCATCAAGCCGTGCCGTCGAAGCATCCGAATTTTTTAACAAAAAGGATTTATATCCTTTGGGATAGGAATATGTATCAAATTCGATTAAATGAATTTTTGTTTTTGTACCGCTTCCTTTAATATTAACTAAGGCAACATCAATTCCATCTGCCGATGTACCGGACATAAGTCCAACAACAAGTTTATTATTTTTCTTTGAGAGTTTTGTAAGTAGTTGCATTTTCTTAATTTTTAAGTATTTTTAGTAAAACAGTAATCAGATGTCAGTATTCAGTAATCAGTCACATATATTTTTATATCTAGTATTCTGAAACTTGAATCATGCATCTTGCATCTATAAACAACATAACACAAATCCCATAGCTCATAACGCATATCTTATGTCCATCTCTCAAGCACAAATTCCCCTCATTGGCGCGCATGAATCAATTTCCGGTGGAATATATAAAGCGTTTGAACGCGCCGAATCAGCCGGATGTAAAACTCTTCAGGTGTTCACCAAGAACAATAATCAATGGAATGGCAAACCATTAACCGATGAAGATATTGCAAACTACAATACTGCTGGATCGAAATCAAACATTACTCCCGTTATTGCGCATGATTGTTACCTTATCAATCTTTGTGCTATCAATCCCGATACGTTGAAGAAATCTCGCGATGCGTATCTTGATGAACTCCAACGATGCGAAATGTTGGGTATTCCCTATCTCAATTTTCATCCCGGAGCGCACATGGGCAAAGGTGAAGATGAAGGAATTAAGCTCATCATCGAATCTTTAAATATTGCTCATGAACAAACAAAAGGGTATAAGGTACTCAGTGTATTGGAAACAACTGCGGGACAAGGTTCAGCAATAGGATACACCTTTGAGCACCTCCACAAAATAATCAATGGAGTTGAAGAACCCAACCGCATGGCTGTTTGTGTTGATACATGCCATATCTTTGCCTCAGGGTATGCCATTCATACAGAATCCGGTTACGAAAAAACATTCAAAGAATTTGATGCTGTGATTGGATTGAAAAGGCTCGTTGCATTCCATGTCAATGATTCAAAAAAGGGATGTGGTTCAAAAGTTGACCGGCATGAACATATTGGAAAAGGGGCAATCGGTGAAAAAGGATTTAAATTGTTGATGCGTGATGAGCGATTTATCTCTATCCCTAAAATTCTTGAAACACCTAAGGGAGAAGATTTAGAAGAAGACAGAATGAATTTAGCAACATTACGAAGATTGGCTACACTTTAGGGGTTAGACCTTCAAGGTCTCATAGACCTTGAAGGTCTTTATCAATAATTACATCTACCTTATAGCTATGGTCTACGACTCATAGAGGTTTCATACCCATCGCCCCATTGCAATGTTACTAACACCGCTTTAAAACAACAAAGCCCACATCTCTGTGGGCTTTGTTGTTTTTAGTTTGAACCGTTGTATGCAAAATCTAAACCGAGGATACGCTTTGCTCCTGCAAAACGTTTTGTGTAATACGCTTCTGCAAGAGAGCTAAGGGTTACCCCCTTCTTACGAGCGGAATGTACAAACTGACCATTCCCAAGATAGATTGCAACGTGACTTATGCGTTTTTTACTCTTAAAGAATAATAAATCGCCTAACTTCAATTCCGAAGTACCAACCGAATCGCCAACAGTAAACTGTTCGCGCGATGTTCTCGGTAAATGAAGTGATAACGCATTCTTAAAAATATTTGATACAAATCCGGAGCAATCAACACCTTTGGTTGACATGCCACCTTTACGATAGCGAACTTTTGTCCATTTATTGATTTCATGGAGTAACGACATTGCCGCATGGCTCATACTATCATCTGCGCATGGTTGTATAGCCCATGTCTGCATCCAATTCAATGAATCAAGTAACGGTTGAATTGGTTTTAGTAAGACCGCTTTTGCTTTACCTTTGAAATGCTTTTTATGCTTTCCTTTGGTAAGCGCGGTTGCCATTCCTGAAAATAACAATGTCAATGATATCGCGATCGTCGCTATGAGCAGTATTTTTAATTTCATGATAACCTTCTGCTGTGTTACATTAATAAATGATTTAGGGCATATTTAGGGTGAAAATATGCTTTATCCGCTTTGTTTGAATCACATGTTAGACAACAACAACGTCTAAAAAGTTACAGTATTACAATATGTGAAGAGCGGTAATAGCGAAACGTGATGTAAAATAAGCAAATTTGTTAAAAAATCCAAGGATCGTTCACCTCAAATTGACCTTGCGCAAGATTTGATGTATATTACTAATAAATGTAAACAAATTCCAATGGATGATTCTCCTTTACTTACACCAAAAGCAATTCTTTCGAACCAAACAAAAGAAGGAACATTATATCGCGACTTAGGCGACGGTCGAATTGAATGTTTCTCCTGCGGACATCGTTGTGCAATCGGTGATGGCAAAGACGGTATTTGTAAAGTACGTTTTAATAGCGGCGGGAAATTATTTGTTCCGTGGGGATATGTATCAGGCTTACAAGTTGATCCCATAGAGAAAAAACCTTTCTTTCATGCTTTACCCGGCAATCAAGCTATGAGTTTTGGTATGTTGGGATGTGATTACCAATGCGGATATTGCCAGAATTGGATTACATCGCAAACACTGCGTGATAAAAACGCCTCCATCAACTTTGACCTTATCACACCGGAAGATATTGTCCTCCTTGCCCACCAGCATAAAGCAAAAATTGTCACAAGTACGTACAATGAGCCGCTTATTACAAGTGAGTGGGCAGTGGATGTTTTTAAAATAGCAAAACGATACGGGCTTGTCACATCCTACGTTTCTAACGGAAATGCAACCCCCGAAGTACTTGAATTTCTTCGTCCATGGGTTGACTTATACAAGGTAGATCTGAAAGGATTTAACGATAAATATTACAGAAAACTCGGCGGTGTTTTACAAACTGTCTTGGATTCTATTAAATTAATTTATGAAAAGAAGCTTTGGCTTGAGGTTGTAACTCTGATCGTTCCGGGATTTAATGATTCTGAGGATGAACTTAAAGAGATTGCAAACTTCCTTGCCTCAATTTCTAAAGATATTCCATGGCACGTTACTGCGTTTCATTCCGATTACAAAATGCTTGCTACTCCAAGCACGCAACTCACTTCGTTGATTCGTGCAACAGAAATAGGGTACGAAGCAGGGTTGCATTATGTGTATGCAGGCAATATTCCCGGAAGAGTCGGCAGTTACGAAAACACCTACTGCCCTTCTTGTCAGGAACTCCTTATCGCACGCTGGGGATATAAAATTCAAAAGAACACAATGAAGAACGGATGTTGCCCCAAATGCAAAACAGCTATTGCAGGTGTATGGAAAATGCCTGATTTAGTTAAAAATTAATTCTATTAGAACCACAACACTATCACCCCCGCCAATTGTTCCGATGATTTTCACCGAACAAGATACCATTGATTTCACCACCGGCATCAACTTATTCAATGAGCAACACTTCTGGCATGCCCACGAATCATGGGAAGCTGTTTGGCGAAGACATCCTGAACAGGAACGATTATTTTTACAAGGATTAATACAACTCGCGGCGGCTTATCATCATTATATCACTCGAAGAAGCTTTGTTGGTATGGTAAACAACTTCAAAAAAGCACAAGGCAAGTTAGAACAATTTGCGCCTGAATATTGCAATATTCAGGTAATACCGTTACTTGAGGCAATTAAAAATGCATTACAACTGGCAGAACAATCTCAAGCGCAAACTTTTGATGATTTGGAGAAAATTATTTTGCCTATTATTGCATTTTCAAAACAAGAACCAATTTGAACCTAATGAGATACTTCTAATTTCTTACTATTTTGCAAACTGTGTCCCCTTCACAATATCCTTAACAATACTTTCAAGAATTGTTTGCCAATCTATTTTTTCCATCTTAAGCCCCGCATCATCTTTCTCTTCAATAGACCCAAAAGTAACAGTCATTTCTTTTTCGTTATCCCAGAGAGAATAATTTAATTTATGGGAAAGTTTAGGATAGATCGTAACGCCTTTCTGTTGAAGTTCATTAGGCAATAATCGGTTAAAACTACTATCAGCGCGGGACTCAAGTTCAGTCACCCTGGAAATTTTTAATCCTTCAATAAACAGAATAAACCTTACAGAATTATCTCCGGTAGAAATCTTAGCTCCTTTTTTTGGCTCATGAATCTTAATAAAACTATTTGTGCCCATTACATGAGTGCGGAGAATAAAATTCTTATCAAGTTCAATCCCATATTTCGATGTAAATGGAATTACTTTTTTGAAAGTTGAATGTTCTGCAATCGCTTTGGGGAACTGCTCCCTGAAAAAATTCAAATACACTTCTTTGGGATTACCCGCTCCTAAATCATCGGTAACATCATCCCCATTACCAATGATAACTTGTGTTGGCGGCAGGCTTATTGCAAGACCCTGATTAACAATTTTCTCTTCAATATACTGTGGGTTATTTCCTGTTGATACGCCACCGCTACCTACAGACCCGGTGATAACATTACACGATTGGAAAAGGAAAAGAACAATACTTATGATGGTAAGATTAATAAAAAACTTTGCAGTATTTATCCTCATAAATTCCTCTTATATATAATTTGTAGTGGGAATAATGTAAGATAAATATTTAGAAAAGAAAAAAAAGCCTATATCACGATTGATATAGGCTTTAGAACCTTTTTCCAATTTTAATTATTCATTACTCAAATATTGATGCAACACTCAGATTGATATTCAAAAATATTGATGTGTTGAGTGTATCTATTAATTCATATTTCTTTATGAGCAGAAAGCCTGTATCCGAATTTTGGTACACTTCGATTGTTCGACTCATAGGCGAAACAATCCAATATTCTTTAGCGCCGCCACGTGAGTATGCTTGAAATTTAAATGTCCTATCATGCTTTTCAGTAGATTCAGAAAGGATTTCAATTACCAAATCAGGCGCGCCTACATATCGGGTTCCCTCGTCAATAAATTTTCTTTCATGAGAGAGAAACGAAAGATCAGGTTCTAACACCGTATGTTCAGTGATTACAACATCAATCGGACTGGAGATAACTACACCTAAATTAAATTTCTCAGCATATTCATCGAGAAATCTACCAAGTCGTGTAGCAATTCGTTGATGTTTGGGAATAGGCATAGCCGCCATGACTGGTTCTCCATCAAATAATTCAATCCGGTGATTCGTTTCACCATACGAAAGAATATCTTCGTAGGTGAGTTTCACCGTAGGGTTTCGTAGCTCTTGGGCTAATTGTGTATTCATGATATAATCATCTTGATTTCAAGTATAATACTAATCTTCCCGCAAAAGGGCAAATTACCCTCCCACCGCCTCCAGCACCAACTCAGCAATATCCTTTACCTGTACAGTCTCTGTCGCTTCCTTATCTTTCACGCCATCGGTCATCATAGTCATACAGAAGGGGCATGCAGTACCAATAACGTCGGGTTTTAAGGCTAATGCTTCTTCTGTACGCTCAATATTAACACGTTTACCGGTTGTTTCTTCCATAAACATGCGTGCTCCTCCCGCTCCACAGCAAAATCCCTTATCACGGGAACGATTCATTTCCACTAATTCCACTCCGGGAATTGATTTTAGTGTATTTCTTGGCGAATCATACACCTGATTATAACGCCCAAGATAGCATGAATCATGGTACGTTATTTTTGCTTTCTGGGTCTGCGTTAATTTTAATACCCCCGAATCAATCAATTTCATAATGAAATCGGTATGGTGCTCAACTTCGTAATTGCCGCCCATTTGGGGGTATTCGTTTTTAAACACATTAAAACAATGCGGGCACGTTGTTACAATTTTCTTGATGTTGTAATTGCTTAACGTGGCAACGTTTTCCGCCATCATTGTTTGGGCAAGGTATTCATTCCCTGCTCGGCGAGCCGGGTCCCCGTTGCATTTTTCCTCATTCCCCAAAATTGCAAACTTAATATTTGCCATCTGCATTAGCTTAGCAAATGATTGGGTTACTTTCTTATATCGCGCATCGTATGAGCCGGCGCATCCTACCCAGAAAAGCACTTCCGCATCGGGAGCATCTGCCATTCGCGGAATATTTAACCCCTCCGCCCAATCAGCACGGGATGATTGACTAAATGCCCAAGGGGAACCGTTTCTCTCCAAATTTTGGAATGTCGTTTGTAACTCCTTCGGAAATCGCGATTCATTTAATACAAGATACCTACGCATATCCACAATCGAATCAACATGCTCAATCTGTACGGGACATTCCTGTACACATGCCATACATGATGTGCAAGCCCAAAGTTCATCCTCGGTGATGTAATTATCTACAAGTTGCTTGTTGAGCAATTCTGTCTGTTCGCTTGAAAACTCTGTGTTTAGCTTCGCTAATGCCATCAATGGTGCCTTCTCCATCGTTCGATGCCGTATATCAACTATTATTTTCTTCGGAGAGAGCAGTTTACCTGTTATGTTTGCGGGACATGCCGCTGTGCATCTGCCACATTCTGTACAGGCATACCCATCAAGTAATTGCTTCCACGTTAAATCCTCAACATCCGATGCTCCGAACTTGGTTAACGTCTCATCCTGTAAATTGAGCATTTTAAGCACCCCACGTGGCTCATTCTTCGCAAGAAAAACGTTTGGAATAGAAGCCATGATATGCAAGTGTTTGGAAAATGGTAAATAATTCATAAATCCAAGCACAAAACCGATATGAATCCACCAGAAAAAGTGAAACCATATTGCCTTTCCATCACCTGATACATTAGAAAACACGCCCGCAACCATTGATGAAATTATCCTACTGCTGTTTCCTGCATCAGTTCCCATACTAATGCGTACCGCATTTTGCGCAAACATAGAGACCATAATGGTAAAGATCATCATTAGGATTAGCGTCGCATCAAACTGTGCATGACCGCTTACATCCAACCGTTTCGGCTTAGAAATAAACCTTCTATACAATGCAATTCCTATGGAAACAACCACTAAAAAGGCAATCAAATCCTGCACAAATACAATTGGTTTATACAGAAAACCAAGAAAGGATAATGAAAACCCGGGCATCAACCCTTCGCCAATGGATTCTACGATCGCGAGTAGAAGTATGACAAATCCCCAAAAAATAAAGAGATGCATAATACCGGCAAGCGGTTCGCGAAGTAATTTTGTATGCCCAAACGCTACGGATAAAACATTCTTTACTCGTTGTACCGGATTATCAGTCCTTGAGGTTGGCTTTCCTATCTTGAGATATGATATAAGCCTTCGAATATTTAATCCGAAGTTAATGAACGAGGCGAGTAAAATAATTGCAAATAGAATAGATTGGAGGGACATAAAACTCTAAGGTCTAAAATTCAGAAATAATAACTTTTACAAGTTGTTCCTTTGGAATGAACAACGGCAGGAATTTTTTAAGTACAAAAATCAAATGACTACTCTATGAAAATATGTTGAAAATACAACCGGGTTGCTTAACAATTCTTCTAATGAAAGAATTTTATGTCTCATTTCATAACATTAGTGTTTATTGTTAGCAGTTAAGCGTTAAGTAAAAGTTCTCCTTCGAGAACCGTTACCGCACTCCCCTTTATGGCAATATATTTTGCCTTATTTTCTTCCATAACTATCTCTATTTCCAACCTTCCCCTGCGCCCTATAACATCACCCTGCTCCGCCTGAAAGATAAATCTTCCATCCTTTTTCGGTATAAGATTCTTCTCTTGAAGATACATAGCAATCGAACGATGCGTAAATCCTGTTACGGGATCTTCAGGAACGCCAACATGAGGAGCAAACACTCGCGAGTGAACAAGCGAATTACGGTCAACTGTTTCGGTTGTGAAAACGCAAATGCCTTCAAAATCGCGTTTTCCAAGGAATGAGGACATAGCCTCAATATTCGGTTTCATTGTAAAAAGAGTGTGTAAACGGCGGATGGGAGCAAACAAAAAACCGTTTCTTTGAACAGAAAGCCCGGGATCGAATTCACTGACTGATATATTCAGCATTCGGATGAGATCAACTTTATATTGGGATGCGCTTTCAAATTCGGGGGGATCTAAATAAAGGGTTATTTCAATAGAGCCTTTATTTTTTAATATTTTGACCGGCATTAAACGTTTTGGGGTCTCGACTACAAAATTATACTCACCGTCCTTCTTCATGCCAAATTTGCCTTCTTCGGCTAAAGCGTGCATTGCCGCTAACGAAGCATGTCCGCTCATGGTAATCTCTCCGGCAGGAGTAAACCACCGAATCCGCATATCTGCCTCTTTTGATTCAGCAGGCAAGATAAATGCTGTTTCGTTCAAATTCACCTCACGACTTACGGCAAGCATTTGTTCACTTGTAAGTCCTTGAGCATCCAAAACAACACCGGCGGGGTTTCCACTTTGGGGCTGAGTGGTAAAGGTATCAATATGTTTGATAAATATTTTAGTCATAGATCACTAATAGTTATGAACATTTCAAATGATTGTACATTAACCCTATGTTTTCCACACTAACGTTCTAAATCTACAGCTACAAGTATCTTCTTGTTTTTGATATAGTACAACATGCTCCCCATGCAAAGAAAACTATCCGGCATGGGATAAGCAACCCCTGTATTTATTGTTTCCTGATACTGTAACTTTCCCCGTTTATCAGCTATGATGAGACGCTGAGCTAACGTTTTTTCTTCCCCAACTTTTTGTTCCGGTTCATAAAACGCAAATATTATCTTATCGCCAATTTCTATAAACTCGGTGTAGATTGATGCTTGCAAACTCTTTCCTAATGAACCTTGTAAAACCGGATCTTGCTGTTCGCCATTTTGCATTGTCTTTGGGAACACTGTTGCTTCAACTATTTCTTTAAGTGAATTTTGTAATTCTATAATTTCTTTTGAAGTGACTTCGCGACTGATTACACCGCTCTTCAAATCTACTTCATAAAAATTACGATTCTCAAATCCTGTCTTTGAAACGTACCCAACATTTCCTTTAGCAAACATGAACTGATGTTCATCATTTACCCAAAGCAGTTTTGATGTTTCTACTTCTACTGCTCTTATCCGTTTATGATCCGGTAAATCAGGAGTGGCAAATTCATGAAAAAAAAGTACATCCTGATGTACACGCTCTATGCTAACCCACCATTGCTCATCAAAAGTGAGGTTTTGCCAGAACGGTTTTCCTGTTAAGGCATTAAGACAAAAAAATGTTACTTGTTTTGATTCAAGGTTTCTCGATTCACCAATCAGCTTAGTTGCTGTTGGCAATAATCGCCAAATAATATTTTCTGCTTCATAAGTCCAGACACTCTGTAATTTAGAACCTTGAAATACGTCTAATAAGCCCATTCAGTTCGTCAATATTTTGGGATAAGATAATAATATCGTATCTCAATATCAAATTTTTCACACACATATACAATGTGCGTAGGCACGCAAAAATGGTTAGAAGGTAAGAAGTTGCTTTTTGAGCGAATTTAAGGCTTTTGCTCTATGACTGATATGATTTTTTATTTCCAACGATAACTCCGCAAAGGTTAAATTGTACCCATTTGGTACAAAAAGAGGATCGTAGCCAAAACCGTTTGTGCCTCGCAACTCTTGTAGGATTGTCCCCTCACAGATGCCTTCAAAAACATGCTCCCCTTCTTCTGAAACAAAAGCCACCACACAACGGAATCGTGCTCCACGTTTTTCAGGTGGAAAGTGATGAAGTTCCTTTAACAATTTTCGATTGTTGTCTTCGTAGGAAACATTTTCTCCGGCATAGCGTGCAGAATAAACTCCCGGAGCCATTTCAAGTGCATAGACTTCTAAACCGGAATCATCGGCAATGGTAGGTATGTGTGTTTGATTGAATACTGTTCTTGCTTTGAGGAGTGCGTTTGCTTCGAGTGTTGCTCCGTCTTCAATTACTTCAGAAATTTCAGGGTAATCCAATACGGAAACGATAGTGAACGAAGCGCCGGAAAGTAGCGCTTGAATTTCTTTTATTTTGCCTTTGTTGCGTGTTGCAAGGAGTAGTTGGTTCATAGGTGGTAAATATATTGATTTTTTGGGGTGTTGGCAAGGCTGAGTGTTTTTTGGTAAATAATGATATGAGACGTTATGTTTGAGTAACAAAGGCTAGGTAGGAACAAGCTGTTGATACGAAAGAGCAGGAAAAATGCAGTCAAAAGTACTCGGTGGGAAATGGTTAAGTGATGGGAATTAAGGGACCGAGGACATAGGAGTAGAAAATTTTAATGGCAGTTATGGGTCATATGTTATGATATGTAAGCGTGGAAGGAATGTGTTGTTACTAAGTCGGGCTTACGGACGTACCAAGGGGATCGTTGATAGGAGCGTCCGACATTACATTTCCAAGGGGATAAATAATAAGACCATGGAAACAAGAAGAATAGTTTAAAGGATATAGACCAATTGGCAATTATTATTTAATGATTTGCCACCTTTCTTTGTAAAAGTAGAAACCCATCTTTTTCGATGTTTATCTTCCAGGAGGATGAAGTACGAAAAGTATCAATAACTTGGTGATAGTTTGCTTCCGATAATGGCCAGTAGCTCCCCTCATAATCGAGCATTATATATTCAACTTTATCAATATTTTCAGGAAAGCATGCCCTGAAAGAATGCATTGGGAGGTGTGGCACAATCGAAACCTGTCCGGAAACGGGGGTATTAGGAGGAATTGTATTTAATATCTCATTGGCAGTTACACTATACCTATGGGATACGGTAAAAGAATATTCGAATACTTGCTTAAAGAAACGGGAATTACCAAAATTAATCAAAAGGACGATAGCCGATAAGATAAGAAGAATACTCTCCTTACGTGCCGGGTATTTATTCCGTAACAATTGGATTCCTTCAAAAGAAGAATAAAACAGCAATGGCGTAATAAGCATACCATAGTAATTTATCGGACCATTCATAGCTCCATTATTCGATGAATAAAGCATAAACCAATTTGGCAGAACAAGAAAAACAAACGATCTCCATGAGATAAAGGGTAAAAATGCAAATACAGAGAACAGGTTAAACATTTGTTTAAGCTTTTCCGCTGTGAAAATAACTTCGATATGCTTTAATGGATTGAGAAAATTCATTAGTATTTCTTTTTGAGTCAAACCATATCCACTCCAATACGATATAAATTTATACTCACTGCCGGTAGTTTGTTCACGAAACAATGGGATAATGAATACCATCACTATAAAGAAACCAATTAGACTAAAGCCCGATGTTATTTTGGCATGTTTTTTTTCTTTGATTGAAAACAAATATAGTCCTATACCAAATATTGCAATAAAAGCATCTTCCTTGATCATCATACAAAGGATGATCATAGTATAGTATATAACCCATTGTTGTTTTTTGATTGCAAGTAAAATACTGAATATA
>OBEQ010481390.1_pt1 | contig 44341 bp, 41 predicted proteins | sample 1670901 | NCBI WGS metagenome assembly OBEQ01 (sample SAMEA104232315, study PRJEB22302) | groundwater metagenome | biome: forest; feature: aquifer; material: groundwater | place: USA | collected 2011-08-07 | depth 5.4 m
GCCGGCTTGACGGCCTGGGCGTCGCTGGAGGTGAAGCTGATCGTGCCGAGGTAGCCGGTGGCGGTGTTGGCGAAAGCATCCTTGGCGGTCACGGTGACCGAGCTGGCGGTGCCCGCGACGATGGGGCTGGGAATCCCGCTGACGGTGAGGCTGACGGCAACACTGGGACCAACGACAATCGAGGTGCTGAGCGCCGACGTGGCGCTCGGGGTGGAGGTGGCGCTCAGGATGAGGCTCTCGGCTTTGTCGTAGGAGAGGTTCGTGAACGTCGCCACGCCGTTGACCACCGTGACCGTCTTGGTGCCGGAGAGCGTGCCGGTTCCGGTGCCCACGCCGACGGTCACCTGGGTCGTGTTATCATTGGTCAAGGTCGCGCCGGCAGCCGTCTGGATCGCCACCTTGGGCTGCTGGGCAAACACCGCGCCCGCCGTCGCGGTGCTGGAAGGCTGTTGCGTGACCGTCAGCTTCGGTTGCTTGACCGAAAAGTTGGCGTCCGATTCATCCGCCATGAGGACGTTGGAGCTGTAGTTCAGCGTGATGTCTGCGAGGGCCGGGATGAGGCTCGAATTGGTCGTGCTCAAGGAGGCCTGATACTGGAGGTAGCGATGCCCATTGGTCACGCAGCCGCCGGAGAGACCCTGCCCCTTGGTCAGCGCCGAACACGTCGAGAACGCCGGCGCACCGGTCATCGCGGGGTCATTGGAGCTGCGAGCCTTGATGGTCATCGCGGTCGCTGTTGGCAGGAGATCGGTCCACGTCACGGCGCCGTAGCTCAGCGCCGGGTTCGTATCCGCGATCCGCGAGGTGAAGGTGCCGGCAGACGCATAGGTCGCAGGCAACACGGCTTGGAGATCGTTGAGCTGGGCCGTCCCGTCGAAGCCCCCCAAGACGTAGAACCGCTTGGCGGTTTGCTCGAACGCGGCGACATGGGCGCTGCGCACTCCAGGCGCAGTCCCGGCCGGCGTCAGTTGGCTCCAGGTGTTGAGCGCGACGTCATAGACCCACAGGTCGTTGCGGAAGGCGGTCCCGTCGTAGCCGCCGACGACGTAGAGCTTCTTGGCGGCGTCCTCGAACGCCGCGGCGTGGTCGCGCCGGACGACGATGGGTCCGCCGGTGGGGCTCAGTTGGCTCCAGGCGTTGGTGGCGATGTTGTAGACCCACAGGTCGTTGAGCTGGGCCGTCCCGTCGAAGCCCCCCAAGACGTAGAGCTTCTGGGCGCTGGCATCCAGCAGGGCGGTGTGGTCTGTCCGGGCGCTCGGCGGGGTGCCGATGGGGCTCAGTTGGCTCCAGGTGTTGAGCGCGACGTCATAGACCCACAGGTCGTTGCGGAAGGCGGTCCCGTCGTAGCCGCCGATGACGTAGAGCTTCTTGGCCGCCTGGTCAAACGCGGCGGCATGGTCGCGGCGGATCGCAGGCGGACCGGTGGGGGTGAGTTGGCTCCAGGCGTTGGTGGCGATGTTGTAGACCCACAGGTCGTTGAGCTGGGCCGTCCCGTCGAAGCCCCCCAAGACGTAGAGCTTCTGGGCGCTCGCATCCAGCAGGGCGGTGTGGTCCGTCCGGGCGCTCGGCGGGGGGCCGGTGGGGCTCAGTTGGCTCCAGGGGTTGAGCGCGACGTCATAGACCCACAGGTCGTTGCGGAAGGCGGTCCCGTCGTAGCCGCCGATGAGATACAGCTTCCTGGGCGTCTGATCGAAGACCGCCGCGTGAGCAGTTCGTGCAGCCGGCGGCGTCCCGCCTGGCGTCAGCGCGCTCCAGGTTTGTGACGTCGTGGTCGCCAACCCCACGAAGGCTCCGATTCCATTGCCCGATACGACGACGCTTGAGAGGGTCCCCTGGTTAAAGTCAACGTCCGAGGTATCCAGGAAGGACCGGGCGAAGTCCGAGGTGGAGACGCGCGCCTTGACGGTATCGGAGACGTCGAAGGGCACCGACCAGGCATACGTCCCATCGTTGGCCTTGCCGGTCGTGATCGTCGTATAGGTGCTGCCGTTCTTGGTGTAGTCCAGGGTCAGGGCGTTCTGGATCGTGCCGGAACTCGTCCAGGTGATGTTGCGGCTCTCCGACGGATACCACTGCTCCAGCCCGTTGGGCGCCGTGATGGTCAGGGTCGGCGCGGTGATGGCGAAGTTGTTCTTCGAGACATCGAAATCCAGCGAGCTGGCGACGTTCTCCACTTTGACCTTCACGGTGCTGGAGACCACACCCGGGATGGTCCAGGCAAAGGAGCCGGTATCCGGCACGACATCCACGATGATGGAGGGAAACGTGGTGCCGCCGTTGGTCGAGTAGGACAGCTTCACCTGGGTGACGGCTTTGTAGTCCGTCCAGGTGATCGTCTGCGTGGAGCCGGCCGCGTAGCTGATGCCGGCAGCCGAGGGACTCGTCAGAAGCAACGACTTGGTGTTGGAGACCTCGACGGCGGTTGAGTAGACGATCGGAAGACCTGTGGCGGTCGCTTTGAGCTGAATGATCTCTTCCACGCTATAGGACAGGTCGGTAAAGGTGATCACGCCATTGACGGCGGTGCGGGTCGTGGTGCCGGAGAGCGTCCCGGTGCCGGGGAGCGTGTTGTTGCTGGCAAGGACTGCCGAGAGAGCCACTGAGGTCGTCGAGTCCGTCGTCACGACGTTGCCGAGGGCATCACGCAGCGCGATGATGGGCTGAGGGTTGAAGAGCGCCCCCGGCGCCGCAATCGCCGCAGGCTGGGTCGTGAAGCTCATGCTCGTGACCGGCCAGGAGTCGCCTCCAATGTCATTCGAGGTTCGGTTGTCGCCGTCAATGTCGGTGGTCACGGGCAGGTCGGGGTTGGTACCAAGCGTCGGCCATCCGGCTCCCCGCAGCGTCGAGGTGTTCTTCAGGTGCAGGTTTTCGCTGCCCGCAGTCAGGCTCGTCACGTGGGCGGAGGCGGTCAGGTTATTGACGCTGCCGGTGCTTCCCACATAGGCGCTGTCATAGGCATTGTACTCACCGGTGAACGCGCTCGGAGGCGCGCCGGTGTTGCTGAAGGGTGCGGCGCTGGCAAACCCGAAGATGACGTTGCTGCGCACATTCGTGGGGGATGAGATGGAGGCGTTGGACAATGCCAGGACGGTGCTGGCGCCTCCACCGCTTGAGTAGAACGAGTTGGCATAGAGGTAGTTCGTGCCGCTGGCGGTGCTGGCAAGATTGACGTAGCTGTTGGCGGTGTTGGCGCTGACGAAGAAGTTGTTGGAGAGCTTCACCGCGCCGGCGTTTACAGCCAACATGTCGCCGGTGGTGCTGGCAGAGGACTTGCGGATGAGGCAGCCTGACAGGCGCGCCTCGACCGTCCCGGTGGTGAGCGCGATGAGGGAAGCGGTGCTGGTGCCGGTGGATTCCAGATACAGATTCGTCAGCCACAGATGGGGCACGCCGGAGCTGAGCAACGAGCCGGTTGTGCCGGTGAATGCGATGCCGGCGCCACTTCCCCCAACGACGCCCGTGTGCTTGGCGGTCGGCGCCGCGCGGATCTCGACGTAGTTGGTCGCCGAGGTCGTCCAGGCGCCCAGCGTCATGGTAGTCGCGAGACTTTCCTTGACCGAGGTCTGCGCGACCGCGATGGCGGAGTCGCCGGCATTGGAGAGGGTGACGAAGTTCGTACAGGGCAGCGTCTCTGCACTGAGGCACACCTTTTCAGCGCTCTGGAAGGTGCCGGTGATGTTCTTGATGAGGATTTGAGTGGTGGTGACGTGGACCGTCGTGCCGGTGGCCAGTGAGGTACCCCCTTTGATGGCCGCGCCGTCGGCAATCGTGCCGGTGATCCCGCCGTGGGAAAAGACTTTGGTGGTCGCCGCGGTCAGATTGGAGGCGTTATTGGCGTCCCAGGTCACCAGGCTCGTGTAGTCGCCGCCGCTTGCCTTGGTGGTGGAGACGAACTCGGTGGCGGCGTGGGCGGGAGCCGAGAGAACCAAAAAACCGAAAAACGAAAAAACCGAAAAACGGAAGAGAAGAACGGAGGAACGGAGGAACCGAAGAGAAGCCGGTGTCCGTTGACAAGGCTGGGTGCTCATGCTACGCTCCTAGACAGGAGGTGACGAGCATGGCTAAGGTGACTGTGGACATGCCAATTGAGGGTATCAAGGAACTCTTGGCCCAATTGACCCCTCAGGAATTGCTGGCTGTGCTGGCGAGTATGCAGGACCGCCTGGAGACCTTCCAGATGATGAAGCTCGCCGAGTCGTCCTTCTCGGAATGGGCCACCGAGGAAGATCTCTACTCCCTGGATGGCTGAATACCGGCGTGGCGATGTCGTGCTCGTCCGCTTTCCGTTTACAGATCTCCGCACGACGAAAGTTCGACCCGCCATCGTTCTCGCTGTGCATGGGGAGGACGCCGTTGTCATCGGCATCTTCTCGACCCCTCCCACAGCCCTCAAGGAAACCTGGTTGCTCATCGAGGAACGGCATCCGTCATTTGCCCAGACGGGTTTGAAGAGATCCTCTGTGGCCAAAGGCGAGAAAATTGCGGTCATCCACCACTCGATCATCCGCGCCACCATCGGCTCTCTCGATTCCGCCCTGCTTGACACCTTAGCCCAACGGGTAAAAACAGCCCTCTGGCTCTCCTGAGCCGCTCGTTCAGAAGCGTCAGACCCTCCCTGACCCTGAGGCCATTGCTCAGGGTACCGTTGAATCCCGCTGTGGGAGTAGACCTTGGTGGTGGACACGAATTCCGTCGTGGCAGAGGCGGTGCGTTGACAAGCCCGGGCGCTCATGCTAGACTCCTACTGAGAAAGGAGCGCCAGATGGCTGCCATGCGTTTGACGATTGATGAATTGCTGAAATCTCGCCTTAGAAACCGCCAAGCCATGCGCCAGGCTTCCTCACGGATTGACGCCTTCCGCAAGCGGTACGGCCGGCCTGAAGAGGGGTTCGATTCCGTGAAGATCTTGCGCCACTTGCGAGAGGCCCGGTGACGATGACGACAAAAGTTAAAGCGAATCACTTCCTGGTCGATGAACATGGAAGGCCTGAAGCAGTCGTGTTGTCGCTGACGGACTACAAACGGTTGCTTCGGCGGCTCGAGGACCAGGAAGATGTCCTGGCGCTCAAACGAGCCATCCAAACAAGTCCAGGCTTGGTTTCTCACGCCACACTTGTCGAGCGTTTGAAGCGACAAGGGCTCCTGTAAGGCGTGTATACTCTCCTCTACGACCGCACCCACACCGTTACCGTCTATCGGATTCGCCATCGCCGGGAAGCCTACCGCTAAGCCGTTGCAGCTACTACTTGGCGCCATTGGGGGCATTGACGGGTCCTCGGTCTTCCAACAGCGTGCGTAAATCCTCTTTTGCCTTGAAGTGCCGCCGCAGGGGTGGCTTGCCTCTGTCGCTCGCTCTGGGTTTGAGATCGAAGAAACTCAGGTCAATCTTGAACTTCCGTTTTCCAAGCCGGCGCATCACGGGCTTGCCGTCTGGATCGACTTGACCGGTGGGGGCTTCGAGCGGGCTCATCAGCATCCGGATGGCCTCCGGACTCAGGTCGGCTTGGATGATCAGGAAGCTGTTTTTCTCCGTATCAGACCACTCCGTCCCTGCAGGTCTGATGAGGACGATATCACCCGCCTGGTAGTCGCCTGACTCCGTCACCTTGATGACGATGTCGTGAGGAGTCCCGTTGGGGTCCTTGGTCAGGGTGTCCAGCAACGTCAGCAGATCATCGGTATAGCTCGCCTGGGTTTCTGTGGCCTTTTGTCGTGCGGTCGCTTCGGCGCGTCGTCGCCGAACGGCCTCATCGGCAGAGAGGATAGCGAAGGGTTCGTCCGAGTCATCAAAGATGCTGGGATCATTCCGGTCTGACACGCGCACCCGCGCATGGTCGGAGCTCACGCGATCCGGCAGCACCCACACGTAGGTGCCGTCGTTCTCGGTGGAATCGACGACCGTCTTGTATGTCTTGCCGCCATCCACGGAGTATTCCAGCTTCACCGGATAGGCCGCATCGTGCCCGAGCGCCGACCAGATGATCTGATGCGTGGTCCCCTCGATGAACCGCTCCCCGCCGTTGGGTGAGACGATGAACAGGTTGCCGGCGGCGTAGTCAAGCGTCAGCGCCTGCAGCTCCGGCCGGGGGACGTCTTGGGTGCCCTGCAGAGCCACCTGCGCCATCAGATGCTTGCCGGCGGTAAACTGGCCCTTGGAGGCGTAGTAGTGGATGCCGGCAACACAGTTGCGCTGATAGGAGTGGCCCCCGTCAGCAGACACCGCCACAGCCGCCGCCTGCCCCTGCCACTGGGGGATGAGAATCCGCGCGGCGGCGTCGGTTGGGATGTCTGCCGTCTGGTACAGGCCTTCGAGCTTTGGATTGGCCAGCGCCAGATTGCCGTTGGGCATCACGAGCGTGTTGGTAAACACCGGCAAATTGGCCAGCTCTTCCGGAGCCCCGACCGCGGTCGGGGCCGTGGCCACCACCCCCGGGGCCGGCTGGGCTGACTTGCGCACCCGAATCCAGTCGTAGGAGGCGCTGCCGTCGGAATGCAGACCCACCACCCCGCGCGTCAGACCCCCCCGGTCATCAAACGTGACCGTCGCCTGCACGCCGGCAAACTCCGGGTCATAGCGTTGAAAAGTGAGCGTGGTGCCATACGTGAGCACTTGGTAGCCGTAGGGCGTCCCGGCGACAATGGGCCTGGGATTGTTGGCCTTCACGATGTTGCCTACCGCAAGCGCATGCTCCGCCCCGCCGTACGCCGAAGCATACGCCACCTGGTTGGTTTCATCAGGGTGCATCGCCTGCGGGTCGCTGCGGATGATGAGCCGCGCGTCATCCCTCGCGGTCGTCGCCGTGGCCATGTACTCCACAATCCCGTCCGCGAGCTGAAAGGTCTTTGAGAGCACCGACGCGCCGGTCAGGTAGAGGCGGGAATCCGCCACCCGCACCCCTCCCTGCCCCTCAAGGTAGGTGTCCCACCGTTTGGGGTCCAAGCCGGGGCCATTAAAATCCTCAAAGAAATCAAAGACGGCCCCGCCATCGGAGAGATTCGGCGCCGTCGGGTTGCCATAATAGAGGTAGAGCGTGAGCCCTTTGGGGGGGAGTTGCGGGATTTTCACCCAGACGATCGCCAGGCGGGCCGGGCTGCGACCGACGACTGTGTCGAGATAGTGCGGAAGGACGGTCTGGCCGTCCGCCGTGGTGATCCGGATGTCGGCAAAGTCGCTGCGGATGCGCCCCTCGCAGTGCGCGTCGTATGCCACAGTCTCCCTCGACTCCCCGATCGTCAACGCAAGCTGATACCCAAAGAGGGGGCCGGCCGCTGAGCCCATGATGGCGATCGGTTTGCGGTACTGGAAGCCGGACAGCCGGGGATCTCCGAATGAGCCCAGGACTTTCGAGCTATCGGTATAGACGACCTTCGCTTCGCTGAGGGAACTCTTAGGACCAAGCGTCGCGCGCCACTTGAGCCGGTTGCCACGCGTGAACCCGGACGCCAGGGGGACCCCGTAGAGAACCGGCACGTAGTGCAACCCGCCGTCGGCGCTGAGCTCCAGCGTCACCTGCCCCTCGAAGGTCCAGGTGGCGGTCAGCGTCTGGATCTGGCCGGCCGTCGAGATGGCCTCCGGAAGCTCGTAGGTGGTTTCCGGCTTCAAGGCTTGGAGGAGGTAGTCGCCGCTGCCGTCCGTCCTCCACACCAGCGCCGACTGGAGCGTCACCTGCTCCGGGTTTGCGCCGCAAGGCCGAGCGCCGAAGCCGATCCCCGCAATGACCAGGAGACACGCCAATGTTCGCCTCATGCTACTGCAACTATACCCACAGACGCTCATGAGCGTCTATCCGTAAAGCCCCTCATTTTGCTTGCGGAAACTACTTACCTCTGAAGAACCGAAAAACGGAAGAACTGAAGGACGAAAGAACTGAAGAACGAAAGAACGGAGGAATATTTTCCTTCGTTCTTCGGTTCTTTGGTTCTTCAGTTCTTTGGTTCTTCCGTTCCTTGGTTTCGCGAAGCGAATTTTACTTGACATTACTTACTATTTGTACTATTGCTACTAGGTTTACCATAAGAGGGAGGAAGTGACCATGAAAAACGGGTTCTCAAAGACATCCCGGCAGTACAAACCCAAAGGCGCGCGGCTGCTCTCAGCCCTGCAGTTGGTCGACAAGTTTCAGATCTCCTACCAGACCCTCAACCACTACACCAACCTTGGCCTCTTGAACAATTCCACCCGGCAGGGCCTGCGACGGTTCTACCGGGAGGACGACGTCAGGAGGCGGCTCCGGAAAATCAAAGCGCTCCAGAACAATGGCTACACGCTGCGGCTCATTGCACAATTCCTGCGCTCAAGGAGTTCGCCATGACGCCGGAAGAAAAACTCCTGCAGGTCATCGACAATCCCGCCAAGGCTCAGAAGCAAGGCGCCCTGGAGCGTCTAGGACGCCAGGCTTCCGGTTGGAGCCTGGGAATGACCTGGGTGCTCGATCGGCTCAGAGGCGGCCGGCCAGGGTCCGGGCCGATGGTGACGCTGCGCATGGTCAATCGAGGCTTGGCGATCATCGGTGGGGTGCTCGCGTTGGCGTGGCTGGCTGATTTCTTTGCCCTCCGCAGCGAGTTCTTGACGAGGCTGGAGATGGTTGAGCGAACGCAACTCATCGCCCCCACGCAGACGAGGGGTTCGTCCTTGCCAGGTCTTGACCTTGCCGATGTGTTGGAGCATGCCAAGGCACGCAACGTCTTCACGTTCCTTCCCCCCAAGGTGGAGACCTCTGCTCCAGCCGTTGAGGATCTGCGCCCCTATGTGGCCGAGCTTAAGCTCGTGGGCATCATCTGGTCCGACAACCCACAGGCGATGATCGAACAGACCAAAGAGGAAAAAACCTATCTGCTGGGAACGGGGGAAAAGATCGGCCCGTTACGCATCAAGAAGATTCTCAGGGAGAAGGTGCTCCTTGGCCTCCAGACCGGCGAGGGGGAGTGGGAACTACGATGAGAGACCGAAAAACCAAAAAACCGAAAAACCAAAAAACTGCAACTTTTGGCCTCACGCTCTTGACGCTTTTAGGTTTTTCCGTTTTTCCGTTTTTCGGTCTCATTGGCAGCGTCATGGCGGTCGAGGAGATGGGCGGCGAGCAGACCCTCCAAGGCACGGAAGAGGAGAGCCCCGTCGGCAAGGAGAAAGACAAAGAACGCATCTCCCTGGATCTGAAGGGCATCGATCTGGTGGAGCTGTTCCGGATCCTATCCCTCAAAACGGGCCTGACGATTGTGCCCACGAAAGGGGTCTCGGGGCGCATCAACGTCTACCTGAACAACCAGACCTTTGAAGACGCCCTTGATATCCTCCTCATCAGCCAGGACCTGGCCTATGAGCGCAAGGGCGACATCCTCTATATCATGAGCGCCGCGGAATATGAGCAGCTCTACGGGCGCAAGTACAATGAGCGGCGCAAGGTCAAAAGCCTGAAGCTCACGTACGCGGAGCCCACCGCCATCTTCGATGCGCTCAGCCAGCTCAAGTCCGAAGTGGGCAAGCTCGTGGTGGATAAGGCCTCCGGAGTCCTCATCCTGATCGACGTCCCCGAGCGGCTCGACTTGATGGAACAAACCGTGCGCCAGTTGGACCAGCCGCCTGCGATGACCATCTTTGACCTGAAGTACGCCAAATCCAAGGATATGAAGGAGAAGCTCTCCACCGAGATCACGGAAGGCACCGGCGGCGTGATCGTCGATGAGCGCTCCAACAAGCTCGTCGTCTCGGACTTGCCTGAAAAGATGCGCCACATCGAGCGGGTGGTCAAAGCTTTCGATACCGAACCGCTGCAGGTGTTGATCGACGCGGCGATCGTCGAAACCACGCTCAACGACCAATTTCAGCGAGGCGTCGAGTGGGAAAAGATCTTTGGCGAACGGCTGGACAACGTGAATTTGGTCGGGAAGTTTCCGACCAGCTCCACCTTGACGTCATTCCAGCAGGTCAAAATCGGCATCGCGTCCAAGAACACCTTCCGCACGCTTGGCAATGCCCTGCAGTTTTTGAAGACGTACGGGGACACCAAAATCCTCTCCAGGCCCCGCATTGCGGTGGTGGATGGCCAGGAAGCGAAGATCCTGGTGGGCAGCCGGGAGGCTTACGTCAGCCAGACCCAAAGCCAGGCTCAGGCCAGCACCGTCACGTCGGAGTCGGTGCAGTTCATCGACGTCGGCGTCAAGCTCAAGGTGGTGCCCACCATCAGCACCGACGGCTTCGTCACCATGAAGATCAAGCCGGAGGTGAGCACCGTCCGCGAGACCCTCTCGACCAGCCTGGGAAGCAAAATCCCCATCGTGCAAACCTCTGAAGCGGAGACGGTCGTCAAGGTCAAGGATGGCAGCATGGTCATGATCGGCGGCCTGATGAAAGACCAGCGGCAGGACGACAAAAACATGACCCCGGGATTGGGCAAAGTCCCGATTATAGGCCCGCTGCTGTTCAGCTCGCGCAACGCGATCTCCAAGAAAACCGAACTGATCATTTTCCTCACCCCGCACATCATGACGGGTGAGAGCTCCGTGGCGGGGACGGAACCGGAGCACCTCCTTCCCCATGACGTGATGCCGGAGGACGTGAGGAAAGCGATCGTCTCCGGCATCATCTCGAGGAAAATCCAGGACATCCAGGTCAAGGCAGAAGAAGCTCCGGCTCCGGTTGCGCCCACGGCCCCGGGGGGTCCAGGAATTGGCGAGCCATCGCCTGGCGAACTGCAAGTCCGACTGAAAGGGATGAAGGAGTTTTGAGCCCGTGGCCACCGCCCATGCTCCCTGCGTTGCCACTTCGCCAAGTGTCAGGCCTGCCTGCGCCGGGCCGCCAGGCGCGGCAGGCAGGCACGTCCGCCCGCACGACAAGCACCTGACACTTCCTCAGCGCCTCAGACGGTTTCCTTCGCTGGTCAGCGTTTTCCTTGCGATGAGTGCTTGCATGCTGTGTTCCCATCTTGCCTCTGCGCAAACCGAGTCCCCAGCGATGTCGAAAGACGCGGACCTCGCCGCACGGATTACGCGCCGTTCCCAAGATCGTTCGGTCCGGCTCGCCAAAAGTGAGCGGCAAGAGACGGTCGCCTCCTTGCTCCAGCAGGCTGTCACCTACTACACCGAGCTCCAGGAAGAGAACAAGGCGCTCCAGCAGGAACGGGAGACGTTCGTACAGGAAATCGCCAACCTCGGGAAGGCCAACGTGGATTTACTGCAGACCATGACGCATCTGCAGCAGACTCAGGACGATTTGCAGGCCCAGGTGACGACGCTGACCGAAGCCAACACGCGCCTGAAAGCCATGGTGCAGGATTTGACCTGGAAAGCCAAGAGCGCCGACCAACTCACGCAAGAGCTCCAAACCATCCGCAAGGACCTCCAGGGCTCGCGCAAACTCCTGGACGCAGGCGAGCAGGAGCGACGCTCCCTTTCAGATCAGCTCCGGCAAGAGCGAGGGGCCGCGCAGCAAGAGATGGCCAAACTGCGTGATGCCAACGTCGGGGTGCAAGCGGAGCTCACCAAACTGACCGAAGCCAACACGCGCCTGAAAGCCATGGTGCAGGATTTGACCTGGAAAGCCAAGAGCGTCGACCAACTCACGCAAGAGCTCCAAACCATCCACAAGCATCTGGATGACATCGAAGAGGAGCGCCGCAAGGCCTCGAGCCAACTGCAGCAGGAGCGCCACGCGGCCCAGAGCGAACTCGCCAAACTCCGGGCGGATCTCACGCAGCTTGGCGAAACCCACGCCCGTCTGACGCAGCACGCTGAGCAACTCCAGCAGGACCTCCAGGGCTCGCGCAAGCGCCTGGACGCAGGCGAGCAGGAGCGACACTCCCTTTCAGATCAACTTCAGCAGCAGCGCCGTAAGACCTCGGATCAGCTCCGGCAAGAGCAGCAGGCCGCGCAGCAAGAGATGGCCAAACTCCGTAATGCCAACGCCGGGACGCAAGCGGAGCTCACCAAACTGACCGAAGCCAACACGCGCCTGAAAGCGATGGTGCAGGATCTGACCTGGAAAGCGCAAGCCGAGGATCAAGTCAAAGACCAGTTCGTTCAGGAACGGCACACGCTGGAACAAGACACCCTCAAACTCCGTCGGCAGGCGCAACAAGGCAAGGCCTTCCAAGAGGAAAACATCTTGCTCCGGCAGGCGCAGTCTGGGGTGCAGAAAGAACTTGCCAAACTGCGCGAAGACAATGCCCGACTCCAAGCGGAAGTCCACAAGGCGCAACTCGCCGAACAGTTGCGACAGCCACGGCCGGCCACCACCCCGCAGCGCCCACAGCCGCAGGAAGACGAACTGGCTCGGCTTCAAGACAGCAACCTCTCGCTCCAAGCTGAGCTGACCAAGCTGACCGAAACCAATGGGCATCTCGAGGCCCTGGCGCAGGAGTTGAAGTGGAAGCTCCAGAACGCTGAGCAGCTCAAGGAGCAATTCAGGGAGGAGCGCAAGACCCTGGAGCAGGAGCATCAGCAACTGAAAGAAAAATCGGAGGCTGCTCAAGAACACCTGGATCGTGAACGGGCGAGCCTCTATCGCGAGCTGGGAGCCGTCTATACCAAGACGCAGCTCTTTGACAACGCCATCGACGCCTACACCCGTTCCCTGGAATTCGATCCCACGAACGCCCAGGCCCATTATTACCTCGGCCTGCTCTATCAACATGCGAAGAACAACGATGACGTATCGGTCGCGCATCTCGAGAGGTACTTGAAGCTGAGCCCGGATCTGAATTCAAAAAAGCGCAAAGAGGTCGAGTACCTGATCCAGATGCTCGGCGGGAAAAACAACGGGCCATGAGAGGTCTCATCCCGTTCCTGGCTGGGTGCGTGTTGATGATTGGTGCCACGCGCACCGGTGCGGAAGAGCCATCACGGAGATTGCCTCAAGAAGCCCGGATCTATCGGCAGAAGGGCTACCAGGCACAACAGCATGGTGACCTTGAGTCGGCCATGGCGTATTATCAAAAGGCGATGCTCTTGGATCCCTCCTATGCAACACTGTACAATGATGCGGGCGTCATCTACGAAGCCCTCGGCAAACTGGAAGACGCCAAGCGCGCGTACAAGACATGCGGGGAGATCAACCCCTACTGCCTGAGTGCCTATTCCAACCTGGCCATGCTCTTTGAACAGCACGGTGATCTCGAAACCGCCGTGTCGTATTGGCGAGAGCGTGCCGAGCTTGGGTTACAGGATGACCCGTGGACGCAGAAAGCGAAGAAGCGCGTGGAAGCATTCGTGGGGGGTCAGGCCGTGAGCGCCACAGAGAACACCGCACGAGAACAGCGTCCCGAGCAACCTTCTGCCCCCCCGTCCGAAGAAACACTCAAACCGGTTCAACACAGACCGCAGCCGGATCAAGAGACCAAGGATGAGCTGACGCGGCTTCACAACGCGAATGCCGCGCTCCAGGCGGAGATGACTCGGCTGACCGAAGCCAACGCCCTTCTCAAAAAAAAGGCGAAGGGGAAGGATGCGTCGAAAATACAACTGGAGTCCCTGACCAGGAAGGATCGAGCTGAGCGGGCGAAACTGTATTACGATTTAGGGGTCGCCTATACGCAACTTAAAGCCTACTCGCAGGCGATCGAGGCCTATGAGAACTCCTTGAGCCTCGATCCCAATAACGCGCAGGCCCATTACGATGTCGGGCTGCTCTACAAACACGTCCACAATGACATGGAGAAAGCGCGCCAGCATTTACGCACGTACTTACAGATGACCCCGAACGCCACCGACCGGAAGCAATTAGAAGCCCTGCTTGGCTTGATGCAACGCGACAAACCGGGCCGCTAAGATGCGAAGTGTTTCGGCACTCAAGCTGATCCTCGGCATCGGCGTCTGCTTGGCGCTGTTAGGAAGCACCCTCGTCCTGTGGTCCGAGACGAACCGGCTGAACGCCCAGCTGCGCCAATCGGATGAGTTCTTCCGCAAGCTCCAAACCGAAACCAGCGGCCTGGAAACGGAGAAAGCCAAGCTCGCGCGAGACTATGAAAACCTCCAGCGTGACGTCGTCTCGTACGTCTCCGCCAACACCAAGCTCCAAGAGGACAACGGGGGGCTGAAGACGAGCCTGGAGGAGGCCCAGGCGCGCGTTGAGGAGCAGAGCCATGAGCTCGAGAAGCTCCAGGACAAACTCGAACAAGTCCACAAAGAGATGGCCCGCACGAAGACCGAGCAGCGCAAGGTCGTGACAAAGGAATTCAAAGACTTGACCGCGAAGGTCGCCACGCTCGAGGATGCGCAGAAACATGAGCGCGCACTCTACCAGTATAACCTCGGTATCGTCTACGCTCAAACCCAACGCTACGATGAGGCCATCGAGGCCTATCAGAACTCGCTTGAGCTGGATCCGAAAAACGCCGATGCGCACTATAACCTGGGCCTCCTCTACGAACGGGTCAAATCCCAATCCGAACGGGCGGCGTGGCACTACCGACGGTATCTGGAATTGAAACCGCAGGCGGAGGACCGCGATGACGTGCAGCAGCGGATTGACATACTGACCGCGGCCCTGCGCTAAAGGGCGGAGGCGCCATGGCTCGGATCCGCGGGGAACAACGGCTCTTGGTTGGTTTTGGGGTGTTGGTGGCGCTCACGACGGCCATCGGCCTGATCAGCATGGTCCAGATCCACGCCTTGGCGACCACGATCCGAGCCTTCGGCCAGCGGCACCTTCCCATCGAGCAGGCGATCTTGAGAATGAAGGTGAGCAATACGGTCTACGTCATGGGGGTGCGCAACCACGTCTTGTGGCGCACGGCCAAATACCTCCAGGCCGTGCCGATTGCCTCCGGTCTGACGGCCGCCGAGCGTTCCCTCGAAGATTTCCGGCAGGCCCTGGACACCTACGACTCGCTGGCCACCACCCAGCCGCAGCGCGAATGGGTGAAGCGCCTGCACGAGGCGGCCGATGAGCTGCAGCGGATGGGCCGGGAAATCCTGGCTCTGGCGGAAGGTGAAACCCCCGATAAAGACCGCGTGAACAAGCTCCTCCTGACGTTCGAAAACCGCTCCTACAAGATTGACGAGCTCCTGACTGAGTCGCTGAGCAAGCAGAATCTCGACGCGATCGACGCGCACCTGCGATGGACCAATCAGCAACACCAGGCCTCCCTCATCATCCTCATCCTGAGCGTCTCCTGCAGCATCGTCCTGGGCGTGGCGATCGCGCGGTTCGTCTACCGCAGCCTCACCCAGGAGCGTCAGATGCGCGAGCGGATGGCTCAGCGCATGATCAATCTCGAAGAGGAGGAGCGCAAGAATCTCTCCCGGCAGATCCACGACCAGCTCAGCCAGGATTTGAGCGCGTTAAAAATCTACCTCGGCCTCATCGACCAGGGCTTGCCGCCTGAGCTGACTGAACTCAAAGACCGGCTGGAGAAGAGCAAGAAAATCCTGGGGAATCTTGTGGAGCGGGGCCACAATATTTCGGAACTGCTGCGGCCTTCGGAACTGGATGAGCTGGGACTCGTGGAGAGTATCGCCGTCCTGGTCGCCGAACACCGGGAAATCACCGGCTGCCACTACCGGTTTCAGCGGCCCACGACGCAGCTCCAGCTCCCCAGCGCGCATAGCCTGGCCCTCTACCGCATCGTCCAGGAGACGCTCACGAACATCGCCAAGCACGCCAGCGCCACGCGGGTGGAGATCGCGCTCCAACAGGCGAACGGCGCGGTGCGCTTGACGATCACCGATGACGGCCAGGGGTTTGAGTCGGGGGAGGTCTTTAACCGCCCGCGCCGCCGCAAGAACGACGTGATGCGGTTGGGGTTGCTGGGGCTGCGAGAGCGGATGGAGTTGCTCGGCGGGCGGCTCCGGATCCGCACAGCGCCGGGCAAAGGCACCGTCATCACCGCGGAGCTAGCCGTCTAGGCCGATGTCGACGGTATCTGTCTTGATCGCCGATGATCACGATCTGATCCGCGAAGGGATCAAGACGATCCTGCGCAGCCGCCCGGACTACCGGGTCATCGGCGAAGCCGTCGATGGCGAAGACGTGGTCACGCAGGTCAAGCAGTTCAAGCCGGACATCGTCTTGCTCGACATCACCATGCCCAAGCGAAGCGGGTTGGATCTGATCGAACAGGTGCATCGGCTCTCCGCCAACACCAAGATCATCATCATCAGCGTGCATCGCTCCCACCTCTATATCACGAAAGCGTTGAAGTCCGGCGTGAAAGGCTACCTCCATAAGGACAATGCCACCGAGGATCTCCTGCCCGCCTTGCGTCGGGTGACGGCGGGCGGCACGTATCTGAGCTCTGCGGTGTCGGAGTATCTCACCGAGCAGTTGGCGCAGGAAGGCGGAGCGCCACTCGTCCCGCGGGAGGTGAGTTTAACCGAGCGGGAGACGGATATCGTCCGGTTGACGGTGGAAGGCAAGACGGCGCGGGAGATGGCCACGCTGCTGTTCATCAGCCCGCGCACGGTGGAAAATCACAAGCAAGCCATCCTGAAGAAACTGGACCTGCACAAGACCTCCGACCTCATCAAATACGCGCTGACCCACCGGATCGTGGAGGTCGACGAGCCGTAACGGCCTGGTGCATCACGAAGCGGCCGCCGAACTTCGGCTGCCGATCCCGCCACACCCGCCAGACGCCGGGCCAGCCGCACCATTTGAACCAGGATTCCGACAAGGGATCCGGTCTAAGACGGCCACCGTAGACGAGCCCCATCCCGGCCAGGAACTGATTGAACAGCCGAATGTCCGCATAGACGAGATTCTGGGGCAAATGCAAGGGGTCGTCCGCCGCAAACGTGGATTTGCTGATCAGCCATCCGCCCGGCATCAGCGCCTCGACCAACTGCCCTACGACCTGACGCAAGTCGGGCAGATGCTCGAAGACATCGAGGGTGACGATGGCATGATAGCGCCCGGAAGGAAGAGGCTGGGTGGCGTCGAGCACCTGCGCGCGTAAGGCGTATCGCTGGAAACGCCAACGCGCGTAGTCGGACGTGGGGCCGGGCACGTCGGCATAATCACACGAGATCCCTGCCGAGGCCAGCGCGAATGTCAGGCCTCCGGCCCCGCCCCCAAAATCGAGGACCGGGCCAAGACCCCATTGGACACACGCCCGACGAATCGTTTCAAAATAACGCTGGTATTCAGCCAATGTTTCAAAATAGCTCGACTCATACACGTAGCGATCGGTGGTTTCATACACCGCCATGACGTCTTGGGTCGACGGCTGCGGGGCTGCGGCTTCCCGATCCCGTGCAGACCAATACCGTGTCGCAATCGCTTCAATCGGTTCGTGGTCGTAGGCTTCAAGATCGTCGGCGACCCTCCGGCGCACGTTCGCGAGAGAACGGCCTGGCTTCCACTGAGCGAAGCGAGTATCAACCCAGGTCATTGCTGCTCACCACTATCCCGCAATCTTCCCAACACCCTATCGTTTGCGGTACGCATCGCGCCGGTGTCGCACATGCGCGATGGTGACGAGCCTGGCCTTGTCGTCAATCACGTATAGGATCCGGTAGTCTCCAACTCGCACGCGGTACTCGTGTTCTGAGCCTTCGAGCTTGGTGCATCCGTGCGGACGGGGATTCCGCTCAAAATCCAACATAGCAGTGTCTACCTTCCTGACCACCTCAGAAGGCAAACGCTTGAACTCCCGCTGCGCGGCGGGGGCTATGTGAACCTGATAGGGCACGGCTTACAGTCCGAGTGTCTTGCGAAACGTACGGTAGGAAACCCGCTTGCCAGGCTCAGCCAGCGCCTTCTGGATCGCCTCGCGGTCGAGCCTATCTTCGATCTTCTGGAGCAGTTCCAGATCGTCCATCGGCACAACAGCAGCCACATCCTTCCCACCACGTCGGCAGACCACAATCCGTTCCCCTTGATATGAGACGCGGTTGAGCGTATCTGCGAAATGCTCCCGCGCCTCAGTCGCCGTCAAGCGCACCATCTTTCACCTCCAACTCTGTCACCATCATCCCCGACGACCTAAAACGTACAAAATAGCTTGATGTACGTCCAGCAATAGTATGCCCATTTCACGCACCCGCGTCAAGGGTATTTGGTGGCTATTGACGTAGAAAACCCTTCGACGATCAGGTCGAAGGGCTGCAAACAGAAGAATGGGGTGAGCGACGGGAATTGAACCCGCAGCCTCCTGGGCCACAGCCAGGCGCTCTGACCATTGAGCTACGCCCACCACGGGAGAGTATCTTAGCGAATTCCGACAGCCTGAGCAACCTGCCTCACCGAACTCCTAGCTAGCGATTGGGCGCGGACGGCGGTTGTCCGCTCTCGGAAGGGACAGGTGAAGGCGCGCTCTCAGGAGGGGCGCTTGTCTGCGCCGGCTGGGACACAGGAGGAGCCGGATTCTCGGGAGCTCCTGGCAACGCCCCTCCTGGAGGAGGCGGTAAAGCAGGTTCGACTGGGGCGGCCGGCGCGATGATGGCCAGCGCCTCTTGGACCTGCTGGCTGGCGGCTTCGCTGTCGGCTTTCGTGGCTTCAGTGGCAGGCACTAACCCGACGGGGATCGTGAAATTGCCCAGCCGGATCCGAACAACTTCAATCCCCCGTCCCAACAGGGGGTGGATGAGTCGTTGGACGACGTCATCACCCGGCACGAGCTGAAACCGCCACTCCGATGGCCGATCCAAGGGGCCTGACAGTTGGAACTCGCCCGTCAGGGCGCGATGGCCTTCTCCGGTGAGCTTCTTGATATCGCCCCCTGCCCTTCCCAGGGAAGCCAAATCAGCCTCGCTCAACTGGTCGATCTCGAGCTGCACCCGCCCATCGAGCGTGTTGGCGTTGGCCGCCAAGCGTCCTCTGGCGCTGATTCGTGCGTCATAGACTTTGACCGGCAGTCCTCCCTGGTAGTAGGGCTCGAACGCCGCAAACGGCAACGGCTCCAACTGACACGACACGTCGAGATTCCTCTTGCCGACATCCACCCATCCTGAGCAATAGACAGGCGCCGCGTGCTGATTGGCGCCGCTGAGCACCCCCCGCACCGCGAGAGTCATCCGCTGGGCTTCCAACGGGATGCTCAAGGGTCCTCCGACAAAGAACACGTGCGAGAGGGTTCCGTGAAAGGGCGTGGCGGTTTTTTCATCGACAAACTCAATCGCGCCCTCAACCAGTTCAAGGGTGCGCACCACGAGCCGCCATCGCCTTGAAGGAGTCTGCGCGAGCGGTGCTCCGGGAGGGCCGGCTCCCTCGGAAGATGGGCCTGCGGCAGACGTCAGCAGATCCGGCACCGGTTTGAGCACGGCGCCTTGAGCTGTTCGGCGGGTCTGGAGTCGGACTCCTCGAATGTGGAGCCGTTGCACCCACAGAATCCGATGGCGCCACGAGAGCCACAAGGGGCTGATCACCATCTCCTCGGCGCTCACCACGGTTGGGGGATTGCCTTGAGCCAGACGAACGTTCGAAAGGACGACCCTCATCGGAAACGTCACGCGGATGCTCCCCACCGTTATCGGACGCCCTGGCATGTGCTCCAGCCATTCGTAGAGCCAAATCGGCGCCACTATAGATACCCACAGAGAGCCAATGGCAAGGAGGAACCCTGCCCACAGGATGACTGTTTTCAGGAAGGAACGGCGCCGTCTCATCGAGTGAAGTGAAGTGCGCCCGGAGGGACTTGAACCCCCAACACACGGGTTAGAAACCCGCTGCTCTGTCCAGTTGAGCTACGGGCGCACGTCGGACCTATTTAACGGAAGAAATCGGGGCGGGAGGATTTGAACCTCCGACCTCGTGGTCCCAAACCACGCGCTCTACCAAACTAAGCTACGCCCCGTTGCGGCAGAGCCTCACGGGATATCGTGTCATTGTAACAAGGTGGCAACGACGACGTCAACGAGCCTTACAATGAACGTCACGAGTCCGTATAATACCACTCATGCGCCTCCTCCATCGCCCCTGGATCTTCGCGGGGATCATCCTCGCGGGAAGCCTACTCTGCGCCGCGCTCGCGGCTTCCCTCTGGCTGGCCGCGTGGGTTCCAACTGGAGGCAGGACGTGGCTCGAGCAGCAGCTTTCGCGCGCGCTGTCCGTGGATATCCACATGGCAGCCGTCCGCTATTCTCCCTGGCAGGGCCTCCTCATCGAAGACTTCCAGGCCATCGACCCCGCCACTCAGCAGCTGTGGATTCGCGCGCCCTCGATCCGGATGCGCATCGGGCTGCTGAGCGCCCTGCTCCAGCGACAGCTCCCGTACCGTGTGACGGCCACCGTGGTCGCGCCATGCCGCGCAGAGCTGACCATGGGGGGACGCTACGACCTCCAGGATCACCACCTGAAGATGGATGTGGTGAGCGCTCCGTTCGCGTTGGATTCGCTCTCGCCGCTGCTCTCGCAGCACCTGAGCGATCTCACCTCCGGAACGGTGCGCCTGAGGCTCCACGCCGACTGGCAACCTAAGACGTCAGTGATCATCAGCGGTCAAATCGAGGGCGCCGGCATGACGTGGCAACGCGCAGCCGCCCGCGTAGTCGCGGATGTCCGACTTGAAGGCACGGCACGCTCACTGCTTCAATCCAGATCTTCCTGGATGCTCGATGTCACCGCTGCGATCGCGCATGGCCGGGTTGAGGCGCCGCCGGCTCTCTCACCACTGAGCGACGTCACGGGCACCGTCCGGTTCCTCAACGATACGCTCCAGATTCCTTCGCTCCGGGGGCAGGCGTTTGGATCGTCATGGGAGCTGGACGGGACGATCGGGCTGTTCCCTCACGCAAGCTGCGAGCTTCGGGTGCGCGCATCCGGAGCCCCTCTGAGCGCTTTGGCATCGCTCTGGCCAGGGCTGCGCTCGTGGCAACCTGAAGGCGCGGCGGACATCGTGGCGATCATCCGGGGACCGCTGGCGTCCTGGCCCGACATCGAAGTGATGATGAAGGTTCGCGTGCGAGAAACTTCTGCGAACATCCCGACCCTCCAGGCCCGTCTTGATCACCTCACAGGCGAGGTGGAGTATGACCACCTGCCCAAACGCCTGACCCTGACATTTCTCCATGGCCGTCTGCTCGACAATCCCGTGCAGGCGCATGGCGCCATCCTCTTGAGCGCGCCCGCAAGGCTCAACCTCATCGTGGACACGGAGGGCGAGGCCGGCGTGTGGAATGAGCGGCTCGCGCAGCGTGGCCCCGTGCAGTCGGTGGCCGGTCGGGCCTCGCTCCATGTGGAATTGAGCGGCACGCCAACCGACCCCAGATGGCAGGGACGGCTCACGCTCGCCGACACGCGACTTCGTGTGCGCGGCGTTCCCGTCAACCTTGAGGCTGCGACCGGCGCCATTCACTTCACGAATGAGACCATCACCAGCGAGCGGCTCTCGCTCGTCGTGGGTGGAGAACCCGTCCTGCTCAGAGGAGCGATCACGAACCTGACGAGCGCACCCCATCTGGCCTGGGAGGCGCAACTGGCTGGTGGAGTCATCCGCCTCGATGGCACCTGGCACACGGACCGTTTCGTGCTGGCCAACGGCGAGCTCGCGCTGGGAGATTCTCACCTGCGCCTCCAGGGGCAGATCGCCTTGCCATCATCGGCGAGTGAGCTGAGCGCCACTGGCACTCTGAATCTTTCGGATCTCGCCCATCTTCCCTGGGTGACACTCAAGCAAGTAGAGGCATGGCAACTCCAAGGTCAGACGACGCTCCAATGCACGTTTCGCGGCCGGCTTGAGGATTGGCGAGGAGCCGAGATCATGGGAACCGCCACGGCCGAGCGGATCATGGCGCGCGGTCTTCCCATTGAGGCCCTGCGCATGGAATGGCAGCAACAATCCGGCAAGGTGGCCATTCGCATTCCCCAGGCGACGGTAGGCGGAGGCCGGGTGGTGGCCAACTTCTTTGTTCGGCCGCAGCCTGAACCCGCCTCCTATCTGATTGAGATGGACGCCACCGCCGTGGATCTGGCGAACCTCGCCGCGTCCATCCCATCATGGAAGGAGCGCCAGATCCGTGGCAGCGCCTCGGCCCACGCCAGCCTCGTAGGAACGTGGGGGGATCCGGGCAGTCTTCTCGGAGACGGATGGATTCACATGAGCGGAGAGCAACTCGGGGAGCTGCCGCTGTTGGACCGGCTCTTCCGAGGCGTCTTTGGGGCGCTGGCTGACCGGTTGGGCCTCATGGATCTGCGCAAAGCCCGGATGACCAAGTTCGCCGGACAATGGCGGTTCGCTCAACAGCGGATCTGGACCGAGGACTTGCAATTAAGCGGTGTGGCGGGCCCCGAGCCGATCATCATCCTGATGCACGGCTCGGTGGGGTTGGACAAGACCCTCGATCTGACGATCGAGCCTGAACTGCCGGCGCAACTGGTCGTGGAGGCCCCCACCACGTCGACCGTGAGCCGGACGATCGTCAAGGTCATGGGAGGCGCCGAGCGGCTCAGACGGATGGTGGGCCGGCATCACCTGGGCGGCACCATCGACAAGCCCCAGTATAAATTTGAGTTCAACCTTGACCAGCTCCTCAACCAACTCTTCCCATCCGGGGTGGGGCAACTGCTCCACTCGGTGCGCTAGCCGCCTTTAGCACCTGTCGCATCGCCTGGGCCGCTTTGGCCCGGTGGCTGAGACGGTTCTTCGTGGCGGCCGACAGTTGCGCGACGGTCCGCTTGAATCGGGGGAGGAGAAACAGCGGATCGTAGCCAAATCCCCCACGGCCGCGCGGCACGTGAGCAATCCGGCCTCGCAACGTTCCTTCGGTGACTGCCAGCAGCTTCCCCGGACTTGCCAGGGCCAACACGCAGCGGTAGCGCGCATCCCGTTCTGTATCCGGCACCCCGCGCAGCAGGCGCAGGAGCTTGGCGTTGTTCGCGCCGTCGTCTCCGTGACGTCCCGCAAAACGGGCGGAGCGCACCCCAGGAGCTTGGTGAATCGCGGCGACCTCCAGTCCGGAATCATCCGCCAGCACCAGACACCCGGTGGCTTTCGCGACGACGCGCGCCTTATGGATGGCATTGGCCTGGAAGGTCCGGCCGCGCTCGGGAATCGCGCCGACGCGAGGGAACGCGGACAACGATCGCCACCGGATGCCGGGGACGCGCAGCAAGGCCGAGAGCTCGCGGCATTTATGATGGTTCCGGCTGGCGATGACGATGGTCATCTGATCACCCCGCGATCTTTCCGATCGCGGGATTCCCTTCCTCCTATCGATGATTCACCCGTTCGACGGACCGAATCGCCTGCCCCAGAAACTGCTGCCCGAGCCGCGCGAAATGATCCGGCTCATCCGTTACGAAGAACCGATGACGAGGGCGCCGGCGCGATCCCTGGAGCCACTCATGCCAGGCCAACAACCCCTTGACCTCGGCAGCCGTCTGGGTCGCCGAGTCCACCAGGGTCACCGAGGGACCGAGCGCCCGCTCGATGACCGGCGCCAACAACGGATAGTGCGTGCACCCAAGGATGAGCGAATCGATGCGATGGCGTTTCAAGGGCGCCAGATACGTCTGGGCGATCTGCGCGCTGACCGTCCCGTTGAGCCATCCTGATTCCACCAAGGGCACGAACAGGGGGCAGCTCTGGGAAAACACCGTGATGGAGGGATCCAAGCGTTTGATCTCCAACTCATAGGCCCGGCTTCTGATGGTGGCCTCGGTCCCGATGACGCCGACGCGCTTGGTCGTCGTCTGCTGGACCGCCGCGCGCGATCCCGGACGGATCACGCCGACGATGGGAACCTTGAAATACCGCCGCAGAGTCGGCAGAGCCCAGGAGGAGGAGGTGTTGCAGGCGATGATGATGACCTTCACCCCGAATCGCAGCAGGAACTCCACGTTTTCCATCGAGAAGCGCACGATGGTCGATTTCGATTTGGAGCCATAGGGGACCCGGGCCGTGTCTCCGAAGTAGACGATCGGCTCATACGGCAGCTCGCGCATGAGCGCTTTCACCACGGTGAGGCCCCCGATCCCTGAATCGAAGACTCCGATGGGTTTCGCGTGGATGGCCATGACCGGCGTTAAATGTGTTGGAGTCCCAGGCCTCGGATATAGGCGAGAATCCCCTCGGCAATCGCTTGGGCCACCGCCTGCCGATAGGGGGAGGTGGCCAGGCGCGAGGCTTCCGGACGGTTGCTCAGATAGCCCACTTCAACCAGGACCGCCGGCACTCTGGCCTCCCGCAAGACCACAAACCGCGCCCCGCGCACCCAGCGGCACCGGACCCGCAAGCGGCTGCGCATCGCCCGGCAAATCTGCAGGGCCATCCGCGCGGAGTGCCGGCGGGTCTTGGAGAGCACCAGATCCCAGACGATGCGCTTGATGGTCGTCGTCGGCAAGGACACTTCAGACGGCTCCATCGCAGGAGGAAACGTCGCCTCGGCGTCCACCACCGACTCGCGCGGGTAGTAGACTTCCACCCCGGAGACATGCCGGTTACGATTGGCGTTGATATGCACGCTCACAAACAGGTCCGCCGTCATGCGGTTGGCGACGTCGGGCCTGCGGGTTAACGTCACGAAGTCATCGGTCTCGCGCGTCATGGTGACCGATAAGCCGGACGTTTGCAGTTCGGTCTTCAGGCGGCGCGCGATGTCCAGGTTGAGGTCCTTTTCCGTCAGACCATGAGCCATCGCGCCCGGATCATGGCCGCCATGGCCGGCATCGACCACCACCGAATGGATCGGCAGCAACCCGGGGCCCGCCACTAACGGGGGAGGCTGCAGGAAGGCGCCCGCGGGGGCCTTGAGGGAGGCGCATCCGGTGATCAGCAGCAGCGAAGACACCACGAACGCGACTGATCCCGTCATTCACAACGCATGACAGTCAAATCACGAGCGCTTCGTGGTGTCCCATCCCCTCCTTTATACCAAAAAATCGCCCAGAAAGCTACCCGACTTCGCCCGAAAGAAAGCGAGAAAAACCTCTTCACAAGAACTGCCAACCCGTATATACTTAATCCAGGTCACCACGAAGAAGCTCCCACGCAGGTTCCGTCCTGCGGCGGGGTTTTTTCATTTTTGGGGTGATTCATACCGTAGGCGACTCTCATATCTATCAAGAAAGAGGATCTTCTCAGGGACAGCTTTGCGAAGAAGGACTGATGCCTTCTTATGGTCGGAGCGGGGGCTAAGGCTACTGGCGCCGGAGAAAGCGGCGGACTTCATCGTGATTGCCCAGCAATGCCAGCATCACCCGGCTCCCCTCTTCCACGTAGACAATCCGCAGCCCGAGCCCGGCCCGCAGCTCGAACATGTCGGGCCCGAGCTTCTTAATACCCAACCCGACGGCTGCGTGTCCCGCTTCGAGGTACTCCGCCAGGCCAGCAAGGGCGTGGTCAACGAGGCGACGGTCCGGCCCCTGCAAGCGGTGATAAGCGTGCCGAAACCGCGCGGTGGAAACCAGGACCCGGGACATCGCTCAGCGGCGACGATGGAGGTCTTTGATCAACGCCTCCATGGATGGGAACGCGCGATCTCCGGGTTGCCCCTTGAGCACCTTGGCCCTAAACCGCGCAAGGGCCTCGGGGGGGATTTTCTCTTCAATCTCAACCGGCCGCAGGATAATGGCCCCAGCCTTATAGACGATGCTGAAATACACGTCATCAGGCCCCAGCCCCGCACGCTCCAACACCGCTTTTGGAAGAGCGACCTGGTTCTTGCGCGACCGTTTCACGAGCATGAGCCACCCTCCTCTGTGACTGGCACTCTCACTTATGAAGATACTTTACTTTTTTACTTTCGTCAAGTAAAAATCAGACCGGAGCAGCTTCCGCGCACAAAAACACCCTTGCCCTCGTGGATGAGAGCAAGGGTGTGACGTCGGTCAACGAACTGCGGAAGTCCCTCGGGCCTACGGCCCTCGGGACACTTTTTCCCAGCCGGCGGCGGGGAAAAAGTGGAGGCGGCGGGAATTGCACCCGCGTCTTCGGATCGAGCCCGTGAGCCCTCTACATGCGTAGCCCTGCATCGAGCTTCTCGCCCTGACCCGCCTGCAGAGCGGGCGCGTCAAGGACCAGCTCCTGCGTGCTTCTCGTCCCGCCCACCAGTTGCCAATGGGCGGGACCAGCCTGCTCACCTGCGCCCCCCAGGCCCGCAGGCTGACCTGGCGAACGGCGCTACCTAAATGACTTAGGCAGCGACGAGTGCCTCAGAAGCAAGAATCGCTTCCGCTTCTGCTACAGCGTCGTAGTTGGCACTTATTGGTTTTGTCAGGTGTTTTCCCCCTCGCTTGCGCTCGGGATGCCTTGCGGCACGAGGCCTCCTGACCACCTCGGCATGCCCCTCACGATCCTCTGGTCCGAATCGATACTGATCGCCCCCCTTGTTCATTGCGCGCTAACGCGGCTCCTTGCGACGGTACGCCTTGAAGGTCCGCCGCACTTCCCGGTCGAGCTCGCGCTTGCGCAGGACGTCCCGTTTTTCGTACTGGCGTTTGCCCTTGCAGACCGCCAGTTCCACCTTGGCCAACCCGTGTTTGAGGTACAGTCGCAGGGGAATGAGCGTCAGCCCGCGCCGGCTGAGCAAACCCTCGAGCCGATCGATCTGTGGCCGGTGCAGCAGGAGCTTGCGCTGGCGTTTGGGCTCGACGTTGAAACGCCCACCCTGCTCGTAGGGGCTGACATGCATATTATACAGGAACACTTCATCCCCATCAATGCGGGCGAAGCTGTCCTCGAGGCTGACATGCCGGTTGCGCATGGATTTGATTTCCGTCCCTGCCAGCATGATGCCCACCTCGAGAGATTCCAGCACCTGGTAGTCGCGCAACGCCTTGCGGTTGGTGGCGAGGAGTGACGCCTCACTCATCGGGCGCGCGCAGCTCGTAGGATCCCTTCTCCGCGGATTTGAGGGCGCCTTGAATCCGGCCCATCATGGGGACAAACCGTACCGGGATCACCACCTCGCGCACCAGGCCCTTGGTTTTTTTCCTGAACACGATCAGCTCCTGCTCGTCTTGTCCAATGGGAATCACCAAACGGCCCCGCACGGCGAGCTGCTCGACGAGCGGCTCCGGCACGGTGGGCGCGGCGGCGGTGACGATGATGGCATCAAAGGGGGCCTCTTCAGGCCAGCCAAGAAAGCCGTCCCCCACCTGGACGTGGACCGACTCCAGCCCAAGGTCCAGCAGGATGTGCTTGGCGCGCCGCGCCAGTGCGTCGATGAGCTCGATGGTATACACCCGATCAGTCAACTGGGCCAACACGGCGGCCTGATACCCTGACCCTGTCCCGATCTCGAGGACTTTCTGGCGTGGTTTGAGATCGGCCAGCTCCGTCATGAGCGCGACGATGTACGGCTGGGAGATGGTCTGCCCTTCTCCGATTGGGAGCGGACGATCCTGGTAGGCAAACGCCTGCACTTCAGGAGGGACAAACCGATGGCGCGGCACCGTGCGCATCGCCTCAAGCACCCGGAGGTTGACGATGGGGGTGCGGCCATCCTGGCTGGTCATGAGCTGCTGGCGGACCATCTGCTCACGAAGGTCGGCTTCGATCTCATCCCTCGTTCCTCGGGACTCCCGTTGGTCGTCGGCGAGTGCGGCCCCCTTCACGGCCCCGACCCACCAGAGGACCACCAGGAACGCCGACAGCGACCGGACCACGCGTCTCATCGTTTTCGCAGCAGGCTGACCATCCGCCATGAGAGATTATCGGCCGCGAGGGGTTTGGTGGCATCAAAATCGGAGAACACCCCAACGACGTCGAACATCCCTGACGCTTCCACCAGCGCCAGAAACTCTTGAGGCAGGATCAGCCGTGTCCGGGTGCGCTCACCCCGGATCTCGCGCTGCCCTCCCTCCTCATCCACGACAAACACCAGCTCATCCTCGAACGTCTGGCCGATGGGGTCGATGGACTCCGGATGCTGGAGGTAGAAGACCCGGACCGTGGTCTCGCCCTGGGTCTGCTCCCACTGGTAGATCTCGTTGGCGATCTGATCCCACTTCGTCGGAATCCAAAAATCAGTCACGTATAGACCTTCAGGCTTCAAGTGCGCCCCGACCTCTCGGAGATGACGGAGAATCTCGTCATTCGTCAGCAGAAATCGGAAGGTATCCATCAGGCACACCGCCAGATCATACGCGCCCGTCAGCGCCATCCGGCGCAGATCGCCGACGGAGACCGTCACCGGCACGCCGGCGCGCTTGGCTTCCTCTTGCACAAACGCCACCATCTCGGAGCGCAGGTCAAAGCCGGTGGTCCGATAGCCGCGCCGCGCCATCTCCAGCAGATGCCGCCCGGCTCCACAGCCGATGTCCAACATCGCGACGGCCTTGCGGCCCTGGGGCTTGGAGAGGCAGGCTTCGAGGAACTCGCACTCGGCCTTCGTGTTCCACTGGTAGCCGATCGCGTAGTAGCGCGGGTAGCGATAGACGCTGGCAGGCGAAGGATCAGGGATGCGCATGAGGAGCGATGGGCGCCGGCTCGGTCGGCCGCGTTCGCGCCGCCTCGAGGATCCGGCCGATGAGGTGCGCGTACGTCACGCCGAGATGTTCCGCCAACAACCCGAAGCTGCCCTCGGGATCGAGCGAGGGGAGTGGATTGATCTCCAAGAACCACACGGTTCCCTGCTCGTCGACGCGCAGATCCACCCGGGCCACATCACGACACCCGAGCGCCTCAAACATCTGCAGGGCAATGGCACGAGCCTGGGCCTCCAATGATTCGGTCAACGTCAAGGGGGCTTCCCATGCCGACTCACTCGTCGATCGGACCACATGACAAGACAGCCGGGTGCGTCGATCCAGCGGCCGTTGAATCGCTGGATACACCACTGGTGGGTTATTGCCGATCAGACAGATTGTCAGCTCGCCGTGGGGGATGAAGGCTTCGACCAGCATCGGCTCCTGCCATTGCTCGAACAGCCGCTGCAGGCGACGGGCCAGGCTCTGCCGGTCACGCACCACCGCCCCGGCATCAATCCCCGCGCCGGAGCCTTGAGCGCACGGTTTCACGATCACCGGCCAAGGGAACGGCAAGTGCGCGGGAAGCTCCTCGGGCCGCGCAATCGCGATCCACGTCGGTGTTGGAATGCCGGCGGCAAGGGCCAATCGCTTACAAGCCGCCTTATCCAGCCCCAGCGACAGCGCCAAGGCATCTGAGCCGACGTACGGAACGCGGAGCAACTCAAGGAGCGTCGGGACCCAGGCTTCCCGATTGCGTCCGTGAGTCCCCTCGGCGATATTGAAGACCAGATCTACGTGGTCGATCCAGGCCCTGGAGGCAAGCAGATCAGCCGCGCTGCCGAGCCGCACGACCTGATGTCCCAGCTCCTGCGACCGAGCCGGCACGATCCTCGCTGGCGACCGAGCCGGAACTGTCCTTTCCGGCGAGGGAGTGTCGGCAACCGATGGTGGGTTGCCGGCCGAGGAAGTGCCGCGCACCACGGGGGGCGCGGCCAACGCCGCGCACAACCGCTCGATCGTCTGCGGAGGATCGAACTCGACCTGGCGCTCATCGTGGGGATCGGTTTGGAGATCGTAGGTGAGTCCTATTCTCATTGTCGTCGGTGATTATACCACGAAGCCACGAGATAAAAACTCTACAGACGTCGGACGTTGCTGCGTTGACAGTCATTGAACTGTCCCGTTATACTGGCGTCCATGCATTGGTCGTCTGCGGTCGCGTATTGCGTCGGATTGCCGAGAACGTCCTAACCAGAGAGGCGGGGGTGGTGAAACTGGCAAACACGCGGGTCTCAGAAGCCCGTGCCGAAAGGCTTGGGGGTTCAACTCCCCCCCTCCGCATTTTTTAACTCCCCTCCACGGGGAGTTAAAAAATTCCGCTGTCACGAACGACAGCCCTGTTCCTGCCGATAGACCTTCGCAAGCTCCACGTATTTCTTCACCCACCGGCGGATATAGACCAGGTCGCGCGCGCTCACCCGGCGAACCACCCGCGCCGGCGCTCCCACCACTAAGACCCGAGGAGGCACGCGCGGCCCTTCGGGGCCGACGCTCCCCGCCCCGACAACCGCCCCCTCGCCGATGTGGGCGCCGCTCAGGACGATCGCCCCGATGCCGATCAAAGCACCCCGCTCCACGACGCAACCGTGGAGGTTGACGTGATGGCCGACATGGACATGGTCGGCGATCAAGCAGGGGTGGTCGTCATCGACGTGCAGAATCGAGCCGTCTTGGATATTCGTCGCTGCGCCGATGGCGATCCGGTTGACGTCGCCCCGCAACACGCAGTTGAACCAGATGCTGGCGTCTTTGGCAATGGTGACACGGCCGATCACCGCGGCGCCCGGAGCGAGATAAGCGCTGGCATGAATCGTGGGTGTGTACTGACGATAGCTCAGGACCGTCATGCGTGGCGGACGGGCTAGGGGCGAATCATCGCGAACGAGAGCAACCGTCCCCCATGCTCCCCTTCCCGACGGACGGAGTACCACCGAGCCGGCTCGCACGCGGTGCATTGCCCGGAGTCCACCACCTGGGCCCGGGGCACCCCGCCCGCCAAGAGCTGCTGGGTGGCGTAGCCGATCAAATCACAGATCCGTCGGCCCCGACGCGTGGAGACAAACCGTCCAAAGCGCGGCAGGAATTCCCGGCCGACGTCGTAACAACACGGCCGGATCGCCGGCCCGATTCCGATCCACAGATGCGCCGGGTTGCTGTGATAGACGTGCCGCACGAGGCTCAGCGCCCGCAGGGGTAACTGATCCGTGAGCCCGCGCCAGCCGGCATGGATCAGCCCGACGACCCGTTGGATGGGATCCCAGAGGACGATCGGCAGGCAATCGGCGCTTCGGATGACCAGCGCCAGACCCGGCGTGCGGGTTGTCAACCCATCGCAGCCTGGAAGAGGACCAGCAGGAGCGAGCGGGACCTCGAGCGCGGCCACGCTGGCACCATGGGGTTGCGCGGCGAAGGCCAAGCCGGCCGGGGCAGCCAGACGCGTGCGCAGCCCCTCCACATCACAGGATCGATCGGTGATCCCGGCCACCACGCCGTGGCTCATGCGAGGGAACGCGAATCGCCACAGCCCGGGCCGCCAGGATCTGAAGTTGCGTGCGCCGGCCGCGCCGCACTCGGCACAGCGTCGCTCACTCCCCGCCATCCGCCTCAGATCCTTCCGGTTCGCCGACCGGCCCCAGCAGCGCCAGCCCCATCGTCGAGGGATCCAGCGGTCTGCCGGCCTGCGTCACTTCCAGATGCAGATGCGGTTTGATCAGGGGGTTCCTGGCGTTGCCTGTCTTGCCGACCGTCGCGATCACTTGGCCCTGGCGCACGCGGTCTCCCACGTCCACGGCCATCGTATCCAGATGCGCGTAGAGGCTCTGGATGTCGCCGTGATGCTCAAGCTCCAGATAGCGTCCGAGCCCGCGATGCGTCCCCACGGCGATCACCCGACCGCTGCGGATGGCTCGCACCGGGCTGCCCAGCGCCGCCTCAATATCCACGCCGCGATGGGAGCGGTGACCGCTGCGGGGAGCGCCAAACCGGCCATCCCCCTTCGCGTCATGGCGAATGACCAGGGGCTGGTGCTCCAGCGGCGCCATCACCTCGACCCAGTTCGCGTACGGCAGCTGCTGGACGCCCCACCCCAACACCGCCCCGCACAATGCCCCTGGCACAAAGGACGGCCAATGCACCGCACGCGCCCATGGCGCCATTGGCATTATCCTACCACAATACCGTCATGAGACGCGCAATCCGGAGATGCGCTTGAGGTTGGCCAATCGCCGCTCGAACCGGGCCGTGGTCAAACGCTGCAGCCCTGCGACGCCGACGGCCTCCACGCAAAATGAGCCGATCACCGAGCCGTACAGCATGGCGTGGCGCAGCACGTCCACATCGATCCGCTTCGCGCGATCGAGCACCCCCAGCACCCCTCCGGCGAACGAATCCCCTGCCCCGGTCGGATCCACCGTCTCATCCACCGGATAGGCCGGCACCCAGACCATCGAGTGCCCGCACCATCCGACCGCGCCGTACCAACCTTGTTTGATGATGACGACCGACGGACCCGCGCGGCGCAGCCACGCGCCCATGGCGCGATGGGAACGGGCCTGGGTCAACAGCTGCGCTTCCTCTTCATTCAGGAAGATCATGTCCACCCGGCGCAGCAACTTCAGGAGCGCGGCGCGCTCGTGCCGGATCCAGTGGTCGATGGTGTCCACGGCGATCAGGCGGGGCCGCTCGACCTGCGAGAGGACCAGTCCCTGCAGCCGCGGATCGATGTTGGCAAGAAAGACGCTGGAGGAGGACCGGGCCTGCGCAGGCAGGTGTGGCCGAAACGTCTCGAAGACCCCCAACCACAGGCCGGTCGTGTCGCGGCTGGCGAAATCTTCGCTATAGCGGCCGGCCCAGCGAAACGTCTTGCCCGGCAAGACAGCCAACCCAGCCAGGTCCACGCGAGGGTGGCGCAGCGCGCCGCGCAAATGCGGGGGGAAATCGCCTCCCACGGCGGCCACGATGCGCACCGTCGTAGAGCGCCTGGCCGCCAGCGAGAAATAGGTGGCCGATCCCCCGAGCCGGTGCGGGTAGGTACCCCGGGATGTGGTGATGGAATCCAACGCCACAGATCCGACCACCACAATCGCCATGTGTCAGGAAGAAAGTCCATAGTCCATGGACTATCGACTATCGACTATCGACTATCGACTGTTTGACGCGAGCTTTTCCGATTGAATAGAGCGCCTCGCCGTAGAGTTGGGCCGCAGCCTCGCTGAGCGCTTCCGGCAGCGTCGGATGAGCGGTCATCGTACGGCTTAACTGTTTTGCCGTCAACCCCTGATGAAGAGCCATCACCGCCAGATGGATGAGCGAGGAGGCTTGCGCTCCCACGATCGTCGCGCCGAGCAGGCGATCCGTGGCGGCATCCGCAATGAGCTTCACGAACCCCTCCGGTTCTTCATCGCAGAGGCTCTTGCCCAGCGCCGCAAACGGAAAGCGGCTCACGCGGTACGCGTCGGTGACCTGGGCCTCGAGCACGCCCACCTGCGCGAGCTCCGGATCAGTGTAGGCGCAGCGGGGCACCAGATGGGATGCGAGCATGGCCGAGGAGTCGCCCAGGAGATTGGCGACCGCCAGGCCCCCCTCGTAACTGGCCAGATGCGCCAACCCGTGACCCTTGAGGCAGTCTCCAATCGCCGCGATGTGCGGCTGGGAGGTCAGCAGGCGCTCATTCACTTCGACGCCGTCGCGCGTCCGGACGCCGAGCGACTCCAGTCCCAGGTCTTCGCTGTTGGGTTGAATGCCCACGGCAATGAGGCATCGCTCGGCGCTCAGCGCCTGGCCCGAGGAGATACTCGCGCGCACTCCCTCGGCCGAGCTCGTCAATGACTCGACGCTCGCGCCGGTCAACACGCTCACCCCGCGAGCCTGGAGGATTCGCGACAGGACGCGCACGGCCTCCCCATCCTCCGTCGGCAACACGTGCGGCTGCTGCTCGATCAGCGTCACCGGCACGCCAAACGCGGCGAAGCACGAGGCGAACTCACAACCGATGACCCCCCCGCCGATGATGAGCAGCGACGCCGGCAGCGAGGCAAGGGCCAAGAGCTCCCGGTAGGACAGCAGCCGGTCTCCGTCAAACGCCCATGGCCCGGGTTGAGGGCGCGCCCCGGTCGCCACCACGAACCGCTCGGCCGAGAGCGTCCGGGTCTGGCCCTCATGGCGAAGGCGCACGCTGTTTGCATCCTCGAAGACGGCTTCACCGGGGATGAGCGCGACTTGGTGATGACGCAGCAAGTCCACCACGCCCTGGCGCAAGCCCTCGATGATGCGGCGGTTGCGTGCCAGGACAAGTGGGTAATCCAACTGCCCCCCGTTGACCCGGATGCCAAGCCGGTCGGCTTGGCGGATGCGACCGAGGGTGTGGGCGACGGCCATGAGGGCTTTCGTCGGGATACAGCCGACGTTGAGGCAGACCCCGCCCCAGTCTCCCCGTTCGATGAGGGCGGTGCGCAATCCCCGCCGGCGGGCAGCCAGGGCTGCGGCATAGCCGCCTGGGCCGCTGCCGATCACCGCCATATCATAGTCGTGGGACATCGCCCGGTCATTCTACCGGGCTTTCCGCAGCCCGTCAAAACCTCTGTCTTGAGGACTTGTCAAACGCCAGGCTTTTCGCTACGATAACCCAAACTTCCCACCAGCAAACCGGAGGTGCATGATGGCAATCTCGGCCCGGCTGAGGGGGCCCCTCAGCAAGAACAGGCCCCGCTCCCCCAGCCACAGGCATCCCACCGCCTATACCGCCCAGGAAATCGCTGCGGCGCAGCACGTGTCCGGCAAGCAGCTGGCCAAGTGCGTGCTCGTCAGCACCGACAAGGGCTTCTTTCTGGCCGTGCTGCCTGCCGTCGTGCTCATTGATTTTGCCAAGCTCAAAACCCTCGTGCGCGCCAAGAAGCTCAGCCTCGCCAATGAATCCGACATCAAACGCCTCTTTCCGGACGTCGAGGTCGGGGCGATGTCGGTTTTCGGGAACCTCTACAACGTTCCCACCGTCGTGGACAAGGCCCTCGCGACCGCGGAACAGATCGTCTGCAACGCCGGCAGCCACACCAAGACGATCACCTTGCGCTACCGCGACTTTGAGAAACTTGCCAAACCAAGGGTCGGGGGGTTTGGGTTACCCATAGGCAAGGCGGCCAAAGGCAAGAAGGCCAAGTCGAAGAAGGCCTAAGCCGGTGGGATGAGCGTGGCTGGAGTGTGGTTGACCAGATGATGCGTCGCGTTGACCCACAAGATACACGGCGGCATCACCCGATAGTCAATCGCCGACACGCCCGCGTTGTCTAAGACGAGCCGCCGCAAGACCTGATCGTACTCCGCTCGCATCCACTCCGCCAGCAGCGCGGCAATCACGCCGCCGTGCGAGACAATGACGATTTCTCCATCCCTGTGCTGGGCAGCCAGAATACGTCCGACAGCCTCCTGGACTCGACGCTGAAATTTCTCCAAGGGCTCCGCCGCAGGAATGGAGACCTGCGAGGGCGCGACACGCCAGTGTTGATACGCGCCGTCATAGCGGCTGTTGACTTCATCCGGCGTCAAGCCTTCCCACGCCCCCAGATGCATCTCCGCCAGCATCGGCTCAACGCTGGGGGCTCTGCCGGTTTGCTGCGCGATCGCCTGGGCCGTTTGGACGCTCCGCACCAAGTGGCTGGTGTAGACCGCCGTAATGGCCCGGCCGGCGAAGTAGTCGCCAAGCCGCTTGGCCTGCTCCAGTCCCGCCAAACTCAGCGGCCGGTCGGAGTGCCCCTGGATGCGGTTCTCGTGATTCCAGGTTGTCTGGGCGTGACGCACCAAGTAGCAACGCATCAATAAAACAGTCCATAGACCATGGTCCATAGTCCATAGCTGATACGCGTTCGTCTATGGACTATTGACTATCGACTATGGACTCGTGTTAAAGGCCGTAGCTCGAGGCCACCTGGTTCAGGACGTCCTCAGCCACGAAGATCGGCGCCTCAGCTCGCAAGGCGAGGGCGATGGAGTCCGACGGGCGGGCGTCCACTTCTTCCATCGCGCCCTCTTTGGTCTGCAACACCAGCTTCGCAAAAAAGGTGTTGAACTCCAGCTTGTTGACAACAATCCGCACCAGCTTGCCGCCCAACTGGGTGATGGAGTTCCGCAGCAAGTCGTGGGTCAGCGGACGCGGCGGCTGGATCCCGCTGATCTTCATCTTGATCGCCGTGACCTCCGAGATCCCGATGATGATCGGCAGGAGGCGATTGCCCCCCCGCTCTTTGAGGACGATGACCTGCTCGCCCCGCCGCTCATCGATGCGGATCTTGCTGACCTCCATCTCAACCAGCCCATTGTCGGACGACGGGGGTGTCGACTCAGTCATTAACTTCCTCCTCGACGGTTCTATGCTTTAATGCTATCATGCGACGTCAGGGGTGTCAATGGAGGCACGGACGATCGTTCTGATCAGCTTGGGTGTCTTCCTTGGGCTCGCCAGTCCTGTGCGAGCCGAGGAGAAGAAGCCGGCCGTCTGCCCGATTTGCCACAGGGCGAACGACCAGGCCTCCTCCTATCCTGAGCGGGCCGGCACCACGCTGGCGCGCGGAGCGATGAACACCGCGTTCGGGTGGACGGAATTGCTCATTCAACCCTCACAAGAAGTCAAGACCGGCGGCAATCTCATTGCCGGCATCGGCAACGGCGTGGGTCGCGCCGCCAAACGGACCTTCCTGGGCGTCGGTGAAATCTTCACGTGCTGGCTGCCCAAAGGCCAACGAGGATACCTGAATCTCAACACCGATTGCCCGATCTGCATGGGAACCCACCACGCCCCCCCGCCAGCCAAGGGTACTGGTAAAGTTTCAATCCAACAAATTAATCATATCCTCAATTGACCAAATCCGCTTGGAGACGCCAGCCGCCATCGCGGGAGTGCAGCGCAAAGCTTCATTGATGCGGACAAAGTTGTAATGCATGTAATGGATTGATACTGAATGGGCGGTTTCAAGTTTCTAGCGCAACAAGGTGATCACGTAGGACCTCGCAGGGGAACCGCCAGTTCAGCACCTTGCGGGGTCGTCCGTTCAAGAGGGCTTGCACATGCTTAATCTCACGACACGAGACCTGCGAGAAGTCCGTGCCCTTCGGGAAGAACTGCCGGATCAGGCCGTTGGTGTTCTCGTTGGTGCCCCGCTCCCACGGACTGTGCGGGTGCGCGAAGTAGACCTGGACCTGGGTGTCGCGGGTGAACAGCCGGTGTTCGAGCATCTCCCGGCCCCGATCGTAGGTGAGCGACTTCGTCAGCTGGCGCGGCAGCGTGCGCATCTCGCGGGCGAAGGCGCGGCGGACCCCGGGGGCGCCGTAGCCCCGCAACGGCACCAGCAGGGGGAAGCGCGTCGTGCGCTCCACGAGCGTCCCCAAGGCCGAGGCGTGACGACGGCCCATCAGGAGGTCGCCCTCCCAGTGGCCGGGGACCGTCCGATCGGCCACCTCCGCGGGACGCTCCTCGATGCTGAGCATGTCGGGAATCTGCCCTCGTCGGTCATGGACCGCGCCCCGGGCCTTGCGGTACTTGCGGCGTTGGCGCAGACACCGCAGCAGCTCCCGCTTGAGCGCGCCCCGCGGCAGCACGTACAGGTACGTGTAGATCGTCTCATGCGACACGCGCATCGTGACATCGTCAGGATACTCCGTGACCAGCCACTGCGCAATCTGCTCCGGCGACCAGCGCTGCGCCAGGCGCGCATGGACGGCCGCCTGCAGGAGCGCGTGGGTCAGGAGCTTGCGGCGCCCCTGACGCCGGACGGCCCCCGCCTGGGCGGCCGCGTGGTGGGCAGGGCCCGCCCGGTAGCGGCGGCGTCGGGTGCGCAAGCGACGCTTCCCGGTGCGCCGCAGCTCCCGCGAGATCGTGCTGGGATGCCGGCCGAGCTGCCGGGCGATGGTGCGGCCGCTGGCCCCCGCGGCCAGGTGCCGGCTGATCTCTTCGCGTTCGGTGAACGTCAGTCGTGTGTAGCCTGGCATTCCGCGCAACTCCTTTCTCCTGGTATAGACCAGGATACAGGTGTTGCGCTAGCAACTTGAACTCAAGATGTATCAAATTCTCGATCTTCTTAGAATGGGCGTTGGTGAGTCTGGTAAACCGTCTCATGCTCATCCGCATGGTGAGATTCTGCCGCTCCGCGAAGCTCGTAGACACATGCTTAAGATCAGGATTACCCTGAATGGTGTTTGCCTGAATTGCCAAACAAATGGCGGGGCTGTAGCGCACTTCTTGAGGCTGCGGGTCGTTGCCGTAAATCTTCGTCAGCATGGCGTAATCGATCTCTGCCCCAAATGCGCCTTCGACCGCCTCCAGGTAGGCTCGGTGGCCGTCTGTGGTCAGTTGGATGCGACTAGCAACGCGGGTTGAGAGGTTGTGGATAAAGGCGTGGGCGGCTGCCGCGCTGCGATCCGCCACGAGCCAACATGGGACGAGCTTCGTATCCGCGCAGATCGCTACCCATGTCCAGACGTCCCCGTAGCCAAACTTCCCCCGCTTATTCTCTGGTACATTCTTCTCTTTGGCGTAACAAAAGTTCCAGATTTCATCGGCTTGGATTCTCTTGCAAGGCAGATTTCGTAGAGTTTTGTCCTGATACTCCCAGCACACTTTCCCAAGATCAGCGATCAGTTTCAGGATGGTCGGCTTGGATACATCCGTCATTCTGACCGTACCGTTAATGCTGCTGCCCTCGACGAGCGCAGCGATCACCTGAACCTGTTTGTGGAGTGGTAATCTATTCATGGGGCTATTATACTTGCACGAGCAAGCATTGTCAACAAAAAAATCACCTTACAGAGGTGGTAACGTCTTATTCAACTTATTCAACAAATCAAAATCTCTTGAGAGATTCCTTTACTTCTTTATATCCTTTTGGTTCAGACAAAGGACGACTTTCTTCTATTTCTCTGACCCTCACATCATAGGATATTACGCGAGAAAGTTTATTTGAACTAGAAACCTTAGTTGGTGCCTTATGCTTTAATTGTCGCTTCATCACCGCTCCCCTGGATTATGCCTTGAGGTGTAGGGACTCTAACCTCCTGCTTATCTGGAACATAACACTCGATAATGTGTGAAATCTGAGGTTCTTCCAATCTTTTCGAGACCCACTTTTTGTAAACCTTAAGAAGTGCCAATTTTTCTTGTTCACTAGAAACATTTAAACCGATCTCTTTGGCTTCCTCAATCCCAATTAGATGTGAATGCGGCCAGAAACTACGCGTCAAACGCTTTGCGATCTCTAGAAGTTCCTTATTACGATTTTCCCATGCCGCCAGCTTTACCTTATCTGACTCAATTTCAGGAGTTTTGGGGTTTTGAGACTTCTCCAATAAGTCCCATGCAACTAGGATAACATCAATAACGAGCTTACTTTTTTCCTTTAGGAAAATTGGGTCTAACTCACTGATCAATTGCTGATAGGGGCTTGGAATCTGTGCAGGACGGAGTTTTGAGAAGTCTCTATGGAGTTCTTCGACAGCTTGCTCGAATGAAACTGCTGAGACCACTTCGTCCTTGTAGACTGTCTGTGGATCAATTGGGGTCAGATTTGCTAGGTTACCCATCACAATTGAATTAGCTGCGAGGCAGAACACGGTTCCACCACTTGATGCTTCATACGGTACAAACACATCAATATTCTGGAACAAACCTCTTAAATATCTAGCTATCTTGGTAGTTGCATAAGTTGACCCTCCTGGCGTATTCACTACCAAGTGAAGCTTACTCGGTAATTCGCTCTTATCAGTAAGAACTTCGATACTTCGCTCAATATTATAAATGTCATCTACGGTAATGGTAGCATAATCAGAATCAACAGGAGATGTCTTCACTGGTTTTGGCGCAATGAAGCTCATTAAGAGGCAATTCTGTTTGTTCACTATGTCCTTCATTTGCCTAGCAAGGTTAGCATCTAGTTCGGAGAGTTTGGGATTTAATTCATTCATGTCTACCTGATTTCCTCCATCTCTCCTCTGCCGCCTGCTGAGCAATTTCTTTCCTTCTCTTGGCTGATAATTTTTCGGCACGTGCCTGTCCGCCTTTACTTGCGCCTAATTTGGAAAGCAAACGAGCAGCCTCACTAGCTTTCCTGGAGGCTTGGATGGTACGGGAGACAACCTCAAAGGCCATTTCGTTTTCATCCCGTGCGCGTTTCTTCGGCATGCCCCAATTCTACCAGATGCTTGCCCGACAATGCTAGTCATTTCTTGAGGCAAACTTTACCAGTACCCAGCCAAGAACACGCTTGACAAGCGTCCCTGAACGGCCTAAGCTCGCACGCGCAAGTGGTGATCTTTGGGTGCTTCGCCTAATGGCGAGGCAAACAGGGAAGCCCGTGAAACTCGGGCGCGGACCCGCCGCTGTCACCTCCGGGTGTGGTCCCTAGCTGAAAGCCACTGCCCAGCACTAATTTTCTGGGAAAATTAGTGCTGGGTGGGAAGGCGCTGGGGAGGAGGGAGCCAGAAGACCTACCCGAAGATCGGGTCCTCGCGTGTGGCGAGGACCGCCGCCATCGCTTCGTGGAGCGAGTCGAGGGGGAAGGAAACCGGGACTTTTCCCCGACGGATCCCGTCGGGGTTTTTTATTGCCCTCGCGCTCCCGCACAGCAGACGCCCCGCGCGATTCGGGGCAAGGAGGTTCACATGGTTCTCGGGAGGACGCGTCGATGGGATCTCGTGATATGGGGGCTTATTGCATCATGGCTGGGTGCTGATGGTGGCATCCGGACCGCGGCATCTGCGGATGAGCCGTCAGCCGTTGAACTCGAGACACCCGGGCGCATCCCGGGGTTGTTTGTCGATGTCTCGACATTTCCCGGCAACGCCACCGTCATCACTGCCAGCGACATCGCCCAATCCGGTGCGACGACCATCCAGGAGCTCCTCGCGCGCGCAGAAGGAGTGTTCCTCGCCGACGCGCAGGGCTTCGGGCTGAATTCAGACAGCACCCTGAACCTGCGCGGGATGGTCAACAGCTCCCGCACCGGGGCGTTGGTGGTCATGGACGGCGTGCGGCAGAACCGCTTCACAGGCGATGAGGTGCACTGGCAGAGCCTGCCCTTGGAGGCGATCGAGCGCATCGAGATCATTCGCGGCGGCGGGGGGCTCATGTACGGCGAAGGCGCCCTCTCCGGCGTCATCAACATCGTCACGAAAAAAGGGGGGAAGCGACTTCTTGAAACGGAAGAGACGGCTGAAATCGGCTCCTTCGGCTGGCAGAAGTACGCCGTCGCCGCCCGAGGCCGCGCTCAAGGATTGACCTACGGGACCACCTATGTGCGGCGTCTTGTCAACGGGTACCGGGAGTTCTCCTCATCGCGCAACACGACGATCACCACACACGGCGGCCTGGAAATGGGCCCGCTCGCCAGGGTCGAAGTCAACGTCCTCCATAGCCAAGATACGACGGCGATTCCCGGCGGCCTCACGCCCGCGCAAGCCGAGGCCAGACGCCGACAGGCGGTGATTGACAACGTGGTCATCTTTGACGACGAAACCGACCAGGTGTCCTCCGATCTCATCGTGGGCCCCTGGCGGGGGTTCTCAGGCGTCCTCAACGCGTTCTGGCGCAACCGGGTCGCCGACTCCATACGCTCGAACCTGTTCGCGATCACGCCGTCGCAAGGCCTGAGCCTGAGAACCAGCTCCCAAGTCGGCGATCCCGATACCGCGCTCAAGAACCTGCTCATCAGCGGCATCGAGCTCATGGATGACAAAGCCACCACCGGCACGCGCGGAAGCGGAACGGAAGATGAGTCCCATCGCAAGGGTTATGGCTTATACCTTGAAGACACCGTGACGTTCTGGGAACGCCTCTCCCTCATCGCTGGGCTGCGTTTCGATAAGCTGCATTACGAAGAGGCGCTGAGCTTCCCCAGCTTCGTGGGCACGTTGCATTTTAACGGTTTCAGCCCCAAGGCCGGGCTGGTCTACTCCCTGGTCCCCAAGACCTGCGAGCTCTTTGCGTCCTACAGCCGGCCGTTCAAGGCCCCAAACGTCGATGACTACTCGGGCATCGTCAAAGAGTTCGTCGGGAATATCAGCCTCAAGCCTCAAGAGGCGAACACCTATGAGGTGGGGCTGCGACTGACGCGCCCACGCGTGCGGGCGAACGCCACCGCGTTTTTCATCCGCACACGCGATGAGATCCTCTTCAATCGCTTCTCGGGGGCGTTCGGACAGAACGAAAATTTTGAGACCCGACGCGTGGGCGTGGAACTCGGCGTGCACGCTGAAGTCCCGAACCGGCTGCGGGAGTCGCTGGCCTATACGTTCGTCGACGCGGCGTTTCGCAAAGGGTCGTTCAGCGGGCACACCATCCCCGGCACTCCGGAGCATACGCTGAACGCCGGCGTCGGCGTGTCGCCCTTGCGCGGGCTCTGGCTCGATCTGGATTGGAAGTTCGTGGCGGATGCGTTCCGCATCAATGACTTCAACAACATCCTCCCAGTCAACACGTACGGAGTCCTGAATCTCACGCTCCAGTACGAGCGACCGGAGGCCCTCACGCGGGGGCGAGGGCCGTCAATGAAGGCATTCCTGAAGGTGGAGAACCTCACGAACGAGCAATACGTGGCGTTCGAGTCTAGCAATGGGTCGAATCTCAAAGGTGCCGGTGAGAACCCCGCACCGCCGATTGGATTTTTCGGAGGGTTGACCGTGAAGTTTTAGGCGTCGGCTCAGGTCGGGCGTTTGCGGCACAGCGCGTAGAGATCGAGCGCCGCCGGCGAGACGTCGCGCGAGACCGTGAAGTCGCGGACGGAGGCCCGAGCGAAAAATCGCTTGACCGGATTCAACGCGGCAGGCCCCAGCCGGTCCAGGCCCCATCTCTTCAACCGCTGGAAGAGGCGATGCCGCCACGTCAGATGCAACCCATAGAGCTCCACCACCGGAAAGACCCGGGCCAACAACGCCTGGAGCTCGGAGGCCGTAAATTCCTTCTCGTGGTAGATGAGCTTCTGGTAGGGCTTGCCGGGTTTCATGTTGTGGGCCAGATTGAGGGTTGAGATGACGCACAGGCCCGATGGTTTCAGGACCCGGAAGATCTCGGAGGCGTAGGCCAATAACTGCCCTTCCGGGATGTGCTCAATGACTTGGAAGGAGCAGGCCACGTCGAACGACGCATCCGGAAAGGTCAGGTGGGTGGCATCCATCTGCTCGAAGCGCAGGTTAGGCCGTGGATACTTCGCCTGGGCTCTGGGGATATTGCCGGGGGCCAGCTCGATGCCGATCACGTCACCGGCCACCTCCGCCAGATAGTCGCTCCCGTAGCCCTCCCCGAACCCGACTTCCAGCACGCGCTTGCCGACGGCGTACGGCTTGGTCAAGACGTAGGCCGACAGATGCTGAGCCACAAACCGGGGATCATGCTCTTCCGGGATCAGGCCACAGGTGTGCGCTTGGGCTTGAGCTTGGGTCATCGTCCCTCCTGGCTCGTAGGGGCATCTTAGGGACCACCGGTGACGCTGTCAACAATCCGACGAGCCTTTCCCGTGTCCTGTTTTTCGCTTGACAAGGTGTATCAGATACACTATATTCTATAGTGTATAGTGTACACTTACTCATCCCCCATTACCGATGCACAACGGACACGCTTCGCTGCTTTCGCGGTCCCGCGCGATGCCGGCGCTTCTCCCGGAAGGGATCGACCGCCATGTCGTCGCGGTGGACATCGCGCTCTTCACTATCCAGGATGAGTCGCTCAAGGTCCTGCTCGTCAAGCGCGCCGCCCCGCCCTTCCCTGGCTGGTGGTCGTTGCCGGGCGGGTTCGTGGGTCGAGCGGAATCGGTGGATGAAGCGGCGCTGCGCGAGCTCCAAGAGGAGACGGGGATTACCATCGTCTACCTGGAGCAGCTCTATACGTTTGGCGATCTGGACCGAGACCCGCGGGGCCGGGTGATCAGCGTGAGCTACTACGCGCTCGTCGACTGGGAACGCTTCCAGCTCAAGGCTCACACCTCCGCCAAAGACGGGTCCTCCGCCACAAAGATTGGCAGATCCGCCTCAGGCGGAAAACCCGCCGGCACGCGCTGGTTTGCGGTCAACCGCCTGCCGACGGTGGCGTTCGACCATCGCAAGATCGTCGCCTCGGCGCTGGAGCGGCTGCGCAACAAGGTCAACTACACCAGCGCGGCGTTTCAGCTGCTGCCGAAGAAGTTCACGCTCTCGGAGTTGCAGCGCGCCTATGAAGTCATCCTCGGCCAGCCATTGGACAAGCGCAACTTCCGAAAGAAAATGCTGCAGCTTGGCATCTTGAAGGACACCAGGGAGCGGCAGTTGGAGGGCCGGCAGCGCCCCGCACGGCTATATGCCTTCACGGAGGCGCGCGTCATCAAGCTCCAGGAAAAAGGCATCATCGTCCCCTTCTAAATCGGACATGGACACACCACTCAAGACACATGACTCACGCGTTGACACGAACGGCGGCGCCCTCCACACCAATGGCACCAATGGAAAGGAGTCAGCGGATGCATCCCTGCTGAAGGAGAGGGTGCGGCAACTGGCGCACGAGCGAAAAGCCGTCATCCTGGCGCACAACTACCAGGAAGGGGCGATCCAGGACGTGGCGGATTTCGTCGGCGATTCCCTGAACCTGGCCAAATATGCCAGAACAACGGACGCCGACGTGATCGTGTTCTGCGGGGTGCACTTCATGGCCGAGGCCGCCGCGATGCTCAATCCCACGAAGCTGGTCTTACTGCCTGACCTGGGAGCCGGCTGTGCCCTGGCCGACATGATCGTGCCCCAGCAGATCCGCCAGTGGCGCGCCCAACATCCCAACGGCGTGGTCGTCTGCTACATCAATACCTCGGCCGCCGTCAAGGCCGAGTCCGACTACTGCTGCACGTCCTCCAACGCGGTCACGGTGATCGAGTACATCCCTCAAGAGAAAGAAATTCTCTTTGTCCCGGATTACTACCTGGGCAGCTACGTGAAGGCCAAGACTAAGCGCAACATCCACCTCTGGAAAGGCTATTGCCCGGCCCATGCGGTCATCCTGCC
>OBEQ011203048.1_pt1 | contig 44335 bp, 45 predicted proteins | sample 1670901 | NCBI WGS metagenome assembly OBEQ01 (sample SAMEA104232315, study PRJEB22302) | groundwater metagenome | biome: forest; feature: aquifer; material: groundwater | place: USA | collected 2011-08-07 | depth 5.4 m
CGTTGGGTGAAACGAGGAACAATGGAACGTGACGCTCGACGAGCCAGAGCGTCAGTCTAGGCAAGAGAGACGGGAGGCGCGTGACTGGCGAAGGTCGTGCGGTAGAAGGGCCGAGGTGTGGTTGGTTCCCGTGCTGGGGGACTGAGGCCGCTTGGCGCCAAGGAAAGATCCGCCAAGCTCACGGCATCGGCAACCGGCAAGGCAATGGCCTGAAAGAGTTGATGAGAGATGGTTGCGAGATGGAGACTGAGCTGTGGTGTGACGATTGCCTGAAGATTGGTGCAGCAGGGATTGTACTCCTCGTTCGATGGGGACTCGTCGTGGTGACCTGCTGGCGCGTGCTGGTGGGAGCTGGCTTGGTCAGGATGCTCGTGAGCGACGGCTTCACACGCGCAGTAGTTCACCGCCAGGAAAAACGCCCCGCCGACAATGCCGGCCAACAGACGCATCTGCGTAGTCACAAGGCAACTATATCTAACAGCGCTGGGGTTGTCAAACACCTCTTCTTGCGGCAACCCGCCAGGTTGGTTACAATAGCATTCTTCGGTAGAGAGAGGTGTGTGTTTGGTTGACACGGGAGGAAGCACGCATGAAGCTGGATACGAAGAAGCTGGTCGCGCTGATGAACGAGGGGCTGGAGATGGAGTACGCCAGCTACATTCAGTATGTCACGCAGGCCGCGATCACGAGAGGGCCGTATGCGGAGGCGCTGATGGCGCGCTTCGAGGAAATCGCCTCCGATGAGGCGGAGCACGCCAAGATCCTGCGGAGCCGCATCGTCGCGTTGGGCGGCACGCCGACGTGGAAGGTCGGCGAGATCCAAATCCACGCCGACTCGCTGAAAGCGATCCACATCAACCTGAGGTACGAGCGGGACACGGTGAAGTTCTACCAGACGCTGCTCAACCAGATCCCGCACGATGAGGTGATCCTCTACGAGGCGATCGAGCACATCCTCCAGGACAGCCAGGAGCACGTGGAAGAACTGGAGCGACTCGCCGGCAAATGACGCACGACTAGCGTACAGCGTTTAGGGAAAAATAAAAACGCCTGGAAAACCCCCAGGCGTTTTTTCACTGAACGCTGTACGCTCTACGCTGAACGTTGTTACTCGGCGTCCACGGCTTCGACGCTCTTGACCTCCGGTACCTCAGCCTGGATCGCCCGCTCGATGCCGGCCTTGAGCGTCATCATGGACGAGGGACAGCCGTGACAGCTTCCCACCAGGCGCAGCTTCACGATTCCGTCTGTGACGTCCACCAGCTCAATGTCGCCACCGTCCATCTGCACGGCGGGCCGGATGCGGTTGATGACTTGTTCGACTCGGTCTCGCATGGGGTCCTCCTTGTGTTCACGCTTACAATACCACACCAGCGCACATCCGGTCAATCTCACCGGCAGTTAAATTCGTAGGGCCCCGCGTTTGGCCAGCGTTGTTTTGACCGTCTGACCGATGGCGGCCGGGCTGTCGATGGTCACGACCCCGGCGGCCTTGAAGGCCTCAAGCTTCTCCTGGGCGCTGCCCCGCCCGCCGGCGATGATCGCCCCGGCGTGGCCCATGCGCTTTTCCTTGGGGGCCATGCGCCCGGCGACAAACGCGAAGACGGGTTTCGTGACGTGGGTGCGGATGAACGTCGCCGCCTCCTCTTCTTCCGTCCCGCCGATCTCCCCGATGAGGACGACCGCCTCGGTCTCCGGGTCGTCCTGAAACAGCCGCAGGCAGTCCACAAACCCGCTTCCCAGCACCGGATCACCCCCGATGCCGACGCAGGTCGATTGCCCCAGGCCGGCCTGGGTGAGCTGGTGGACCGCATCGTAGGTCAGCGTGCCGCTGCGCGAGATGACGCCGATTGAGCCGCGCTGATGGATGTAGCCGGGGATGATGCCCAGCTTGCACCCCTCCGGCGTCGTGAGGCCGGGGCAGTTGGGCCCGATGATGCGCACGGCCCCGACCCCGACCGCCGTCGGGGGGGCGAGGTAGCGCTTCACGCGCACCATGTCCCACGTCGGGATCCCCTCGGTGATGACGACGATGAGCGGCAGAGCCGCATCGATGGCTTCGATGATGGCCTCAAACGCGAACGGCGCCGGCACGAAAATGATCGAGGCATTGGCGCCGGTCCGATCCACCGCGTCCTGCACGGAGTTGAACACCGGCACCTTCTGGATCGTTGATCCGCCCTTGCCGGGCGTCACCCCGGCGACGACCTTGGTGCCGTACTCCAGCATCTTGTCGGTGTGGAAGGAACCGGCCTGGCCGGTGATGCCTTGCACGATGACCCGAGTGGACTGATCAACTAAGATGCTCATGGGTTGCCTTGTCACGTGTTACCGTTTGTTGAGCGAGGTCCACGACGCGCTGGGCGGCTTCAGCCAGATCCTTCGCTGTCTTGATGGGCAGCGTGGTCTTCGCCAGCAGCGCTCGACCTTCTTCGACGTTGGTACCGGCCAGGCGCACCACCAGGGGGATGCGCACCTTCATGTGTTGGGTGGCGTTCAAGAGGCCCCGGGCGATCCAATCGCAGCGCATGATGCCGCCGAAGATGTTCACCAGAATCGCCGCCACCCGCGTATCCGCCAGCAGGATCTCAAACGCGCGGGTGACCTGCTCGACATTCGCCCCGCCGCCGACGTCCAGGAAGTTGGCGGGCGAGCCGCCGTACAGCTTGATGATGTCGTTGGTGGCCATGGCCAGCCCCGCGCCGTTGACCAGGCAGCCGATGTTGCCCTCCAGCCCCACGTAGGAGACGCCGACCTTGCCGGCGCGGCATTCCAGCGGGTGTTCCTGGCTGGTATCGCGCAGGCGCGAAAGCTGGGGATGCCGGAACAGGGCATTGTCATCGAGCACCACCTTGGCATCCAGCGCCAGCAACCGGGCGCTGGCGGTCTCCACCAGCGGGTTGATCTCAACGAGGGAGGCATCGCAGGAGACGAAACAGCGGTACAGCCCGCCGAGGAGCGTGGCAAACGGCTTCGTGAACTGGTCGGACACGCCCAGCGATGTCTGCACCCGGCGCGTCTGATACGCGACCAGGCCCATGAACGGATCCACGCTCTCGCGCACGATCGCGGTCGGGCGTTCCTTGGCGACGGTTTCGATCTCCACCCCGCCCTGGCGGCTGGCGAGAATCACCGGCCTGGCTGTCGCACGATCGATGGTGATGGCCAGGTACAGCTCGCGCTTGACGGCGACGCGCTCATCCAGCAACACCCGCTTGACCGGCAGCCCTTCCGGGCCGGTTTGAGGCGTGATGAGCCGCTTGCCGAGCAACACAGAAGCCTTGGCACGGGCCTCGGCGGCGCTGGAGGCGGTCAGGATCCCGCCGGCTTTGCCGCGCCCGCCGGCATGGAGCTGCGCTTTCACGTTGCACACGAACCCCGCGCCGGCCCGGCAGAGGGTGTTCAACCGGCGATACGCCTGCGCCGCCTGCAGGGGTGTGGCAGCGACCACGCCACGGGGAACAGGGATGTCATACCCGCCAAACAGCCGTTTGGCTTGGTACTCGTGGAGTTTCATGCCCGTTGATCGATTGGCACGAACCGCAGATCCCGCGGACCGGTATAGAGGGCGAGGGGACGGATGAGCCGGTTGTCCGCCAATTGCTCCAGGATATGCGCGGACCAGCCGGCCATGCGGGCGCAGGCGAACATCGGCGTGAACAGATCAACAGGGATGCCGAGATAGTACAGCAAGGAAGCCGAATAGAAATCGACGTTGATGTAGAGCTTCTTGGCCTGCCAGACGGCCTCCTGCAAGCGCTCGGAAATCTCAAACCACCTGGCCTCGGTGCGGTTGAGCCCGGCCAATGCCTGGGCGACGCGCTTGAGGTGCTTGGCGCGCGGGTCCTCACCCTTGTAGATGCGGTGGCCGAATCCCATGAAGCGCTTGTGGTCGGAGAGGGTTTTCTGGACGTAGGGCTCCACCTGCTCGACGGTGCCGATGTCCATGAGCATCTCCATCGCCTTGGTGTTGGCGGCGCCATGCAGCGGGCCTTTGAGCGTGGCGATGGCCGCCACGAGACCGGAGTAGAAGTCGCTCTGGGTGGCGACGGTCGTGCGCGCCGAAAAAGTGGAGGCGTTGAAGCCGTGCTCCGCCAGGAGGACGAAATACGCGTCCAGCGCCGAGGCCTGGGCTTGAGAGGGTTCGTCCCCGTGCAGCATATAGAGGAAGTTGGCCGTATGGCTCAAGGTCGGGCGCGGCCCCAACATCGGCTGCGTGCGGCGCAGCCGCTCAAACGTCGCAATGAGCGTCGGCGTCTTGGCGATGAGGTCGATGGCTTGTTGGCGCAGGGTGGGCGGGTCGAGCTGTTCGGCGGTGGTATCGCGCAACCCCATGATGGAGATGACGGTGCGCAGGTACGCCATCGGGTTGTTCGCCAGCGGCAGCAGCGACATGGCTTGCAACACCTCAGGATCCAGGGCCCGACGGCTGACGAGCTGTGCGTTCCACTCCTCGAGGGCCTCACGGGCCGGCAGATGCCCAAAGAGCAGCAGATAACTGACTTCTTCGTAGCTTGCCTTGCTCACCAACTCGTCGATGGAATAGCCGCGATAGATGAGTTGGCAGCGCGCTCCGTCCACATCGGACAGGCGCGTCTCCGAGACGATGATCCCCTCAAGGCCTTTGTGGACTTGCACGGAGGATGAGCTTGGCGGCGGATTCATGGGTCACACCGGTGAGGGTTTCTCCGCGGAATCGAGCTGCGCGATCCCATCACGGACCTGCCCCGCGGCGCGGTGCAGCGACGTCCGCTCATCATCAGTCAGCGGGACATCGACGATGCGCGCCACCCCTTGAGCTGCCAGCTCGACCGGCACCCCGATGCACACGTCCCGCAACCCGTATTCACCCTCCAGCCACGCCGAGGCCGGCAGCACGCGGTGCTCATCGCGCAGGATCGCGCGGGCCATCTGCGCCACCCCGCTGGCCGGGGCGTAGAAGGCGCTGGACTGCTTCAGGAGCGCGACGATTTCCGCGCCGCCGTCTCGGGTGCGCGCCAGCAGCCGCTCAAGATCAGCGGAAGCGAGGAGGGTGGTGGCGCCTTGACCCTGAATGGTGATCGAGCTTCTCAGCGGCACCATCAGATCGCCGTGGGAGCCGAGGACCATGGCCTGGGTGGCCGACGGATCGGCGTGCGTGTGCGCCGCGAGAAAGGCGCGCAGCCGCCCGCTGTCGAGGACGCCCGCCATGCCCATCACCTGCCGGCGGGGAAAACGTGTGCGCTTGAGGACGAGGGCCGTCATGACGTCCAAAGGATTCGTCACCACGATGACGATCGCCTGCGGGGCGTCGCGGGCGATGGACTCGGCGATCTGGCCGACGATCGCGGCGTTGGCCGCGAGCAAATCCTCTCGCGACATACCGGGCTTGCGGCTCATCCCCGCGGTCACGACGACGAGCCGGCTGCCGGCCATGGCGGCGTAGTCCGTTGCGCCGATGACGCGCGCCGGGCAGTCCTCGATGGCGGCGGCCTGGGTCAGATCGAGCGCCTTGCCGGCGGCCAAGCCCTCGACGATATCAATGAGGGTGACGTCGGCGACTCCCTTCAACACGAGCAGGTGCGCGACGGTGGCGCCCACTTGGCCGGCGCCCACGACTGTCACGTGCGGAAGCGTCATCCCCCCACCTGCCTGGGCCCCGCCAAGAGGCGGGGCCATCGCACAGCAATCGGTTCAGTCATACCTAACCCTCTGTCACGTCCTTGGAGTGCGACTCCGCCTTCGGCGGAGCAGGCAGGTGGGGGGATCATTCGATGAGAGGGTCGGAGACGAGTGCCGTTCCAACTATTCCGGCCTAGCGCTGAGGTGATGAGTCCCGCAATACCACCGTCGTCACGCAGTTGCAGCATTATAGGCGAAAATAGTTGGAACGGCACGAGTCAGTGGTGCGACGGCGTCACCTACCAGCCGATGCTGATGAGGCCTACACCGATGACCACGCACAAGGCAAGCCACGCCATCGCGACGACCCAACGCGTACCAATCGTGACATGCGCGAACCCTTGGAAAAACCACTGGCCCCACCCTTCAGGCATGGCGGGATGGATCAACCCACTCTTGCGATGGACGCGGCTCAGGCGCCGCACGCTGGCGTTGGCCGTGACCAGCCCAACGCCGATCATGGCCAGCCCTGCGACGATACACACCTGATTGGCTGTGCCTGACATCACCCGTTGCCCCCCCACGCAGCGGTCAGTGTAGCAAAGCCGGGTGAAAGGAGCAAGTCCCAACCACCGCACTTGAGTTCACCGGGGTCTGTGCTCTACAATAAGCGTCATCAGAGGGGGTGAGCGATGAAACAGGTAGGCCGTGTCTGGATGATCGTCGGGATGATGACGTGGATAGGATTTGCAGGGGGTGTGAGTGCCCAAGAGACGAAAACCATCCAAGGCGAGGTGGTCGACCCGGCGCTCTACCTTCGCGACGGGCGCCACGGCAAAGAGGTGGAAGATCTCATCTATGACGCCGTGGATGGGGGGCAGGCGCTGGCGCTCTTGGAAGATGGGACCAGCACCCTCTATCTGTTACTGGCTGGCGAACCCGGGTCGGACCCGAACGAACTCGTCTATGAATATGCGGGTCGCCACGTGAAGGCGACCGGGACCGTCTATGAGCGGGGCGGCGTCAAAGGGCTGGTGGTGACGGGGGTGGCGCCGCTCGAGGGCCAAGCCGTCGGGATGCCGCAAGAAGTCGAGCCCTAGCTCTCGCCCTACGCTTCCGACTGTCGCAAGACCCGCGGGCGGGCCCGGGCGAGGTGGGACAGCCAGGCGTGGAACATCGTTCGCTGCGAGAGCGAGAGCCAGCCCACGTACCCAAAGCCAGCCGCAAACAGCGCCAAGGACGGCAGGGCCAGATACAACCGGCGCTCCAGCGCGGCGACGCCCGCCAGGCCGAAATACGCCGCCAGCGACAGTTCCACCCATGCCGTCGAGGTCCGCGGGGCGCGGTAGCGCTTGCGGACCCAGCGATCCGCCTTTGATTGCACGCCGAATTTGGTCGTGCGCACAAACTCTCCCTCCCGCTTGAAGAGGCCGTCCAGGACCGCGCGGGCATTGTTGACGGACATGCCGACCCCCACCGCGATGACCCAGGGCACGAGCCGAATACGCTTGCGCCAATCCGGATACAGTTCGTGCTGCGCGCACACGTAGAAGCAGGCCCCGGGAATGGCGAGCAGGAAAAACCAGATCGCATCCACATACCACACATGCGGCACGTGGAAGGTGCCCAGGAGCAGGGGGGGGAAGCCGAGGCTGGCGAGGAGCCCGATCGGATAGCTGAAGAACCCGCCCAGATGAAACAGCGCTTCCAGTTTGATCGGCCAGGACACCCGGCTCGTCAGGAGGCGCGGGAGCAGTTTTTTGGCCGTTTGAATGGAGCCGGTCGTCCAGCGCTGCTGCTGGCTTTTGAACGCGTTCATCTCGACGGGCAGCTCCGCCTTCGCGACCAGGTCCTGCAGGTAGATGCAGCGCCAACCCGCCAGTTGCGCGCGATACGAAAGATCCAGATCCTCGGTCAGCGTATCGGTCTGCCAGCCCCCCGCATTCAGGATCGCCGCGGCACGCCACATCCCCGCGGTGCCGTTGAAGCTGAAAAACCGCCCCGCCTGATGGCGCGCGACTTGCTCAAGGGCGAAGTGGCCGTCGAGCAGCGCCGCCTGCGCCTGCGTGAGGAGGCTGTAGTCAGCGTTGAGGTGACCCCAGCGCGCTTGGAGCATCCCCACGCCCGGGTCGGCGAAATACGGCACCGCGCGCGCCAGGAAGTCTCGGGGGATGACGAAATCAACATCGAACACGGCGATGAGTTCCCCCCACGCGAGGCGCAAGCCCTCGGCCAGCGCTCCGGCTTTGAAATGTTGCCGGTTGCGCCGGCGCACATGCGCCACCCGCAACCCCTGGCGCTGGTAGGAGGCCAGGGTGCGGGCGATGAGCTCGGTGGTGTCGTCGGTTGAATCATCCAGAATCTGGATTTCAAGACGCTCGTGAGGATAGTCCACCTCGCACGCTGAACGGACGGCCCGCTCGACGACGTAGCGCTCGTTGTACACCGGGATTTGAATGGTGACGGTGGGCCAGACGTGCAGGGGAGGAGCGAGAGGACGACGCGCCTTGACGCGATAGTACAGCCAGACCAACTGGTAGCGGTAGGCCCCGTAACAGGCCAGCAGTCCTAAGCAGGCCAGGTACCCAACCACGAGCACCGATACCATCAGCTCCTCACCATTGATTTGATTCCGCACGGGCCTTACGCCCAAAGACGCACAGCGACCCCATGCGTTAATCGGCGATCCCGCCGGCGGCCTGCGCCTGGCAGAACTTAAGCCAGTAGGTGACGCGGTCGAGCAGTTGTTGCGGGTCGAAGGGCTTGGTGAGGTACTCATCCGCCCCGACTTGCATCCCGAGGCGCCGGTCGGCGGCTTGGGTGCGGGCGGTGAGGAGGATGACCGGGATGGATTTGAGGGTTTTGTCGAACTTGATCATGCGCGCCACCTGAAATCCATTGAGGCGCGGCATCATGATGTCGAGGATGACGAGGGAGGGCCTGTGGCGTCTGACCACGAGCATGGCCTCCTGGCCGTCCCGCGCGGTGAGGACTGAAAGGCCATGCGCTTCCAGCTTGAGCTTGATGACGTTGAGGGTATCGACGTCGTCGTCGGCCGCCACGACGACCCGGTGCGGCGTGCCTTCCGGACGGGGCTCAGTCATGTTTTGCACGGAAGATTGTGCCACCTTTGGGCCGCTCCGTCAATCCCCTCCTCAGGCGCCATGACTGCGCGGCCTTGCGGCGTCGCCTCCGCCGTCCCTGAGGGGCACGTCGGTCAGATGCTGCTGGGCGGCTTTCAATAATTGCGGGGCTCGCCGTCCGTGAGTGGGATACGCCGCGATGCCCAACTTGAGCGTGACGCGGCGGTCCCCACCAAGTGCAGGATTACGCGGCATGCGTTGGCTGATGCGCTGGGCGATGACCTGCGCGCCCTGGAGGGTGGTCCGGGCCACGATCGCCATGAGCCGGGCTTTTTGGAGGGGATAATAGCGGTCCTCTGACCGAATCGAGTCTTTGAGGATGCGGTCGAGCTGCTCAGCGGGCGTCCCGCTGGCTTTCACCAGGAGCAGGGAGAACGGCTCTCGCTCTTGCTGGCTGCGCTCGATCGTCTGCGCCAGGACGGTCTTGAGCACGTCATGGCTGCTGCGCTGCGGGAGGATCACGCAAAACGCGCTGCCACGCCCGATGCGGCTGCTGACGGAAACCGATCCATGATGCCGATCAACGTTGCGCTTGACGATGGCCAGGCCCAAACCGCTCCCCCCAGAGGCGCCCACTTCCGGCCGGTCCTGGTGATAGAGTTCGCGGAACAGCTTGGGCAGGACCGAGCGCGGAATCCCCACCCCGGTGTCGCGAACCGTGAGATGCATCGCGCCGTTGGAAGCGTGTGCTTCGACGGTGACCTTGCCTTTCCGTGGCGTGAACTTGATCGCGTTCGTCAGGAGGTTGAGGAGGATCTGGGTGACGCCGTTGCGTTCGGCCCACAAGACTGGCCTGGCGGGGGAGACCTTAAGGATCAACCGCACGTCCTTGCGCTCGGCTTCGGCTGCCAGATCATGGCAGACTGCGCGCACGAGCTTGCCCATCTCCAATGGCTCCCAGGAGATCAACGTGGACTCATCGGCCAGCAGGGCCAATTGCCGCAGATTGGTGATGAGCGTGGTGAGGTACAACGTGAGTTCCCGCAGGCGCTCGACGGTCTGGCGTTGGGTCGGCGCGAGGGACCCCAATTCTCCGGTCAGGAGGATGGAGGCATACCCATGGATGGAGGAGAGGGGGGTGCGCAGTTCATGGAAGATCAACTGGAGCAATTCGTCGCTCGACTTGATGGATAGGGTGAGCGCCTTCAGGCTCGGAGACGCCGTCGCGCGGCTCATCCCCCCACCTGCCTGGGCCACGCCAAGAGGCGGGGCCGTCGCACAGCGATTGGTTTAGTCATCATCAACTCTCTGTCACATCCTTAGGAGCGCGACTCCGCCTTCGGCGGAGCAGGCAGGTGGGGGGATCATCGCGCCTGCTCCCTCGCTGGAGTGGTCATGGGCACCCACCGGCCGGACACGAATCGCTGGTGATCATGGGAGCGAATTCTCAGGGTCGACAAAACCGAGCAGTGTATCCCGAGTTTTGAACGGATGTCAAGAGAATAGCACGTGCGGGCTGTCAAAGGGTTCGAAGGGTCACGCGGTTCTTGAGGCGAAGGACGTCCGCGCGGTGGCACAGCTCGGTGCCAGGGGTGATGGCGCAGGCCGCGCCGCAGGCCACCCCCAGTCGCAGGGCTTCGCGCAGGGAGCGACTGCGAAGCCATCCCAGCACAAATCCCGCGACCAACGAATCCCCGGCCCCGACGGCGGAATCCACCGGCACGGCCGGAGGCACCGCCCAGAGGACCGCGGCGTGGGCATGGAAGGCGAGGACGGCGCCGCGGGCGCCGAGAGAGATGAGGACCAGGCGCGGTCCGCGTCGGGTGAGCGCTCGAGCGGCCGCGGCCACATCCGCAAGGCGTCGTAAGGCGTGTCCCACGAGCTCTTCGGCTTCCTGCCGGTTGGGTTTGATGAGCCAGGGGGCTGCCGCAAGGCTGGCTCGCAGCGCAGGCCCCGACGTATCCAGGACGGTGAGCGGCCTGAGCCGGGCCATGAGTCGCTGATACGTGCTCGTCGGCAGGCCAGGCGGGAGGCTGCCGGACAAGACCACGCAGGCAGCCCCTGCGCTGACACGGCCCACGAGTCGCTCAATCGTGGTGAGGGTGCGGCGCCAGACCCGGGGGCCGGGGGTGTTGATCTGCGTGAGCGCGCGGGGGCGGGTGGTGTGGATGTGATAGTTGTTGCGCGTGGTGCCCTCGATCCTGACAAACCGATGGGCAATGCCGTGACGGGTCAGCAGATGACCCAGGACCGCGCCGTCGCTGCCGCCGGCGAGCGCCACTGCCAGCGTCTTACCGCCCAACTCGTGCACGACGCGCGAGACGTTGATGCCTTTGCCGCCGGGATACCGGACGGTGCGCTCGGCCCGGTTCAGCTCGCCCAGCCGCAGGCGAGGGAGATAGACCCACTCATCGAGCGAGGGATTGAGGGTGACGGTGACGACCATGAACGGGGTGCTTGGCGAGGGCGCGTTCGTAGACGCGCAGATACTCCCGGGCGGAGTGTTCCCAGGAACAATCTTGCTGCATGCCCGTGTGGATGAGCTGTTCCCAGAGCCCGTGATCCTGATAGGCGGCGACGGCCCGCTTGACCGCATCGAGCAGCGCCTGGGCGGAGTAGGGCTCGAAGACAAACCCGGTGGCGGTCCGGGATTCCCGCGTCGACGGAGCGGCGTCCACGACGGTATCGGCCAATCCTCCGACCCGGCGGACGATCGGGACGGCGCCGTAGCGCATGCTGTACATCTGGTTCAAGCCGCAAGGCTCAAACCGTGAGGGCATGAGAAAGGCATCCGCTCCGGCCTCGATCTGATGGGCCAGTGCGTTGTCAAACGTGAGGTTCAGCGCCAACTGTTCCGGGAACTGTGTGGTGAGCGCCGTGAGTTTCTCGTGGTAGATCGCCTCCCCGGTCCCCAGGATGACGATCTGGATCGGCAGGCGCATGAGCTCCTGCGCCGCCTGGACGAAAATGTCGATGCCTTTTTGTTCCGCCAACCGCTGGATCATGCCGATCAACAACCCATGACGCTCGGCAAGCCCCTGGCTGCGTTGGAGGGCGAGCTTGCAGAGGGATTTGCCCGCGAGCTTCTTCGGCCCATAGCGCGCCGGCAGATGCGCATCGGTCTGCGGGTTCCATTCCTCCGGGTCGATGCCGTTGAGGATGCCGACCAGGTCGTCCCGTCGAGCCACCAGCACGCCTTCCAGCCCGCAGCCGAATTCCGGCGTTTGCATTTCCTTCGCGTAGGTCGGGCTCACCGTCGTGAGGATATCCGCGTACACCAGCCCGCCTTTGAGGCAGTTGACCTGGCCGTAGAATTCAAGTCCGTTGATGCTGAACACCTCAGAGGGAAGACCGGTGAGGGCCCACGCCTCCTTGGGAAACAGCCCCTGATAGGCGAGATTGTGGACGGTCAGCACCATGCCGACGGATTGCCAGAACCGCTCTGTGGTCCGAGTGAGGGCGAGGTGTGGAGCGAACAACGCCGTCTGCCAGTCATGGCAATGGACCACGTCCGGGGTCCAGCCCAGTTTGGGCATGGCCGCCAGGACGGCTTGCACAAATCCGCTGAAGCGCTCCAGGTTATCTGGAAAATCGGCGGCCTTGTCTTGGTAGAGCCCGTCTCGATCAAACCACACCGGGCACTCCACGAAATAGGTGGTGATGGTGGTCTGCGGGATGCGCCCTTTGAAGAGGGCGACCTCGACCGCCTTCGAGCCGGCCGTGACCGTCCATCGTTCGAGCGCCTTCTTCAGTCCGAAGCGCTTGCGGTCCACCGCCCGATAGCGCGGCATGATGAGGCGCACTTCGTGCCCCAACCGCGCCAGCGCTTTGGGGAGCGCGCCGGCGACGTCCGCCAGTCCGCCGGTTTTCGCGAAGGGCACGACTTCAGAAGCGACAAAGAGAATCTTCATGTGGGGGCATACAGCCGGTAGTCAATGAAGGGGAAGAGATTATCGGTGGCTTCCAGGTTGGACAGCCACGTCTCATCGATCGTGTTGCGAGTGACGCTCTCGTGCAGCGAGGTGAAGCGGCTCACATGATCGCGGACCCGGCGGTACGCATAGGCCGTATGGGTCTGGGTCTTGAGGATAAAGGCCCAGTCAGAGGCTTGGGCTAACAGCAGCTCGCGGGCCATCTGGTTCAGCGCCCGGCGACGCCAGCCTGACGCGTGCGGATGACGGGCGGTGGCCTCCACCATGCGCTCGACCATCTTGTGCAGGTGCCGGTAGATCCAGTCGTTTGCGCCGTTGAGCCACACCTCGTGGTAGCCTTGGTAGCCCCAGCTCGATTGGCAGGGCTGCACGACCTGGTTGCGCGGGTGCTGCTGGAGATAGTCTCCGGGACTGATCAGGCGAAAGACGTTCTGATCAAAGTGGACTTTGCGGATCAGCAGTTCCAGCCAATCGGGCCCTTCGAACCACCAGTGACCGAAGAGCTCCGTGTCATAGGGACTGACGATGAGCGGCGAGCGGTCCATGACGGCGCGCAGGGATTCAACCTGCCGTTCGCGGTTGAACATGAAATTGGCCGCGTGGGCGGAGGCTTGCTCCAGGGCCCGGTCGGGATCGTAGGGCTCCTTGTGGTCGGTCTTGCCGGTGATGCGGTAGTACTTGATGCCGGTGTTGACGCGGGCGCTCTCCCCGTCGAGATAGGGCCTGAGATAGTCCGCATCCAGATCAAAGCCGATGTCGCGGTAGAACTCCCGGTACTCGAAATCCCCGGGGTAGCCTTCGGCCGCGCTCCACACGCTTTTGGATGATTCCAAATCCCGCCCGAACGCCGCCACCCCGCTCGGGCAGAACACCGGCGCATACACGCCGTACTTCGGACGTGGGGAGCCGAACAGCACGCCATGGGCGTCGGTGAGAAAGTAGCGCAGGCCCGCCTCTTTGAGGAGCTGGTCGTGCTCCGGATGATACCCGCACTCCGGCAGCCACATCCCGACGGGCCGCCGGCCGAACGCCTGCTCGAACGCCTGCACTCCGAGCTGGATCTGCGCGCGCACGGCGATGCGCTGGTAGTCCATCAGCGGCAGGAAGCCGTGCGTCGCGCAGGACGCCAACGGCTCGATGAGGCCGCCGTCGATGAGCTCCCGGAATGGGTGGATGAGGTTGCGGCGGAAGCGGTCCACGTAGAGCCGGCGCGCGGCGGTCAAGCGGTGCTGATACATCAGGGCCAGCCGATGAAACGCCGGCTGCCAGCGCGTGCGCCAGATTTCCTTCTCGGCGAGCTCGATGAGCTTCTCCAGGTGGCGCACGTAGCGCTCTTGGAGAAAGAGGTCGGACCACATCGCCAGCAGCGTCGGCGTGAACGACATGGTGATGCGATACGGCACGCGGTCGTTGGCCAAGCGCTGGAAACGCTCGATCAACGGCAGGTAGGTTTCGGTGATCGCCTCGAAGAGCCAGCGCTCCTCAAGGAAGTGCTCGGCCTCCGGGTGCCGCACGAAGGGCAGATGCGAGTGCAGGACAATCGCGACGTCGCCTTGGTCTTTAGCCATGCGGCCTATCAGTGAGAAGGGGACTCAAGACTCGCGTGTGAGTTCCTTGGGTCTTGCGTCTTGCGTCTTGGGTCCTTCTTGGGTCTGTTCTTCGGTCTTCCGTGTGACAATCGGCGTGACCATTTTCGTGTTCTGGCGATCCGGCGACGTGGCCTTCACCGGGATCGTCTGCGTGCCGTCGGGCAGAGCCAGGCGCACGCTGAAGGTCCCGTCGGCGTTCAGCTTGATGGGCTGGCCCTGGACGCTGACGCTGGCCTTCGGGTCGGTGGCCCCCTGCACAATGAGCTCGGTGTCGACGCGCAGCCAAAAGTTGCGCTCCTGTGGAACCTTCACCGGGCTGAACAGCCCCGGGGAAAACAGCCCGGGGGAGGCGAGATGCCGTTCCAGCAAGGCCTTCAGGCCGGAGGGACTGGCGCCCATCCCGATTCCGGCGGTGAGCCCGAACAGCTTCCAGTAGTCCTCATCGGACACCATCCAGGCCTCATCCAGGATCTCAGACGGCCCGAACCGCGGGGTCGTCACGCGGTGGGATCGCGCCAACATGATGAAGCGGCCGTTGCGGGTGAGCAAGCCGAGGTCGACGATGAACGACCGGTTAGGCGCGTTGGTGTAGAGGTACCAGTTCGTCGCCAGGCCCGAGAGCGCGATGTCAAACCAGTGATGGGCCGGCTCCTCAGGGAAATTGCGGGCCGTCACGTCATACACGCGCAGGACGGAACGCAAGCCGCCGGTTTCCTCCGGGCTCAACTGGCGTCGGGCCTGGCGCTCTACGTCAGGGCGGATTTCCCAGTAGGCATACAGCCACCAGGGGTCTTTGACCATCAGGACAATGCGGTGATCGCCGTAGCCGGTGGGGATGGTGAAGGAGGCGTCGACCGGTCCTGGAAGAGGCGAAGGTGGTTGTGTCTGTTGAGGCGGCGTCCGCACTGGGATCTCGGACTCGCCCTTGGCGTCGGGAGCGGCTGTCAGAACCGGTGGCGCCTTGGAAGCTGTCGGGGACCGGCGTGTGGGTTTTCGCTGGAAGGTCGGTTTCCGCTGGAAGAGCGTCGGCGGCTTTCGGACCGTGGACCGTCGAGCCGAGGGAGCAGCCGCGCGCCGCGCAGCCGCTCGAGGAGGCGTGGGAGCCTCCGGAGCGCGACGCTGGCGGGATCGGGATGTCGTGCGACGGGACGCGGGTCGGGTCCGTTTCGGAGTGCGTGCCATGTGAGATCACCTCGTGGTTCCACACGTATTATACCGCGCCCTGAGAAATCGCGCAGCGATTTTCAGGCCTGAGGGCCAGCGCAAACGCTGCCAGGCGCGAGAGAGCCCCTACGGTTTCCAGCCGCTGCGCAGGAGTTCCACGAGCGACTTCCGGGAGGATCGTGTGGTGAGATATCCCAGGGTGATCGCCAGGTACAGGAAGGAAAAGCCCAGCCGGATCCACGGAATCGGCATGGCGAGCTGCGCGATGAAGAGGCCGGCGAGGAGGACGCCTTCCCAGAATCCAAAGCTCCAGTTCGCCAGGATGACGACGGCCAGGAGCGATTGGGCGGCGGTCAGGAATATTTCCTCAGCCTGGCGGACGTCCAAGTGCATGGGGGCGACGCGCCCTCCTGAGATCGCATACACCAGCGGCAGCATGCCGATGAGGAGCGTCCACTGATTGACTTTGGAGGAGATCAGCGTCCTCAACCCCGCGCCGGCGCTTCCACGCACGGCAAAGATGATCGCCACGATGAACTCCGGAGATTCCGAGGCCAGCGGCGCCAGCCACTGGATCAAGACGAACTCTTCGATCCCCAAGCCGCGCGCGCTGTGCAGCAACCCTTCCGCGAAGGGTTCGGCGGCGAGAAAAATGGTGTAGCCGGGGATCAGGAACAACCCCACGGTCATCAGCCGGCGCCACAGACGGGGCAGCAAAGCCAGGTACGCGGGCGGGCCGTCCAGCTCCGGCTCAACGTGATGGGCCTTGCCGGATTGGACGATGTACACGATAAACAGCCCAACGAGGAACACCGTATCGACGAGCGAGAGGGTCCGCTTGAGCGGGATGAAAAATGCGTAGCACGTGGCCACGACCAGCGTGACCAGCTCGATGCGCTGCTCGCGCTCGATGCGGATGCTGCGTTGGCGGCTCGCCATCCAGCAGCACAGCAGCACCGCCGGCCACCCCAGGCCGATCAGGATCCGGTTGGCGCCGGTCATGTTCGCGGTGGCGAAATGGACATAGGCAGGATCTTTGGCCGCGGTCCAGGCGAGGTACATGTCCACCGCGTACTCCGGCAGGACGGCCATCAGCGCGAGGAAGGCGAGGGCGAGCGCCTGGGAAATTTCCAACTGCGCCAGCTCGGCCGCCCATGATAAGAGGAAGGCGGCCCCGAAAATCCCCAACCCGGGCAGCAGGGCGTCCCATGGGGGCGTCAGGGGGACGTGCGCGGCGTGAACGACGAGCCACTGCGCGGCAAGGCCAACCGCGATCAACGCCCAGAGGCTGTCCTTGATCCGTTCTCGCATCCTAATGTCCGAATGAACCGCCGACACCGAACTCATAGACGAGGCGGCCGCCGAGATACGCGCTTTCCATCGGGAAGATCCACATTGGCAACGGGTGGTTTCTGAGTCTCTGAGTTGCTGAGATTCTGAGTTCTTCGGAAAGTCTCGGCTCACTACTCAGGAACTCAGAAACTTCACTGACCACTGGTCACTAGGATCCACCCCGCACGTCCCTGTTTCATCTCCCCGTGCCATTTCCACAGCGCATAGACCACCGGATAGACTAGGAGCTCCAAGAGGAACGAGGTGAACAAGCCACCCACCATCGGCGCGGCGACCCGCTTCATCATATCAGCCCCGGCGCCGGTAGACCACATGATGGGCAGCAACCCCATGAACGCGGCCATCACCGTCATCAGCTTCGGACGCACCCGCTTGACCGCGCCGTGGACGATCGCCTCCTCCAAATCCTGCTCGGTGCGCATCCGGCCCTTCTCAATGGCGTCGTGGTAGGCCAAATCGAGAAAGAGCAACATGAACACCCCGGTTTCGGCGTCCAAGCCCATCAGGGCGATCATCCCCACCCACACGGCGATGGAAACGTTGTAGCCGAGGAACCAGAGGAGCCATACCGCGCCGATCAACGAGAAGGGCACCGCCAGCAGCACGATGCCGGTCTTTACCAGCGACTTGGTGTTCATGTACAGCAGCACGCAGATGATGAAGATCGTGAGCGGCAGCACGACCTTGAGGCGCTCCTTGACGCGTAGCATGTTCTCGTACTGCCCGCTCCAGGTCAGGGCGTAGCCGGGCGGGAGCTTGAGCTCTTTGGCCACGATCTGCTTGGCCTCGGTCACGTAGCCGCCGATGTCTCGTCCGGCCATATCGACGTAGACGTAGCCGGCCAGTAAACCATTTTCATTGCGGATCATGGCAGGCCCGGAGACCAGGTGGATGTCCGCGAGTTGCGCCAAGGGGATCTGCTGGCCGGCCGGGGTGGGGATCAGGACGCGCCTGAGTTTTTCCACGTCGTCACGAAATTCCCTGGCGTAGCGCACGTTCACGGGATAACGCTCGCGGCCTTCGATCGTCGTGGTGATGTTCTCTCCCCCGATCGCGGACATGATGACCATCTGGACCTCGGCGACGGAGAGGCCGTAGCGGGCCAGCTCATCGCGCTTGAGGTCGACATCCACGAAGTAGCCGCCTGCCACCCGTTCCGCGTAGATGCTGCGCGTGCCGGGCACATCCTTGAGGATCATCTCCACATGGGTGCCGAGCTCTTCGATTGTCTTCAGGTCTGCGCCGAAGATCTTGATGCCGATCGGCGTGCGCACGCCGGTGGTGAGCATGTCGATGCGGTTCTTGATCGGCATCGTCCAGGCGTTCGTCGTCCCCGGGATCTTCAGCGCTTGGTCCATCTCCTCGATCAACTGCTCATAGGAGATGTGATCGGGCCAGAAGGGGCGCAAGGGCCCCTCCAGGAAATCGGGCAGCCGCGAGTACCACCGGCGCACCTTGCGCCACTGGCGCTCCGGTTTGAGCAGCACGACCGTCTCCATCATGGAGAACGGGGCGGGGTCGGTGGAGCTTTCCATCCGTCCCGACTTGCCAAAGACTCGTCCCACCTCGGGAAAACTCTTCAGGACCTGATCCTGCTTTTGCATCAGGGCTGCCGCTTCGGTGACCGAGATGCCGGGTAAGGTGGTGGGCATATACAAGAGGCTCCCCTCGCGAAGCGGGGGCATGAACTCGGAGCCCAGCCGCAGATAGACGGGAATCGTCGTCAGCACGAGCGCAATCGCGCCCACCATCGTCGCCATCCGATGCCGCAGGACGAACCGGCAGGCCGGCTCATAGATGCGGAAGAGCACCTTGCTCACCGGATGCTGCGCTTCCGGATAATAGGTGCCGACCGCAACCGTGGTTGCGAGCCTGGAAGCCAACGCCCGAGCCTTCTCAGGAATCCAGCGGGCCTTGAGTGTGATCGGCTCCATGCGCGTGAAGAGCATCCGCATCGCCGGATCCAGCGTCACCGCTAGGATTGCGGCGATCGCCATGGCCAGGTTCTTGGCCCAGGCCAGCGGCTTGAACAGCCGGCCTTCCTGATCCACGAGCGTAAAGATCGGCAGAAACGCCACCGCGATCACGAGCAGCGAAAAGAAGACCGACGGCCCGACTTCCTTGAGCGCCTTCAGACGGATCGCGTGGTAATCGCCTTTTCGGCCGCCTTCAATCCACTGCTCCAGGCGTTTGTAGGCGTTCTCCACTTCCACGATGGCGCCGTCCACCAGCACGCCGATCGAAATCGCGATGCCGGAGAGCGACATGATGTTGGAGGTCAACCGCAGGCCGTAGAGCGGGATGAAGGACAGCAGCACGGCAATCGGAATCGTCACAATGGGGATGATCGCCGAGGGGAAATGCCACAAGAAGAGCAGGATCACTAGGCTCACGACGATCATCTCCTCGATCAGCTTTTCCTTCAGGTTCTTGATGGCGTGCAGGATCAGCTCGGAGCGGTCATAGGTGACTTCCACCGTGACGCCCGGGGGCAGTGAGGGCTCGATCTCCTTGAGTTTGGCCTTCACGCGCGTGATCACGCTCAGGGCGTTCTCGCCGTAGCGCATGATGACGGTACCGCCGACGGTGTCCCCTTGCCCGTCGAAGTCGGCCAGCCCTCGCCGGATCTCCGGTCCCAGCGCGACCGCGCCGAGGTGCTTGACGAGGACGGGGGTCCCTTGCTGGTCCGTTGCCACGACGATTTGCTCCAGATCCTCAACCGATTTGGCATAGCCACGGCCCCGCACCATGTACTCGGCCCCGGAGAACTCCAACAGCCGTCCGCCGACTTCCTGGTTGCCGGCCCGGATCGCCTCCACCACTTTCGTCAACGGGATGTTGTAGGCGAGGAGCCGGTTGGGATCGATCGTCACTTGGTACTGTTTGACGAACCCGCCGATCGAGGCGACCTCGGCCACCCCGGGGACGCTCTGCAGATGATAGCGCAGGGACCAGTCCTGGAAGCTGCGCAGCTCCTGCAGGTCGTGTTGTCCGGTGGTATCCACCAGGGCGTATTGGAACACCCAGCCCACCCCGGTCGCGTCCGGGCCCAATTCGGTTCGGACGCCCTCCGGCAAGCGGGGGATGATCTTGCTCAGGTACTCCAGCGTCCGCGAGCGGGCCCAGTAGATGTCGGTGCCATCCTTGAAGATGACGTAGACGTAGGAGAAGCCGAAGTCGGAGAACCCCCGGATCGCTTTCACGCGGGGCGCGCCGAGCATCGAGGTGACGATCGGATAGGTGACCTGGTCCTCGATGATATCCGGGCTGCGATCCCACCGGGAGTAGATGATCACCTGGGTGTCGGAGAGGTCGGGAATCGCATCCAGCGGGATGTTCTTCAGCGACCAAACCGCGGCGAACATGGCGGCGATCACCGCGGTCAAGACGAGGAACTTGTTGTGGGCGGAGAACTCGATGACCTTCTCAATGGCGCCGCCTTGGCGCAGGGTTGGAGACTGGCCGCCCTCAGTGTGTTGTTCGCTCATCTGGGAGACTCCACAGTATTTTTTTGGGTTCTGCAATGGACCATCGACTGTGGACTATGGACTAGCATGGTGATGTTCTCCACCGCCGAGCCCTTCCAGTGCCGCTTTGAGGCGGCTTTCCGAATCAATCAGGAAGTTGCCGCTCGTCACGACCACCTCCCCTTCCGCGACGCCGCGGGTGAGCGCATAGAATCCATCCGCTTTCGCGCCGAGCGTGACGTCCCGCGGCTCAAACAGCCCGCCGCCTTTGGCGACGAACACGATGGGGCGCAGTCCCGTCTGGAAGACGGCGGACTCCGGGATCGCGAGGACCTCGCCCAGGTCCACGGTCACCGAGACATTCACGTACATCTCCGGCTTGAGCCGTCCCTCCGGGTTCTCGAGTTGGGCGCGGAGGCGCACCGTGCGCGTCATCGCATCCACCATCGGGTCCATCGCGCGGATCGTGCCGTGGAACGCCTGATCCGGCAGCGACGGCACCTCCACGGAAACCTCCTGCCCCACCTTCACCAGCGGCAGGTCGTCTTCATAGAGCTTCGCGTACATCCACACCGGCTCGCCGGCCCGGCCAAAGAGCAGGCTGTGGTCCGCGTGGCTCTGGGTCGCCAACTCCCGGATCAGATCCTCATTCAAGCCCAGATGGGTGAGATGGATCTGGGCGGCATCGACGAGCTGCTGCGCCTGCTCCACCACGCCGGCTGGTGCTGCGCCCTGCTTGGCTCGCGCCAGCGCCTGGACCGCCTGGAGGTATTCGGCTTGCGCCTGGTAGAGCTCGGGATCATGCGCGATCGTCCCGACGGTGCGGAGAGTCTTGGTCAGCGCCCTGCGCGAGACCGCGTCGGTCTTGACGCCGATGAACTGCTGCTTCTGCGGCGTGACCAGAATGGACGCGTAGCCGGCGGGGGAGGAGGCGTCGGCGGGTTCGCCGGAGGTTTCTGCATATACGGGCACGAGGTCCATGCCCATCGGCGATTTGCCAGGCTTGTCGGATTTGTAGCCCGGCATCATAGGATCGGTCCAGTAAAGGATGTGCTTCGTCGAGGGTCTGTCCGTCACATGCGCGCCGCAGATCGGACAGGTGACCTGTTCCCCTTCCTTGGCGACGACGAGCATCGGACAGGGTTTGCCCTCGTGCGCCATCGGACAGTTGTGCATGTAGCAGATATCTTTCGCCATCTTCCCCTGATGTCTGATGTCTGACGTCTGAGTTTCCCGCTTCACCAGTTTCATGTTGCAAATGGGACAGTCGCCGGGCCGGTCTGACGTATAGGTCGGGTGCATCGGGCAGTAGTAGACGGCGGATTGGGACGAGCGGTGAGTGATGAGTGATGAGTGATGAGTGATGACAAATACCACACCACCCAATAACGCAATCGCGATCGCTCCGATAAGCAATCGATTTTTCGGTTTCATCTTCAAACCTCTTTCTTGTTCTAACGTTCTCTTCCACTCATCACTGATCACTCATCACTGATCACTGTAGTTTCATGTGTGGCGCGCAGCGGTTTGCCCACCGCTTGCTCCAGCAGCACGAGGCGTTGTTCGAGCGTGACGAGATGTTGGTAGTACGTCCGCTGCTGCTCGCTTAAGTTTCGCAGCGCGTCCAGCACGTCGAGGAACGAGCCGCGACCGCTCTGGTACGCCGCCAGGGCCGAGGCGGCCGTTTGCCGCGCCAATTCGATCAACCGATCCTGGCACAGCTTTGCCGTCCCGTAGGCGGCCTGCGCCTCATGCCAGTCCTCGTGGATGCGCCGGGCGAGCTCATTGTGCATCGCCTCATAGGCCGCCTGGGCTGACTCCTTGTCGTGCAGCGCGACCTTGACCCCGTACTTGAGCTTGGTCCAGAACCAGAAGGGAAGCACGAGGGTGAGCGTCAGGTCCCACGGGCCGAAGGGTCCCATCGCAGGGTCGCGCAGCTCGAGCATTGTCTCCAGATCGGGGAGCAGCTCGCGCTTCGCGAGTCGCCAGGCGGCCGTGGCGCGCTCGGCCGAATATTTGAACGCGAGGAGTTCCGGCTGGAGCTCGTCGGCTTCGGCGAGCAACGCTTCGGGCGAGGAGGGCACCGGCAGCAACGGGATGGCGTCGGGTGAGCCCAGCGGCTGCTCGATCGGGCGATTCAGGAGATGGTTGAGGTGCGCCACCGTTTCCTGACGGCGGTGGGTCAGCACCTCGATCTGGTTGGCGGCCTTGAGCGCCTCCCCCTGCAGTTGGAGCAGCTGTGCCTGGGAGCCGGCTCCGGTGGCGTAGCGCGCCTCGGCGGTCCCGACGGCCTGCTCCACCCACGTGCGCTGTTCCTGTTGAATCTCCAGCTCCCGGTCCAGGAGAAACAGCTCGTAGTAGGCGGTCTTCAATTGGCTCATCACGTCCCATTCGGTTTGCTTGAACGCCATCGCCGCCACCTGCGCGTCTTTGACGGCGACTTGGTGGCGCAGCGAAAGCTTGCCGGGAAAGGGGAGTGACTGGATCAGGGAATAGAGGATGGTGGCCTGGTTGACCTTCACGCTGCCGCGCGGGATCTCCTCGAACTCGATGCCGACCCGCGGGGCGGGCAACCCTTTGGCTTGGGGGATGCGGGCGCGCGCCGCCTGCCACCGTTTGCGGGCTGAGCGCAGATCCGGATTGTTGTCGCGCGCCTCGACCAACAGGTCCACCAGGTGCACGGTCGCCCCTCGGACTACGTCCTCGGGACTTCCTCGGCGACCCAGCTTTGCTGGGTGCCCCGCCTCGGTCGCCGGCGGCTCCGCCCACAGGCTCAGCGGCGGACTGATCGCCTGCGTCACGATGAGGCCGGCGAGGAACCGGATTCCCACACGCCTTCCCCGATGCGTTTGTTCACGAATGGATGCAGCCATCACGCGGTATAATCCCCCTTTCCGATCCAACAATCAAGGCGACTCCTGCTCGCCTTGAACAGGAATCCGGGGGATTATAGGCGTAAGGGCAGAGTCATGGTGAGCGGGGCGGGAGTCGGCGCACGGGCCGAAGCGAGGCGGAACGGTCGCGATCCGGTCACCGACCTGACGCGACTGAGATCCGTGGTGAGGAAGAAGACGGTTGATGTGTAGTGTGAGGAGTCGGGTGCGACGAGTCGGGCTTCGAGGAGACTCTCGGTTGCTGCATCGCTGCCGCAGAGCAACGTGTCCCGGCAGCAGCAGGCCTCGGCGCTTACCCGCCCCGCGCTCGGGGCGTGCTCTGACGGGCAGCAGGCGCCTCCCAGGACCACGGCAGGCGCCGCCAGGCTGAGGCTCAGAATGAACGGAACGAGGCGAAGGGTCATTTCACAAACCGGTGGATGGCCCGCATGAGCTCCTCCACTTTCTCCGCGCCGTTTCCCCCGCGGATCGCCCCGCTGACGCAGCTGTTGATGTGCCCGCGCATGATCTGCAGCGACACTTCATCCAGAGCGCGCCGCGCGGCGGTCACCTGCTGCAGGATATCGATGCAGTAGCGCCGTCGCTTGAGCATGCGCTGGACGCCCTGGATCTGGCCTTCAATTTTCCGCAGCCGTTTCAGGCTGTCGGTATGGAGCGGGGGTTGCGCCATGTGGAGACCTGATACTGGTACCCAGTATACAGGATTCCCTGGCGCGCGTCAACCCCGTGAGATAATTTTTTCAGGAGCCGGTCAGCCGTGCAGAGATTGGACGGCTTCTCATGAAACGGAATCTGGTACAGATCCACACCATGTATCTCACGGGGTCAAGAGGCGGGGTTAGCTGACGACGTTGCCGCCGACCGAGTCCGCGAAAACGGACGAGGGAGTCCCGAGGACGTGGTCCGAGGGACGACCGGCTTAAGTGACCACGTCACCAACGATAGATTCGACTTTGATGCCTTTCTTCTCGAGGAAGGCGACGGCGCGTTTGAGATTCTCCTCGCCCCCTTCCAGTTCCAAGGTCATCTCCCCGACGGTCTCGGTGATCTTGGCGCGGCGGATGTTGGGCATGACCCCGCATTCCTTCGCCATCGTGTAGATGACGGGCTCCTTGATCAGGTGTTGCGGGAAGATGAGCGTGACCTGTTTGCGTGCCATCACACCTCCTGTTGCTTCGTCGCTGTCTGCTCAACCGCACCGCCGGCAATGGCGGGGATGACGGACACCTCATCGCCATCCTTCAGCGGCGTCTGGTCGCCTTGTAGAAACCGGATATCCTCCTCATTCACAAACACGTTGACGAACCGGCGCAGCTTACCGGTCTCGTCGCAGATGCGCGCTTTGATGCCGGGGTAGCGGCGCTCCAGGTCGGCCAGCAGCTCCGTCACGGTCGCGCCCTCGCAGGCCACCTCGCCCTGCCCGTTGGTGATCCGCTGCAGCGGCGTCGGAATGCGGACTTTCACAGCCATGTTACGTCCCCCCTTCCAGCTGATGTTGCAGGTTCTGCTCAAACGACGCCAGGGTCGGCTTGATGCGCACGGGCGTCCCCAGGCGGTTGGCGATCGGTTCCTGCGTCTTCAGGCCGTTGCCGGTGATGGCGATCACGATGGACTCATCCCGCGGGATGACCCCTTGCTCGATGAGCTTCTTCGCCGCCGCGACGGTCACGCCACCGGCGGTCTCCGTGAACACCCCTTCGGTCTGCGCCAGGAGCTTCATCGCCTCGATGATCTCCTCATCGGTCGCGGACTCCCCCCACCCGCCCGATTCCAGCGCGGTCTTGGTCGCGTAATAGCCGTCGGCGGGATTACCGATCGCCAGGGACTTGGCGATGGTGTTGGGCTTGACCGGCTTGACGATCTCCGAGCGTTCCTTGATCGCCGTGACGATGGGTGAACAGCCGCTGGCCTGCGCGGCGTAGAGCTTGGTGGGGACTTCGTCGAGCCACCCCAGCAGCTTGAGCTCTTTGAGCGACTTGGCGATCTTCGTGATCAGCGAGCCGCCGGCCGCCGGCACGACGATGTGCTGCGGCGCGCGCCAGCCGAGCTGCTCGGCGATCTCGTAGCCGTAGGTCTTGGAGCCCTCCGCGTAGTAGGGGCGGATGTTGATGTTCACGAAGGCCCACGGATACTTGGCCCCGATCTCCACGCAGAGGCGGTTGACCTCGTCGTAGTTGCCCTCCACCGAGATCAGGGTCGGGTTGTAGATGAGCGAGCCGACGATCTTGCCCATTTCCAGATCGGCCGGGATGAAGATGTAGCGCTTCAAGCCCGCCCAGGCGGACAGCGCGGAGACCGAGTTGGCGAGGTTGCCGGTGGAGGCGCAGGCGACGGTGTCAAACCCCAGCTCCTTCGCCCTCGTGAGCGCGATGGAGACGACGCGGTCCTTGAACGACAGGGTGGGGTGCGAGACCGAGTCGTCCTTGATGTAAAGCTCCTCCACCCCGAGCGCGTCCGCCAACCCCGTGGCGCGAAACAGCGGGGTGAAGCCGGACCACAGCCCCACCGTCGGCTCGCCCTCGATGGGCAGCAGCTCCCGGTAGCGCCAGAGCGACTTGGGGCGGCCGGCGAGATCTGCTTTGGACAGCGCGCGGCGGATCGCCTCGTAGTCGTAGTCCACCTCGACGCTGCCGAAGCAGTACTCGCACACGAAGACGACCTCTTTGGGGTAGACCCGTCCGCACTCGCGGCACTTGAGTCCGATGACGTAGCTCATGACTCGAAATAGGCTTCCATGCTGAAGTACCGCTCGCCGGTATCCGGAAAGACGGTCACCACGGTTTTGCCATGGCCCAGCTGTTTCGCCACGTTGAGCGCGGCGAAACAGGCGGCCCCGGCGGAGATCCCGACGAACAGCGCTTCTTCCTTGGCCAGGCGCTTGGCGGTCGCGTGCGCATCCTCGTCCGTGACCGGTATGATCTCATCAATCACGCCGCGATTCAAGATCTGCGGCACGAATCCCGCCCCGATGCCCTGGATGAGGTGGGGCCCTGCCTCCCCGCCGGAGAGGACCGGAGACCCTTTCGGCTCCACGGCAATCACCCGGATCTTCGGGTTCTTGCGCTTGAGGATCTCGCCCACGCCGGTGACGGTGCCGCCGGTGCCCACTCCCGCCACAAAGGCATCGAACTCCCCATCGGTGGCCCGCAGGATCTCCTGGGCGGTGGTCTGCCGGTGCACCTGGGGGTTGGCGGGATTCCGAAACTGCTGCGGCATGAAGGCGTTGGGGGTCTGCTTGACGATCTCCTCCGCTTTCTTGACCGCCCCGATCATCCCTTCGCCGGCCGGGGTGAGGATGACGGTCGCCCCGTAGCTGTGCAGGATGTAGCGCCGCTCGGCGCTCATGGTCTCCGGCATGGTGAGGATGACGTGGTAGCCCTTCACGACGCCGACCATCGCCAGCCCGATGCCGGTGTTGCCGCTGGTCGGCTCGACGATGGTGCCGCCCGGCTTGAGGAGCCCCTTCGCCTCGGCGTCTTCGATCATCGCCAGGCAGATGCGGTCCTTGACGCTGCCGCCGGGGTTGAACGATTCCAGCTTGGCGATCACCGTCGCCATCGACGCATCCGCCAGCCGGCGCAGGCGCACCATCGGCGTGTTGCCGATGAGCTCCAGGACGCTCTCCGCGATTTTCGTCTTGAGGGTGTTGGGCATCGTCTAGCTTTTTTGAATCCTCAGCCTGGTGTCGCCGTCAGACACCGCAGCACTCAGCACCTGATGGCGCACCTGCTGGGCCCAGGCCACGAGATCCCGGCGCACGTCCTCGGCGTTGCAGGTCAGCTCCAGGACCGCCCCGCGGGTCAGCGGCTGCATCGCCTGGGCCGCCTGCGCCAGTGCCTGCGCGCATTGCATGTCCCGCACGTCCACGAGGCTGAAGGCGACCCGGGTCATTGTTTAGCACTCCATAAATCTTCCTCTTTCAGGATTTTCCCGTCAACAATCCGATAAGAACGAAGGACAGGGTCGTTCCGATCTTTTAAAGAAACAATTACATAAGATATATCTGGAGAAATCGCCAGCGAAACGTCAACGGTAGATGGCTCCACGTCCGTAGCTGTATGAGAATGATAAATTCCTAACGTGTACAGATGGCGTTGGCGCATATCTTTTTCGATCAGTAACTGTTCTTTTGGATCCATTGAGTATCCAATGGGACTGTCTTCCACATTCTTCATACGGTATACGTGATGCGCGGTTCGTTCGATCTCTCCGGGCAAGAGTATCTTATTACCAGCCAACATTCCACATGCTTCTTTCGGATACATGCTCAGGCAGTGTTGAATGATTTCTTGTCGAGTTGCGGTTGACAACGCAATGTGCGTCCCGGATTTTTCAAAGATCATCAAGCAAGGCCCCACCGTACGCGCACCGCGCGCTCCAGCCGCTTAAAGACCAGGCCGTCGACGGCAATGCCGATTCCCGCAATGAGCAGCATGATGGCGAGGAGCTGGTCAAGCTGCTGCGTTTTCGCCACCTGGCTCAACAATTGCCCGAGGCCGCTCACCGACGTCAGCAGCTCGCCGGCCATGAGCGCGCGCCAGCCAAACGCCCACGCCAGGCGCAACCCATCCACGATTTTCGGGATCGCCGAGGGCACGACGACGAACCAGAAGTATGTCCAGCCCCGGGCCCCCATGGTGCGCGAGGCCCGCGCGATGAACGGCGGCACTTCCCGGATGCCGGTATCGGTGGTGACCATCACGATGCCCGCGGCCCCGAGGACGATGGTGAAGATGACCGCCTGCTCCGTCATCCCGAACCAGACGATCGACAGCGGAACCCAGGCGGCGCCGGGGATGGCGTGGATGGCGACGGCGAAGCTGCCGATGATCTGGTCGATGAGCGGCACCCGCCCCAGCAAGAGCCCGCCGGTGATGCCGACCAGCATGACCAGCGCGTAGCCGATGACCATCCGCCAGGCGCTGCCGGCCAGGGCGGCGCGGAAGGTGGGCTGCCGGAAGTCGGCCGCCAGCGCCCCGAACACCGCCCGGGGAGAGGGCCAGCCGGGAAAGACGAACGCCGTCGCCTCCCACAGCACGTAGAGCAGTAGGAGCGCTTGCAGCGGTTTCAGAAACGTCAACCCTTTCGGCAGCTTGACCATGGCTCAAATATGCATCCCCAGCGACCGTTCCGGAGACGTGGGATGTTGGGCTTCAGGAAAATGCACCGTTTCGCCCAGCTCCTCGCGCAGCACCTTCTCAACCTCCTCGCCCAAGAGTCCAAGGATCTTGTGCTGGTGCGCCAGCAGGGCGGGATCCTCGGCGTGACGCGGCCGCGGCACGCCGACGGCCTGCACGTCGCGGATGCGCCCCGGCCGCGAGGAGATGACGTACACGCGGTCCGCCAATCCCGTCGCCTCGCGGACGTTGTGCGTCACGAACAGGATCGTCGGCCGCGCGAGCTGCCAGATTTCCAGCAGCTCGTTCTGCAGCACCGCCCGCGTCTGCGCGTCCAGCGAGGCGAACGGCTCATCCAGCAGCAGGATCGCCGGCTGCAGCGCCAGCGCCCGGGCGATCGCCACGCGTTGCTTCATCCCTCCGGAGAGCTGGTGCGGATAGGCGTGGACGAACTTCGAGAGGTGCACCAGCCGGATGTACTCCAGCGCGCGCTCGCGCCGTTTGCGGGGCTCAACGCCGGCCATGCGCAGGCCGAATTCCACATTCCCCAGGACGCTCAGCCAGGGAAAGAGCGCCGCGTCCTGAAAGACGACGGTCCGGCTCGCGTCCGGTCCGGTGACCGGCTGGCCATCGACCAGCACGTCGCCGGAGGTGGGGCGCTCCAGCCCGGCGATGAGGTGGATGATCGTGCTCTTGCCGCAGCCCGAGGGCCCCAGCAGACACACAAACTCCCCGTCGGCCACCGTCAGGTTAATGTCATCGAGCACCTCGATGGCTTGGCCGTTGTGCGGAAACGTTTTGAACACGTGGCGCAGCTCCACTTGGCTCATGTGCGACTCAGAAAGACCCCGTGTAGTCCATAGTCCATAGTCGATAGTCCATAGACCAAGCCAAAAGCTGCGGGCTCCAAGTGACTACTTCCCGCAGAAAGTCTGCTCGTCGCTCGTTCATTTGCCATCCATACGTAATGACCGCGAGATGTTTTTCAGGTCTGAGAAAAGCATTGGAAAAGGTACCGTGGAAAAGGTACGAAAAGGTACCGGGTACCGCGGGGACAGGTTGGACAGCAACGTGTCCCCTGCGTACCCGGTACGGATTTCCGGATTTCCCGGTACGGATTTCCAGGATTTCCCCATTGAGACCTGTCAACCTTCGCATCGCTTTTCTGTGGATTGAAATCCAGGAGAAGACCTCCTTTGTGGAGTTGTGACAGGAATGCTCGGAGTTCGCCAGAAGATGTTGCTCTTGAAATAGGCGCGTCGGGCCCATGAAAGGAAAGAAGCTGCTTCGGTGACGACCGGGTATATCTGATGAAACCTGGAAACAGATAGCCCGCCGTGCCGAGAATCAAGCCAATCGTCCAGTCAATCGCTCGGCTGTCAGCTATAAGGCCCCCGATAAGCTGCCCGATCACCATTCCGATGATCGCGAGAATATTTTTCGAATTCATAACATCACATGACTTATCTCTCGATTAGCCTCTTCAGCTCCAGCGCCAGCCCGCCTGTAGCTTGAAGCCTGGAGTCTGAACTATGGCGTGGTGGCCAGGAAAACGTGCGTGGTGGCGATTTTTTCCTCTTTTGTCCTCGGTCTGATGATAATCTCCACATCCCGATCCAGCGCATTCAAGAGCTCAAAGAGGTGGTCTAACGAGAACATGCTGAGCTTCCCGTTCATGAGGCACGATACCTTAGATTGAGGAATTCCCAGCAACGCCGCCGCTCGCTTCTGCGTCAAGCCGCGCTCTTGGATCAAAGCTGCTATCCGGGACATCACCTGAGCTCGCGCCAAGACTCGTGCTGGATGCGAGACCCCGAGATCCGCAAAGACATTGCCGCTTCCTCTCTGAACTTTCTCTCTCGCGATCATGATGGCCCTCCTTGCTCATACGCGGCCTGATAATCCTCTTGCGCCACTCTGAGCCGATGCCTAATGAGGTCGATCTCCTGTTGCGGCGTCTTCACGCCGCTCTTAGCTTTCTTTTGGAAGCAGTGCAACACGTACACCACCTCTCGAAATTGCACCGTGTAGATCGCCCGATAAGTATCCCCGTCAAAGCGTTCGATGATCTCGAGGACCCCGGCCCCGCCAAACCCCTTCAACGGCTTGGCCGCTGAGGGTTTTTGTCCTTTCTGAGCTTCAAAGAGCGCATAGCCGATATCCTGTCTGACTTCTTCGGGAAACTCCCGCAAATCTTCTCTCGAAGAACCGACGAAATCCACCTTCTTAGGCCATTCCGCCCCGCTCATAATATACCATATTTGGTATAATTACAGCGCGCATTTAATTCGCACAACTTCCTCATCCGACCCCCGAGGGATCGCACATCCTCACGGTCAAGGTCCCGAAACGCTTCAGGTAGGCCTCGCCCGTCACCGGACTCACGAGATAGTTGTCGCCTTTGGGATAATACGACCGAAACACCTTCAGCGCAGCGGGATCAAACTCCGACGGGTTCCACTTGCATTCCACCGCGTCGACGTGATCCCGTCGTTTGGCCAGGCATACATTTAGTACGCCTATTTGTAAAGTATGAATACTAAATGGACTGACCGCGCGACCGCGACGGCACCGTCCACGCTGCCGCGGGAGTGCCGCAGCAGCTGGTGCTGCGGCCGACCGCGACGGCAATCAGGCCGCCGCGGAAGTGCCGCGAACCGCGGGGTTCGCGGCCATCGCCTCAATGAGGACCTGGGCCACTTCCGGCCGTGAGACCTCGCGCGGCGGAGGCGTGCCGGCGAGCAACAGCTCGCGCACTTTGGTGCCGCTCAGGGAGACGCGGTTCGACTCAGGATGCGGGCAGGTCTTGGTGGACGCCATCGCGGCGCACACGCGGCAGTAGAAGCTGTTCTCGAAGAACAGCGGCGTGATGCCCAGCTCCTGCGGCTGGAACTCCTCAAAGATCTTCTGCGCGTCGTAGGTGCCGTAGAACGTGCCCACGCCCGCGTGGTCGCGCCCGACGACGAAGTGGGTGCAGCCGTAGTTCTTGCGGATGAGCGCGTGGAAGATCGCCTCGCGCGGGCCGGCGTAGCGCATGGAAGCCGGATTGACCGCCAGGATCACCCGGTCCTTCGGGTAGTAGCGCTCGAGGAGGACTTCGTAGCTTTTCATGCGCACGTCGGCCGGCACGTCATCGCCCTTGGTCTGGCCGACGATCGGATGCAGCAACAACCCGTCGCAGATTTCCAGGGCGACCTTTTGGATGTACTCGTGCGCCCGGTGGATCGGGTTGCGCGTCTGGAAGCCGACGACGCGCTTCCAGCCGCGCTCGGCGAAGACTGTTCGCGTCTGCGACGGGTCCAGGCGGTAGGGCAGGAAGCGGGTGTGCGCAGGACGGTTGACGACGCTCACTTTTCCACCCAGATACACCTCGCCGATCGCCTGCAGCCGCGCGACGCCGGGATGGGAGGCCTCCGTCGTCTTGAACACCTGCTGGGCTTCGACGGTCTTGTCGGGTTGATAGGTCTCTTCGAGGTGGAGGATGGCGACCGTCTGCCCGTCGCTCACCAGCGCCACGTCCCCTCCGGCCTTGAGGCTGGTGGCGGTGGCGCGGTCGACCGCGAGCGTCACCGGGATCGTCCAGACCAGCCCGCCACCGCCTTTCGGCGGGGTCCCGCCAGAGGCGGGATTCGCGAGTCGGCACTCCTTGACGACACCCGCATAGTCCCGCCTGGTCAGGAATCCTTCCAAGGGACTAAACGCCCCGATCGCGAGCATCTCGAGATCGGAGAGCGCCCAGGCATCAAGCGGGACTTTGGGCATCGAGCCCGCGCGGGCCAAGAGCTGCTCGCGCGCTTTGCCGTCAACGATTCGATTGATCAACGTGCCGCCATGCGGTGCGATCATCATTAATGCTTACTGACGTGTAAGCCGCACTCCTTCTGATCGGGCTGCTCCCACCACCACCGCCCGGCGCGGAAGTCCTCGCCCGGCTTGATGGCGCGGGTGCAGGGCGCACAGCCGATGGACGGATACCCCTGGTCATGGAGCATGTTGTAGGGGACGTTGTGCTGCTTGACGTAGCTCATCGTCTGCTCCCAGGTCCAGTCTGCCAAGGGGTTGATCTTCACGATCCCGCCGTGGTCCTGGTCGATGGCGACCTTTTTGACGCTGGCGCGGGTGACGACCTGCTCGCGCCGCAGGCCGGTGATCCAGGCATCCACCGTGGCTAGCGCCCGGTTCAGGGGCTCCACTTTGCGGATACGGCAGCAGAGCTTGCGGTTCTCGATGGAGTGGTAGAAGAGGTTCAAGCCCCGCTCCCGCACCATCTGCTCCACGGCGTCGGCCTTCGGGAACATGACCTCGATCGTCAGGTGGTACTTCTCGCGGATCTTGTCCATCACGTCGTAGGTTTCTTGGTTGAGCCGCCCGGTGTCCAGCGTGAAGACGCGCGCCTTGGGGTTGATCGTGACGAGCATGTCGATGATGGCGACGTCCTCCGCGCTGAAGCTGGACGCCAGCGCCACGCGGGAGCCGAACGTCTCCAGCGCCCATCGCAGGACCTGCTCCGGGGATTGCGACTCCAGTTTGCCGGACTCCACATCCACTTTGACAGTTGCAATGACCATGTTGCTAACCTCCTGACGTTGTAAGGTGACAGGGTTTGCAAGGATGCCATATATTACCTTTTGTGTCAATAACTATTTCTACAAATAAGATTATATACTATATTATTAGTAATGTATAAGGTCAATAAAAATAGCCAGGAGAGTCAGGATGGCTTCTTCAGGCGCTTGAGCCATTCTTTGATCGTTTTTTCCATCCCAAGATCGGTCGGCTCGTAGTAGACCCGCTTCTCAGGGATGTAGTCCTGCTCGACATGGTGGTCGGGAAAGTCATGCGCATACTTGTAGTCTTTTCCTCGGCCCAGCTTCTTAGCGCTGGAGTAGCTGGCGTCCTGCAGGTGTTTGGGGACCTCCAGGGTCCGCCCCTCCTCGACATCCTTCATCGCCTTCTCGATTCCAAGATAGGCCGCGTTGGATTTCGGCGCGCACGCCACATAGACGGCGGCTTGCGCCAAAGGGATCCGACACTCCGGCAAGCCGACAAACTCTGAGGCGTGCATGGCGGCGACGGCCAGCACCAGCGCCTGCGGGGCGGCGTTGCCCACATCCTCCGCTGCGCAAATGACGAGGCGCCGCGCGATGAAGCGTGGATCCTCGCCCGCGTAGAGCATCTTCGCCAGCCAGTAGAGCGTGGCGTCGGGGTCTGAGCCGCGCATGGATTTGATGAAGGCGGAGATGGTGTCGTAGTGGGCGTCTTCGTCTTTATCGTAGACGACGGCTTTCTTCTGGATCGATTCCTCCACGACTGCCAGCGTCAGGTGGATCGTCCCATTCGTCAGTGAGGTGGTGAGGGCAGCCAGCTCCAGCGCATTGAGCGCCCGGCGCGCATCGCCGTCGCTCACCGCGGCCAGGTGGGCCAGCGCGTCCTCATCGGCCTTGATCGCTAACTTCCCCACACCCCGTTCCTCATCGGTGAGCGCACGCTTCAAGATCGCTAGGACGTCCTGCTGGCTCAAGGGCTTGAGCTCGCACACCAGCGACCGGGACACCAGGGCGGGGAGGATGGCGAAGAACGGGTTGAACGTGGTCGCGCCGATGAGGATGGGATTGCCGGATTCCACGTCCGGCATCAGGACGTCCTGCTGGATTTTGTTGAAGCGGTGGATCTCGTCGATGAACAGGATGGTGCGCGCCCCCCCGACTGCCGTCGGGGTCGGGGCTGGCAGACGCTGACGTTCTTTCGCGCGGGCGATCGCCTCGCGCAGCTGGGCGACCCCGGCGGAGGTCGCGTTCAACCGCTCGACGGACGCCTTCGTGCGTGCGGCGATGACGTGGGCCAGGGCGGTCTTGCCGCAGCCTGGGGGACCGTAGAGGATGAGCGAGCTGATGCGGTCGGCTTCCATCGCCCGGCGCAGCAGCTTGCCCGGTCCGACCAGATGCTCCTGCCCGACGAACTCGGACAGCTCCCGGGGCCGCATCCGCCAGGCCAGCGGCTCGCGAGATGCTGACACAGCAGGGGAGCTTTGCTCAAAAAGATCCATGAAAAACCTGTGGTATGACACGCCTGTTATGGCGAAATGTATTGTTGGAGATGCTGGCGAACAGCCGTCAGCGAATGGGAGCAGGCTTGAATATCCTGAGGGGCGAATCGTTTCGGTTCGTAGCGTGCGTCTCGACTTTGATCCTCAAGGTACCGGTAAGCGTGGTAGATTCGCTTGAGATGCCAGTATACGTAGTCACTGCGTCCTGCGTTACTTTGTTGGCCTGGTTGAGCCGATACAGCTCGATGGCCCCTTGGATGGATGTCTTTAGTCGCCAGGCACGCATCGACGTAATGAGCGGCAGCATAAAACATCCCAGTCACTGCCCAATCCAGGAACGGCGTTGTCGTCAAGCTGAGGGTTTGGACAAAAGACTCATTATGGACTGCCTTCGCGACGTGTTCTTGGCGAGTGGGCATGAACAGATACTTACCGAGAAAAGATCTGTTGATACCCTGATGCCTGGAGTGAGGGAGAATCGCTCATGGCCGAGGTTGCGAAATTGAACAAAAATCCTGGTAAGCGCTCTCGAATCTTCAGTTCAGCTTCATAGACCTTACGTCTGATTGCATAGTCCGCATGTGTCAACATTGTCCAGACTTCTATCACATCGTCTTCTCGCATGAGGTGGATTCCTCGGACTTCTTGGATTTGACTTAATTCAGCACGAATCGTGCGTTCAATAACGTCGGAAGAAACCAGTTCGAGGGGTCTCAGTTGAAGGTAATGAAAAGTGGCGTAAAACACCTCCGACAAGTGGAGCCGCTCGGGACGGAGGCCCTGACCTGGCTGAGAAATGTCAGCGATGACGCCGGCGGTTCCAGTAAGATCGATATCGTCCATAGCGTGTTTACGGTTTCTTCTTTAGATGCTCAGGAGCGGTGACGGTCACGATATTGCCAGACTTTGCTACATAAATAGGGTTGCCGTCCGAATCATATTCACCAATAAGCCTGATGATCTGGGTTACAACCGTTTTCAGTTTCAAGACCGAGCCATCGTCAAGAAGATATTGATTCCAGTATTCGCTGGTTTGATTTGCTTCCACTGGGGTGGCGTCGAATTCTTTACCTTGGAACGTGACCTTCATCGTATTAGGCATGGATCCCCCTTCGCGTTATCTCTATCGATGAAAGTGTATCCTGAGAACCATGTTGGCGTCAATTGAGATGGGGCGTAAATGGGTTGGTGTAAAAGTCGACAAAAAATGCCCCGCGATTGCCGTGGGCGAATCCGTCAGCGATGAACCCAACCCTCAACAGGTGGGTACCCTCTCCGATGGTTTCGCGCTCCCTCCTGACTTCTAAAGGTCTGCGCTCCCCAACGGAAGCCGGATTCCCGGTCACGTGGTGTTGGCTCACGTTGACTGGCGCCTCACGCACAGCGCAGGGCACACGCTAGCGTAGCACGCGGCCGGGGCTGGCGCAACTGTTTTCGCGTCTTGAGCGCGTTAGCGCGCTCGGCGGGTGTCGGGTGGTCTGCGGGTCGGCCGGACCCTTTGGTCTGCGCGGGACGGCGGTGCCCCGAGGTAACGCTCGACGCTCTCCATCAGCCCTTCCAGCTTCAGCGGCTTGGCGAGGAACGGATACCCCCCGATGACGCCGTTGAGCGCCTCCACTTCTTCTTGCGAGACCACGACGGTGAGGAAGATGATCGGGATGCGCTTCAACTGCTTATGGGCTTTGAGCTGCGCGGCGACTTGCGTCCCATCCTGATCAGGTATGAGGACGTCGAGCAGGATGAGGTCCGGTTGAAACGCCTGGGCGGTCTGGAGGGCATCGAGTCCCCGGTGTTCTTCCCGCACCTCGTAGAGGTTCGTCTGCTCAAGGTAGGATTTGACCAGGCGGGTGAATTTCACCTCGTCATCAACGATGAGAATCCGCTTCTTCATGATACATTCATGTTATACATTTATGTCTAACATGCAAGCGCTTTTCCGTCCCTCCCCCTGCCTCCGCGGGACCTTCGCGCAGGGCCGGAAGACGTCAAACTGGCCCACGACCCTCACCTCCCGGGCTTTGACACCGGGTACGCAGGTGTGTTAGACTAAGCCGTTTCGGGTTGAGCCTGCCGCGCAAGCGGAGACGAGGCTCTTTCGACCGTGGGATTCAACGAGCGCACCTGCCTTTCCAGCCAGTTTCGCGACACTGCCGTGGGTAAGACTGGGTCTTTGCGTCTGAACGTCTGCCCCACGCTCCTCCTCTTTCTTCGACCATGATTGCACGCTACACTCTCCCCGACATGGGCCGGCTCTGGAGCGATGAGACGCGCCTTTCGGTGATGCTCCAGGTGGAGCTGTTGGTGCTGGAGGCGCAGGCCAGGCAGGGCCTCATTCCCCGCCGCGCCGTCACCCAGATCCGCAAGCGGGCGCGGCTGAACCTGGCGCGCATCCAGCAGCGCGAGGAAGCCACCCGCCATGACGTCATCGCCTTTATCGAGCATCTGGAAGAGCGCGTCGGCCAGTACGGCCGCTACCTCCATTTCGGCCTGACGTCCAGCGACGTCCTCGACACCTCGCTGGCGGTGCTGCTGCGCCGTTCAACGGAATTGTTGATCGAGGATCTCATCCGGCTCATCGCCGCCCTGGCCAAGCAAGCCAAGCGCCACAAGAAGACCGTGATGATCGGCCGCACCCATGGGATCCACGCCGAGCCCACGACGTTCGGACTGAAGATGGCGACGTTCTACGACGAGTTCAAGCGCCATCTGGACCGGCTGTGGGCGGTGCAGCGCGAGATCAGCGTCGGCAAGATCTCCGGCGCCGTGGGCACATTTGCGAATGTGGATCCCTCGGTGGAGCGCTACGTGTGCCAGAAGCTGAGCCTGAAAGCCGCGCCGATCTCGACCCAAATCATTCAGCGCGATCTGCACGCCTCCTACCTGACGACCCTGGCCCTGATCGGCTCGAGCCTGGAGAAGCTGGCGACGGAGATTCGCAACCTCCAGCGCACCGAGATCCACGAGGTCGAGGAGCCCTTCGGCAGGGAGCAGAAAGGCTCCTCCGCGATGCCGCACAAGAAAAACCCGGTGACCTGCGAGCGCGTCGCGGGCTTGAGCCGCTTGCTGCGGGGCTACAGCGTGGCGGGGATGGAGAACGTCGCGCTGTGGCACGAGCGGGACATCACCCACTCGTCGGTGGAGCGCGTGATCATGCCGGATGCGAGCATCACCCTGGACTACATGCTCCAGACGATGACGTGGGTGATCGCGGGGCTGATCGTGCACAAGAATCGCATGTCCGAGAACCTCATGAGCACGCAGGGGGTCGTGTTCTCCGGCCAGGTGCTGCTGCGGCTCATGGAGCAGGGGCTCTCACGCACCCAGGCGTATGAGATGGTGCAGCGCCTGGCGCTGCGGGCCTGGCAGAACGGGCGCGATTTTCGCGAGGTGCTCATGGCGGATCCCGCCATCCGCCGGCGGCTGCCGGAGAAGGTCCTGCGCGCCTGCGTGGATCCGGCCCGGCACCTGCGCTACGTCGACCGCATCTTCCAGCGAGTGGGCCTGGGATGAATCAGTCCATAGTCGATAGTCCATAGTCCATGAAAAGAAATCGCGGGCTTTTTCATCCAGTTTTGGTCTATGGTCTATGGACTATGGTCTATGGTCTGCTGTTAACGGGCTGCGTCCACCAGACGCTCACGATCCGTTCCGAACCGCCGGGAGCGAGGGTGTTCCTCAACGACAAGCGCGCGGGCACCACTCCCTACAAGCAGGAATTTCTCTGGTACGGCTGGTATCGGGTTGCGCTGATGAAGGACGGCTACGACCGGCTGGATGATCGCACGCTCATCCAGGCGCCCGCCTATCAATGGATCCCGCTGGATTTTTTCGCGGAGTTGTTGCCGATCAAGTTTGAAGACACCCACGAGCTCTCGTACGAGCTGGTGGCAAGCCAGCCCATTCCCGAACCCGCACCACCTGTGGATCTGGTCGTTCCGAGTTCCACCACAGCCCCTACGCCGGAGGCTCCCCATGCTGAAAGTCGGTGAGAAACTGTACGAAGGCAAGGCCAAGATCCTCTACGCGACGGGAGACCCCACCCTGGTCATCCAGTATTTCAAGGACGACGCCACCGCCTTCAACGCCCAGAAGCGCGGCACGATCCTGGGCAAAGGGGCGGTGAACAACCAGATTTCCTCGCGACTGTTCCAATGGCTGGAACAGGCGGGGATCCCGACGCATTTCGTCCAGCAGCTCTCCGAGCGCGAGATGCTGGTCAAGCGGTTGCAGATCATTCCGCTGGAAGTGACGATGCGCAACATCACCGCCGGCGGGATGTCGCGGATGCTGGGGATCGAGGAAGGGATCGTCCTCACGCCGCCGGTGTTTGAGTGGCACTACAAGAGCGACGCGCTGGGCGATCCGCTCATCAACGATGATCACATCCTGGCGCTGGAGCTGGCGACGACGCAGGAGCTGGACACGATCCGCCGCCTCTCGTCCAAGGTCAACGACACGCTGAAAGCCTATTTCGCGGCACGCCGCATCGACCTCGTGGACTTCAAGCTGGAGTTCGGACGGCATCAGGCCCGTATCCTGCTGGGCGACGAGATCTCGCCGGATACCTGCCGGTTCTGGGAGCAGGGCACCAAGAAGAAGCTCGACAAGGACCGCTTCCGCCGCGACCTGGGCGACGTGGAAGCCGCCTACCAGGAAATGTTGAAACGGGTCCTCGGCTCCGCCTCATGAAAGCACGTGTTGCTGTCACGCTCAAATCAGGATTGCTGGACGCACAAGGCAAAACCGTCAAGCAGGCGCTCGAGTCACTCGGCTTCAAAGGCGTGAAGGATGTCCGGGTCGGAAAATATATCGAGATTGAGCTCAACCACGGTTCCGTGGCGTCTGCGAAGAAAGATGTCGAGCGGATGTGCCAGAAGCTCCTGGCGAATCCCGTCGTGGAGACGTACCGAGTAGAGATCAGACCACAGACCTCAGACTTCAGTAAAAAAATATCTTCCTCCTGATGTCTGATGTCTGATGTCTGATGTCTGAAGTCCGATGTCTGAAGTCGGAAGTCAGAGACCGGAGCGCGAGAAGGAGTCCATGGGAGGAATTGACATGGATCGAAAGACCCAACTCGAACAAGAACTGAAGCGAGTCACGAAGGTTCTTGTGCGGGAGTATCAGCCGCAGCGGATGATCCTGTTCGGCTCGCTCGCCACAGGCCGGGTCCATGAGTGGAGCGACATCGATCTGGCGATCGTGAAGGACACCTCTCGCCGGTTCATCGACCGCATCGGCGATGTCCTTCACTTGACCCATCCGCAGGTCGGGCTTCACGTGGTCGTCTACACCCCTCAGGAAGTCGATCAGATGAACGCCAATGATCACTACTTTTGGGTGGACGAGATCGAAAAAAAAGGCAAGGTCCTGTATGACCGAGGCGCATAGCTGGTTGGCGTTTGCCCGTGAAGATCTGGTGTTGGCTGAGGCGGCGTTGGAGAAAGGCATTTTCAACCAAGTGTGTTTCCATGCTCAGCAAGGTGTTGAGAAGGCCCTGAAAGCGTTTCTGCGGAGCCGCCAGCGGTCCGTGCCGAGAACGCACGCCCTGAGCGAACTCTTGGCGCTGTGCCGGGTGCTCGAACAGAGCGCGGGGGAACTCGAATCCATCTGCGAGCAACTCGATCGGTACTACCTGCCCACGCGCTATCCGGATGCGCTGCCAGGTATGGCTCCGGAGGGTTTGCCGACATCCCAAGACGCTGAAGAAGCCGTGGCGCTGCTGAAGCAGGCGCTTTCATGGATTGAGGCGAAGCTGACCTAAGATATCGAGCGCATGTGCCGGAAGCTCCTGGCGAATCCCGTCGTGGAACAGTATCGCATTGAGATCGGCGCGCGGTAGCCATGTCTATTGCCATCAACAGAACGCGGTGTTCCCTGTGCAGTCTCCTCTTCGCTATTGTCGTGATGCTCTGGAGCGGCCAGTCGGACGCTTCCCAAAAAGTGTTGTGGGTCACACGGTTCTCCGATGGGCTGGCGCGCGTTCGCGCTCACGGCAAGTGGGGGGATTCGTCGACAAAACGGGGGCCTTTGTCATCGAACCCCAATTTCGGGATGCCAGAGACTTCTCCGAAGGTTTCGCAGCCGTCGGGATTGAGCACAATGGCTGGGGCTACATCGACAAAACCGGCCAGTTCATCATCGCCCCACGGTTTAGCAAGGCCGGCGATTTTTCGGGAGGGCTGGCGCCCGTATTTGGTGCTTGTAAACGGGCGACGTCCTGTTATATCGACCGACGGGGGCAGGTCGTCGTGGAAACGCCCTTTGACTGGGCTGAGGGGTTCGCCGAGGGCTTAGCGGCTGTGGGGAGTGCAAGCCGGTCACCCTGGGAAGGCGGCGGGAAGTGGGGTTACATCGATACGAAGGGGAAGCTCGTCATCCATCGTCGGTTTGACGCCGCCGGGACGTTTTCTGAGGGGCTCGCTCCGGTCCAGCTTGGCGACAAGTACGGCTACATTGACAGAGCTGGAACAGTGGTCATCAAACCACAGTTTGATCAGGCGGAGCCCTTCGCCGGAGGGCGTGCGCCGGTGAGTATCTTTAAAAACATAGTTAGCGAGTTGGGTTATATCGATAAGACGGGCACCATGGTCATCGCGCCACAATTCAGCGGGTCTGGAAGCTTTTCCGAGGGCATGGCTCCCGTGGGATTCTATCCGGATGGTAGATACGGGTATATCGACAAGAACGGGACGGTCATCATCGAGCCACGGTTTGCGTATGCTGGAGAGTTTTCCGAAGGCCTGGCGCCTGTCTGGATGAGCGTGTCGAACACCGAGTGGCGTGGGCTGATCGACCTGGAGCTTGGAGAGTACGCCTATATTGACAAGACGGGCAAGATCGTCGTGCAGGTTCGGCCTCCCACGGTGGATGAGGAGTCATCGCGATAGGAATGAGATTCGGCGTGGTGGTGTTTCCAGGCGCCAACTGCGACGAGGACTGCGTCCACGTCCTGAAAGACGTCCTCAATCAGGACGTCGTCTCCTTGTGGCATCAGGACACGAGGTTGCAGGATTGCGAGTGCGTGGTGCTACCCGGCGGCTTCAGCTACGGGGATTACCTGCGCACCGGCGCGATCGCGCGCTTTTCGCCGATCATGCAGACGGTCGCCTCGTTCGCGAAGGAGGGGGGGCTGGTGCTGGGCATCTGCAACGGCTTCCAGATTCTGCTGGAAGCCGGGCTGCTGCCCGGGGCGATGCTACGCAACAGGAGCCTGCGCTTTATCTGCCGCTACGTGACCTTGCGCGTCGAGCGCACCGACACGCCCTTCACCAACCGCTTTCAGCCGGGGCAGGTCGTGCGCATGCCCATCGCGCACAACGAGGGCAACTACACGGTGGATCGCGCGACCTTAAAGGAACTGCGGCAGCGCGGGCAAGTGCTGTTTCGCTACTGCGATGCCGACGGCGAGCCCAGCGATGCGGCCAACCCCAACGGCTCGACCGATTCCATCGCGGGCCTGTGCAACACGGCCGGCAACGTCATGGGGCTCATGCCGCATCCGGAACGCGCCTCCGAGCCGGAGTTGGGCTCGATGGACGGCCGCCTGCTGTTTGAGTCGTTGATCAACGCCATGGTGGCGGTACGCTGATGCCGGAGTTGGCCATCACCCCTGCCCTCATCAAGAGGCACAACCTCACGCAGGAGGAGTATGCGCGCATCGTGAAGATCCTGGGGCGCATACCGACGATTACCGAGTTAGGAATTTTCAGTGTCCAATGGTCGGAACATTGTAGTTACAAGAGCTCCAAGATTTACCTGAAACGCTTCCCGACCGCGGGCAGGCGCGTGCTGGTCCCGGCCGGCAAGGAGAACGCGGGGCTGGTGGATATCGGAGACGGCTTGGCGGTGGCCTTCAAGGTCGAGTCGCACAACCATCCCTCGGCGGTGGAGCCGCATGCGGGCGCGGCGACGGGCGTGGGGGGGATCATTCGCGACATCTTCACGATGGGCGCACGTCCCATCGCGCTGTTTGACAGCCTGCGCTTCGGCACCCTTAACGGCCACGCCCGCACGCATTTTCTTCTGGGCGGAGTGGTCAAGGGCATCGCCGATTACGGCAACGCCGTCGGCATTCCGACGGTCGGCGGCGAAATCTACTTCGATGACACCTACTGCGAGAATCCCCTGGTCAACGTGATGTGCATCGGCCTCGTGCCCGCCACGCAGATCGCGCGCGGGCAGGCGCGGGGCACGGGCAATCCCGTGATTTATGTCGGCTCCTCGACGGGGCGCGACGGGCTGGGCGGGGCCAGCTTCGCCTCGCGGGAGATCACCGAGGGCTCGGAGGCGGACCGCCCCGCGGTGCAGATCGGCGATCCATTCACCGAGAAATGCCTCATCGAGGCCACGCTGGAGGCCTTGGCGACGGGCGACGTCGTCGGGATTCAGGACATGGGCGCGGCCGGCTTGACCTGCTCCACCTGCGAAACGGCTGACCGGGGCGGCTGCGGCATTGAGATCGACGTCGCCAAGGTGCCGCGCCGGGAAGCCGGCATGACGCCCTACGAGGTGATGCTTTCCGAATCCCAGGAGCGGATGCTGCTGATCGTCAAGCGGGGGCGCGAGGCGAAGGTCATGCGCGTGTTCGCGAAGTGGGGGCTGCATGCCGTCAAGATCGGTGTGGTCACCGGTGACGGGATCATGCGGGTCAAAGACCGCGGCACGGTCGTCGCCGAGATTCCGACGAACGCCCTGACGAGCCAGGCGCCGGTGTATCAGCGCCCGCGCAAACGGCCGCGGTATCTGGACAAGGTTCGGCGGCTGCCGCTGCGCGCGATCCTGCAGCCGAAAGACTACGCCGGCGTTCTGCTGAAGCTGCTCGCTTCCCCGACGATTGCGGATAAATCCTCCATCTATGAGCAGTACGACCATATGGTGCGCACCAACACGACCGTCCTCCCCGGGCGGGCGGACGCCGCCCTGCTGCGGCTCAAAGGCACGACGACGCTCTTAGCGGCGACGATCGATGGCAACGGAACGTATTGCTACCTGGATCCCTACGAGGGCGGCAAGCTGGCCGTGGCCGAGGCGGCGCGCAATCTCGCCTGCGTGGGAGCGACGCCGTTGGCGGTGACGGATTGCCTGAACTTCGGCAACCCGGAAGATCCGGAAATCATGTGGCAGTTCGCGCAAGCCGTGCGGGGGATCTCGGATGCCTGCCGCGCGTTCCACACGCCGGTGACCGGTGGCAATGTCAGCTTCTACAACGAAAGTCCCCGCGGCGCGATCGACCCCACCCCAGTCATTGGGATGATCGGATTGATTCAGGCTCAAGGCTCAAGGCTCAAGGCTCAAGGCAAGAGCAGTGGCCTCCAGCCTCCAGCCTCCAGCCTCCAGCCCATCACAGCGAATTTCAAGGATGAAGGGGATGTCATCGTGCTCTTAGGCGAGACGAGAGAAGAACTTGGCGGCAGCGAGTATCTCAAAGTGGTTCACAAACGCAAGCAAGGCCTACCGCCACGTGTGAATCTAGCGGCTGAGCTACGGCTGCAGCGCCTGATGGCGGAGGCGCATGCGGCGGGACTGTTGAAGTCCGCGCATGACTGTTCGGAGGGGGGCGTGGCGGTGGCGCTGGCGGAGTGTTGCCTGATGGAGCCCGACCGTATGGTGGGGGCAACGATTGATTTAGCGTACAGCGTACAGCGTACAGCGTATAGGACGGACGCGCTCTTGTTTGGCGAGTCGGCCGGGCGTATCGTAGTCAGTTGCGAGCGGCAACAGGCCGAGACGGTCAAGCGCCTGGCCAAGCGCTTCGGCGTGGCCGCCTCGGTCATCGGCTGCGTCGGCGGCTCTCGCCTGTCGATCGGCTCTTGGATTGACGTCTTCGTGGACGAACTGAACGACGCGTGGCGCACGGGTCTCTCTCGCGGCCTTGGATTGTCGGGTGGGAAGCAAGGTCGCAGAGGATCGTTGCACCTGTCCGACGCCGAGCGGCGATCATTCAATCGCAAGGTCAAGCGGGAGCTGTCGGATGGGAAGGGCAAGCGGTACGCTAACGAGCAGGCGTTTCTCAGTGATCTCAAGCGTCGTATCAAGAGTTAGCGCTCTGGGTTGCGGGCTGAGGGTTCTGAGCTGAAATGGATAAAA
>OBEQ011871636.1_pt1 | contig 44313 bp, 33 predicted proteins | sample 1670901 | NCBI WGS metagenome assembly OBEQ01 (sample SAMEA104232315, study PRJEB22302) | groundwater metagenome | biome: forest; feature: aquifer; material: groundwater | place: USA | collected 2011-08-07 | depth 5.4 m
ATAAAAACAGTAAAATCAATTGGCAGTTTACAAACAATGAAGCAAGAATAAAACTTAAAAGACTTTATCCGTCAATTCATGATTAACATAACACTAGTGGTATTTGGTGAAGAACCAACAGTTTTAATAAAAAGACCATTATCATTAGGTATGCTACCTTGAATATTTAATAAAGCATTTGAACCACCTGCATAATTATTTGAATTACCAAAATACGATTTAGAATTTTGCATTGTTAAGCGTGCTCCATTTCCATTCAGACTAAGAATACCATTAGAATTAAATGACATATTTCCTGTTTCTTGATTACTTATAGAAAAATTAAAACCACTTTGACGAATTTCGGTGCCATCAGTACTTAACAAGCCTGATGTAGAATTTGTTAATCCAATTCTTGAAGTTTTGCCATAATTAGTAGTTGAACCCATTTCACCTTCTTTTGAAGCTAACGTTGATACAATCCAATCTGAAATTCCATGAACTTGAAAATCAAAACCTGGTAATGTTGTTGAAGTTGATAAAGGCTTTATACCTAATCCAACATATCCAGCGCTTGTTCCGTTAGAAGTAGTTGGTAATGGCCAAGCTGTTGGATACTGTGCATAAACATTCGCAAATGTTATTAAGCCTAAAGCTGATAAAAGTAGTTTTTTCATTTTCTAAAAAAGTTAAATTTTAATAATTCGGTAAAACTAACAACTATATATTAATAAAACTAATAAAATTTAATTTTTATTTAAAAAATTAAATTCATCCTTTTTTAGAATTATGTATTATCAAGCTTTCTTTTTTGCATATTTACAATTACTAATTTTTAATGATTATGAAAAATATTCTAATTCTATTCTTCTTATCCATCTCATTTTTAAGTTTTAATCAAGATTCTTATGATTTTTCTACTGCTCTTCCCATTGGAGAAAAAGCAATTGAAACAGTTGATGAAAAACATTTTGGTTTGTATGCAGCTGAAAACAACGAAACATTTTATGAATTTAATGCGGATGGAGTTTGGATAATTTCCACTTTATTTAGTTCGATTTCGCGAGAAACAATTCGAGAATCTTCGAAATATACAATTCGAAATGGGTATATTTTTGGAATAGTTGAAAATGATTCACTTCCTTGTGTTTTAGAGGGAGAATTTTACCATTTTGGAATGCGAAATAGAGATCAACTAATTGGACCAAATTCACCCCATGTTTTAAAGCAAATTAATTCTGCTACTTTTCTGATTTCTTTTTCTGAAAATGGAGGATTTACACCAAGTATTTTTACTTTTTCTGGAAAGAATTTAACAGTCCAACATTTTGATTATGAAATGGGAACAACACTTTTTTCTAGCATTAAAATACAGACATCAAAAACAGTAAATGGGCTGAATTTCATTCAGCTTTCACCCACAAAAGACGAATGGAAACAAATTAGTTCTTTAACTATTTATGGGAAAAGCCAAATTTATTTTAAATAATTCAACAAACGGACTTTATTTTTAACAAAAAATCACTTTTACGTTTAAAAATAGTATTTCGGTCGATAAAAATACACTATTTATGGGGTATAATGTAAAATTTAGCAAATATTAACTTAATTTTACCCAAAATTAATTATAATTATGAAAAAACTAATAGTAACATTATCATTGTTTGCTTGTACTTTTGGAGCTCAGTCTCAGATAGTATTCAAGGGAATTTCACCAGCTTCTATTGTTGGTTCTTATCCATTTACGTATACAAATCCAGCTACTGGAGGAGGTACAGCATGGGGAGGTAATATTGGAGGTGTAGGATTCTTTGTTGAAGATACACTTCAAAAAGTTACTGATGATGGAACAACAGCAGATTCATTAGGCTGCGGAACAACCATCGCTGATGATATGACAGGGAAAATTGCTTTTATTTACAGAGGTTCTTGTAATTTTAGTACAAAAGCGTTACACGCTCAACAAAAAGGAGCAATTGCTTGTATAATAGTAAACAATGTTGCAGGTGATGCAGTTGGAATGGCTGGAGGAACAGATGGTGCAAGTGTAACAATACCAGTAATAATGATTTCTCAAGCAACTGGTGCAACGTTAAAAGCACAAATGGATTTAGGTTCAGTTGTAGTTCGTTTAGAAAACATTACTGGTCTTTATGCTGATAACATTGGAATGGTTAGAGAATATATTCTTGGAGCAAGATCTTATTCAACTCCTGCTTTAACCGCTCAAGATGCTTCAGAATTTTCAGTTCCATTAGGGGTATATGTTTTTAACAGAGGAAGTGCTACACAACCAGATGCAACTGTAACTGTGAATGTTGATTTTGGTGGTTCAAGTGTTTACACAGCTACTTCAACTCCAACATCAATGGCTCCAAATGATACCATCTACGTTACATTTCCAGAATTTTCTCAAGCAACTTACCCTGTTGGTGTTTATACTGTTACTTATACTACAAGTATGGCAAACACAGATTTATATACGCCGGATGATGTTGTAACATCTTCTTTTGAAATTGTCAACAGTACCTATTCGTTAGTTCCTTTAGCTGGAGGAGTTACTCCAATAGCTAATTCTCATAACACTTCAGGATCTACAGGTTTAGTTTCAGTAAGAACTTGTATAAAATACGTAAATGCGAATGCACATAGAATTGGTGCCGAAGGAATTTATTTCTCAGCATCTGATACATCTTCTTTGGATCAATCAGAATATAAAATTGAAGTTGCTACATGGGACGATGTTTTTGATACAGTTTCTGGTAATTTTGCAAATAATTTTGATAGTATTAATCCATTATTTGAAGATTTTTATAATATGGTTGGAGATCAAGAATCGATTATGGTATATGTTCCATTCAGTGAAAAAGTACCATTTATTGATAACCAACAATATTTATTTTGTATTACCCCTTCTTCTCCTTCGATTAAATTAGGTTACAACAATGCATTTGATTATTCTTTGAATTTTTCTTATTTTAATGAATCAGTTCATCCAATGTATGTTGAAGCTTCTTCTTCTCAATGGTATAGTGGATTTACAGGTGGAGATGCACCAGCATTTGGAATAAAAACTTCAGATGTTACTACTTGGGGTATTTTCGAAAACAACACAATCGAAGGTTCACTTTACCCTAACCCTGCAACAGATGAAGTATCTATTTCTATGAAAGCAGAAGGTGAAGCTAAATTAATTGTTACTGATATCGCTGGTAAAGTTGTATTGAACAATACGATTAATTTAACAAACGGTAAATCGAAAGTAAACATCAATTCTTTAACAACTGGAATGTATATTTTCAATGTAGTTCTTGAAAATGGAACTTCATCAACTTTCAATGTTGTGAAAAAATAAGATAAACATTATCTAAATATATTGGAAACGGCTGTTCATTTGAACAGCCGTTTTTTTTGTACAATTTACATATAGAAACAATAAAATTTTACTCTACATTTCACTTTCTTTCTTTAATTTCACACAAAACTTTTAAAACGAATAAAATGAAAATAATTTTAGGAATCTCTTTTTTATTAATGTCATTTTTTACAATTTCACAAAACGTTCTATCTCCAGAATTAATGTGGAAATTGAAACGTCTTTCTGGTGGATCTCTTTCTCCTGATGGAAAATTAGTTTTATTTGATATTCGTACGTACGATATGGCAACTAATAAAGGCAACAACGATTTGTATGTATACGATGTTAGAAAAGAGAAAGCACTTCAGATAACATCTACTCCATTTTCCGAAATAGATGCGCAATGGGGAAAAGACAATTCGATATGGTTTCTTTCAACTGAAAATGAAGGTCTCCAAGTTTGGAAAATGAATTCAAAAGGGGAAGAAAAAATTCAAATGTCATCTTTTGTCGGTATCGAATTAGAAGGATTTAAAACTTCACAAGATGAAAGTACAATTATTACAATAGAAGCCATAAAAAATAATAAAAAAATGATAGATAAATATCCTGATTTACCTTTAGCAAATGCTAGAGTTGAAGAAGATTTAATGTATCGTCATTGGGATCATTATGATGATTATAATAAACGTCATTTATTGGTACATAAGATTGAAAACGGAAAAATAGAGAATATTGGAAAAGATGTTTTGCAAGGTGAACCGTACGATGGAATACTACCTCCACACGGTAGTTCAGATCAATTTTGTTACTCTCCAGATGGAAAGTCAATTGTTTATACTTCTAAGAAATTAAAAGGAAAAGAATTTGCGGTTAGTACAAATTCACAATTGTATCGATATGAAATTATTAGTAACAAAACGACTCTTTTAACTGAAGTTTATAAAGGCTATGATATTAATCCATCGTTTTCTTTAGATGGGAAAAATATGGCTTGGCTAAGTATGGCAATTGATGGAAATGAATCTGCTAAAAACGATATAATTATTAGGGATTTAAGCATAGGAAAGGATGTGAATCTTACCGTAAACCATGATGTTACAGTAACAGAATTTAATTGGCATCCTTCTGGTAAATTTATCTACTATATTGCTGCAATTAATGGGACTAAACAAATTTTTGAAATCAATATAGAAACAAAAACACATCGTCAAATTACAACTGGTCAATTTGATTATCTGAGTTTAGCAGTTACCAATGATGAAATAATTTCAGGTAGACAATCAATGGTTGATCCAACAGATTTATTTACAATTTCAATCAAAAAATCAAAAGTAAAACAAGTCACTGAATTCAATAAAGATATACTGAAATCAATTGACAAACCAACTGTACAAGAGCGTTGGGTTGAAACTACTGATGGTAAAAAGATGTTGGTTTGGATGGTACTTCCACCTAATTTTGATGCTACTAAAAAATACCCAACATTGTTATATTGCCAAGGAGGACCACAAAGTCCAGTTAGTCAATTCTTTTCGTATAGATGGAATTTTATGGTAATGGCGTCTCAAGGTTATATTATTGTAGCTCCCAACAGAAGAGGTTTGCCTGGATTTGGGCAAGAATGGAACGATGCCATTTCGAAAGATTGGGGTGGACAAGCTATGCGAGATTATTTGGCAGCGATTGATAATGCGGCAACTGAACCTTATGTTGACGAAACAAGAATGGGGGCAATTGGAGCGTCTTATGGAGGATATTCAGTTTATTTTTTAGCAGGTATGCATGAAAATAGGTTTAAAACTTTTGTAGCTCATTGTGGGTTATTTAATTTGGAAAGCTGGTATGGAACAACTGAAGAACTATTTTTTGCAAATAACGATATTGGTGGTCCGTATTGGATTGAGAAAAACAAAGAATTATACAAGAAAAACAGTCCGCATAATTATGTAGACAAATGGAATACTCCTATTTTAGTAATACATGGTGAAATAGATTATAGAGTCCCAGAAAGTGAAGGAATGCAAGCATTTCAAGTTGCTCAATTAAAAGGAATACGAAGTAAATATTTGCATTTTCCAGAAGAAGGTCATTGGGTTACAAGTCCACAAAATGGGTTACTTTGGTATCGTGAATTTTTTGAATGGTTAGCGACTGATTTACATCCAAAGCAATAAACATAAATAGATCCATTAAGATAAGTGGAGTTTAATATGATTTTTTGGGTTATTTTATTAACTTTGTTAATTAATTTGTTTTTATTGAAATCTATATATGTGGCGTAAATTTGCAAGTTTAATATTAAAGAATCGTCTTTTTATTTTATCTATTATTGCTATTTTGACTGTGTTTTTCGGCTACTATGCAGTAAATCATTTAAAAATTGACAATCGTTACGGAAACACTTTACCCAAAGATTCTCCTGCGCAACATGAATATTTAAAATTTAAAAAACAATTTGGTGAAGACGGTTCAACACTCGTAATTGCTGTTAAGACAAAAGACTTATATACAGAGAAAAAATTTGCAAAATGGAAAGAATTAGGCGATTCTATTCTAAAATATGATGGAGTTCAAAATGTAGTTTCTGAAGCTACTTTATTTACGATTCGAAATAACATCAAGGAGAACAGATTTGATTTAAGTCGTATTTTTTCAGATACTACATTTAAAGAAAAAAGCATCGATTCTATCAACAGAGAAATTAAAAGTAATCCAATTTATTCCAATTTACTTTATAACGAAAAAACGCATGTTTCGTTGATTTTAGTTGGAATGAATGAGAAATTTCTAGTGGATAAGAAGAAATCTAAAGTCGTCTTTAAAATAGAAGAATTAGCTGCAAAATATGAAAAATATTTTGGGAAAGTTCATTTTGCTGGATTGCCACACATGAGAGTGGTTGTTGGAAAAAGAATTATCAGTGAAATGTATATTTTCTTGGCGCTTTCAATCTTTGCTTCATCTTTGTTACTCTATATTTTCTTTCGATCTTTTAGAGTTGTTTTACAATGTAACATCGTAGTTTTTGTATCCGTTATTTGGGCTCTTGGAAGTATTGGTCTTTGTGGATTTAATTTATCAATCATGATGGCTTTAATTCCACCATTAATGATTGTTATCGGGGTTCCTAATTGTGTCTTCTTAATAACAAGATATCATCAAGAACTTGTAAAACATGGCAATAAAATAAAAGCGTTGTTCACAATGATTCGTAGAATTGGAGCGGTTACTTTTCTTACTAACTTAACAACTGCTGTTGGTTTTTGTACATTTACTAGTTCAGAAAAACTAGCTGAATTTGGTATCATTTCTTCTATTAACATAATGGTCGTTTTCATTTTATCGATCTGTATCATTCCAATCCTAGCTTCTTATACTGGTAAACCAAAAGAAAAACATTTAAAGCATTTGTACCGTGTTTATTCTCAAGGATTCATAGAAAAAATAGTTTATTTAGTTACTTACAAACGACCTTTAATATATATATTATCCATTATTTTAGTCATTTTTAGTGTCTATGGAATGACTAAAATAAAAGCGACAGGAAATTTAACAGGTGATTTACCAAAAGATGATCCTATTCTGACTGATTTAAAATTTGTTGAAAAAAGTTTTGGAGGAGCAATTCCTTTCGAAATGACTATCAATTATAAAACACCTGGTCGACTTTTTAAACAAGAAACCTTGAGAAAAGTAGAAGAAATTCAAGAAAGTTTTGGAAAAGACACTTTATTTTCAAAAAGTTTATCATTGGTAGATTTCATAAAAGTCATTAATATGGCTTATTATTCAAACAATCCTGAGCAATATAAAATTATCGAAAACAAAGATAAACTTAGATTAAAAAAATACATCGATAAATTTGATTTAAGTAATAATGCAGGTAACTTATCATTAAAAGAACTAGTTGACACTACGCATACTACTTTGAGAATTAGAACTCAAATGAAAGATATTGGATCGTATGAAGTTGCCACTAAAGTAGATTCTTTAAGAGGGAAAATAGATTCTATCCTTAATCCAGACAAATCAGAATTAGAAAGGTTATTTGCCCAAGTTGAAAAAGGGGAAAAAGAATATATTGATTCAATAATTTACAACTATTCAGGTGTATACAATGGTTTAACAGCCATCATTAGTAAAGGTAATTCTGATTTACAAGTTGCTTTTGATATGGATCCAGATAAAATTAAAAAATATTTTAACAAAAAAGGATTTAAAGAAAAATTGAGATCAGCTATTGATAATGAATACTATGACTTAGTTTTTACAGGAACATCTGTTGTTGCTTCAGCAGGAACGAAATATTTGTTCATCAGTTTACTTCAAAGTTTGGCATTCGCAATTTTATCTATATCTGCATTAATGGCTGTTTTATTTAAATCATTGCGAATTATTGTTATTTCAATGATTCCGAATATTATTCCGCTACTTTTTACGGCTGGAATTATGGGCTATTTTGAAATACCTTTGAAACCTTCAACACTTTTAGTTTTTGGAATCGCTTTAGGAATAACGGTTGATAATGCGATTCTATTTCTTGCAAAGTACCGTCAAGAATTAAAAATGCACAATTGGGATATTAAGCATGCCATACTTTTGTCTTTAAGAGAAACTGGATTAGGCATTTTCTACACATCTATGATCTTGTTTTTTGGATTTATCATGTTCGTTTTTTCTCAATTTGGAGGAACAAAAGCACTTGGTATGTTAGTGTCTTTAACTATTATGGTTGGGATGGCAACTAATTTAATTATCCTCCCAGCTTTATTATTGAGCTTAGAAAAATTGGTTACAACAAAATCATTTGATGAACCTTATTTTGATATTTATGATGAAGAAGGAGATATTCAATTGGATAATCTTCAAATCGAAACAATTGAAAAAGTAATCTAATTATGAAAGGAATTATTTTAGCTGGTGGGTCTGGAACTCGTTTGCACCCTTTAACTCTTGCAGTTAGTAAACAATTAATGCCAGTTTACGACAAACCAATGATATACTATCCTCTTTCTGTACTAATGAGTGCTGGAATTAGTGAAATTTTAATTATATCTACACCTCACGATTTACCCCATTTCAAGAAATTGTTGGGAGATGGTTCAAGTTTAGGATGTAATTTTCAATATGCTGAGCAACCTTTACCTAATGGATTAGCTCAAGCTTTCGTTATCGGAGAAGAATTTATTGGAAATGATAAAGTGGCTTTGATTTTAGGAGATAATATTTTCTACGGTGTAGGAATGGGTAATTTATTAAAGGAAAATGCTGATTCAACTGGTGGAGTCGTTTATGCTTATCATGTGAATGATCCTGAAAGGTATGGAGTAGTTGAATTTGATGAAGATATGAAAGCCATTTCAATAGAAGAAAAGCCTGAAATTCCTAAATCTAATTATGCGGTTCCAGGTTTGTATTTTTATGATAATGACGTTGTAGAAATAGCTAAAAACTTAAAACCATCAGCTAGAGGAGAATATGAAATAACAGATGTAAATGCTGAATATTTGAGAAGAGATCAATTAAAAGTTGCTGTCTTAAATAGAGGAACTGCTTGGTTAGACACAGGAACTTTCGCTTCATTAATGCAAGCTGGACAATTTGTTCAAGTAATTGAAGAACGTCAAGGGTTGAAAATTGGTTGTATTGAGGAAGTTGCTTATAGAAATGGATTTATTTCAAAAGAACAATTAATAGAATTAGCTAAACCACTTGTTAAAAGTGGATATGGTTCATACTTAATGAATATGGTAAAATAAATGCAAAATCTAATTCATTATACTAAAAAGATTGAAGAAGAAATAGCTAATATTGATTTTCCTGCTAATCCATCTAATTTATATGATCCTTTGCGCTATTTTCTTGCAATAGGAGGAAAAAGAATGCGCCCAATTTTAACATTAATGGGAGCTGAAGCGTTTGGATCACCTTTAGAAAAAGCTTTACCATCTGCATTAGCTATCGAATTATTTCATAATTTTTCATTAATTCACGATGATATAATGGACGAAGCTCCAATGCGTAGAGGACAAGAGACTGTTCATACGAAATGGAATTCAAATATAGCCATTTTATCTGGTGATGTGCTTCTAGTTAAAGCATATCAACTTCTTACTAAACAAGATCCAATTGTTTTACCAGATCTGTTAACTGTATTTAATAAAACAGCTGTTGAAGTTTGTGAAGGTCAACAGTTGGATATGGATTTTGAAAGTAGAAATGATGTTTCTATTGATGAATACATCGAAATGATTCGTTTAAAAACTTCTGTGTTGTTAGGATGTGCTTTAGAAATGGGGGCAATAATATCCAAAGCTTCTAAAAAAGAAAGAGAATTAATATACGAATTTGGGCAACACATTGGTATTGCTTTTCAAATACAAGATGACATTTTAGATTTGTATGCTGATCCAGATAAATTTGGAAAGCAGGTTGGTGGTGATGTAATTTCAAACAAGAAAACATTACTTTTATTAAAAGCGTATGAACTTTCAAGTACTGCTCAAAAAGAGGAATTAGACAGATTGTTTCATGAAAAAGACCTTAAGTTAAAAGTGTCAACTGTTAAGAATTATTTTGATTCTATTGGAGTTAGAGAAGCTTGTAAAGATATTATGAATTCTCATTACACAACTGCATTAGACGCAATTAGTAAATCAACTATATCTGCATCGAAAAAAGAACCTTTATTACAATTAGCTGCTTTTTTAATGGAAAGAGAAGTTTAAATCCTCCCTTTTACTGCATTTTCAACCATTTCATTTAAACTTCGAAACTTAAAATTCAAGGTAGTTGATATTTTTGAATTATCATACTTAGTAGTTCCAAATGCACTTCTTGCCGTTTCTCTGGTAATTGCCGACTTCTTTCCTATTAACTTTGCGAATAACCAAATAAATCTCCAAGTTAATCCCATTAACCAAGGTTGAATTAGAATTGTTGGTGCTTTTTTATTAAGTTTAAGTGCTATTGTGTCAAATAATGTTTTGAAACTGGTATTTTCTCCAGTACATAGGTATCGTTCGTTTTTCAATTCACTTTCCATTAACTGAATCATTATGTCTGAAATATCTCGAACATCTACAAAAGCATTTGCCCCATTTGTATAAAATTTGAAGCCATTAGAAATCGTTTTAAAAATCGTTAAAGAACTTTCATTCCAATCACCTGCTCCAATTATAACACATGGATTTACAATAACTACATCCAATCCTTCTTCTACTCCTCGCCAAACTTCTTTCTCAGCTGAATACTTCGAAATAGAGTAGCCTGATGTAGTAGGAGATTGTTTCCATTTTGTTTCTTCTGAAATAATTAATTCTCCTTCTCCACCAATAGCTGCTGTTGAACTTACATAACACAATTTTATAATATTGTGCTCCAAACAGGCATTTACAACATTTGCTGTTCCTTGTCTGTTTGTTTTCATCATATCATAGAAATCTGCTTTATGAAATGAAACGATTGCAGCACAATGATAAACATATTTACAACCTTTCATTTCTTCATACAAGGTCACTACATCCAATACATCACATTCAACCCAATTGATTAAATTAAATCGATTTTGACCATTAACAGGATCGTAATGAAGAAATATTTTAAGTGTATTTTTACATTTTTCTTTATTTCTAAAAAATGCTTTTATAGGTGTATTTTGTTCCGTCAATTGAAAAAGCAAATGACTGCCCAATAATCCTGTTCCACCTGTTACTAATATCATTTATACAAAATTAAATAATCTGTTTCTCCTTGGCTAACGCTTGGTCTTCGAAAGCTACACTTCTTCCCTGCGCTAACGCTTGGTCTTCGAAAGCTACACTTTCTCTCATTTGAATTCCCAATTATAGGTGTCTAATTCACTAACACATGCAGTTAATAAATCGATACTTCCTCTAATGTCGTCTTTGTTTGCCATTTCAATTACTTGATGTAAATGACGAGTTGGGATTGAAACAGCTCCAGCAATTGACCCACCTTCTACCATTCTTTGAATTCCTGCCGTATCAGTTCCTCCAGCAGTTAAAATTTCGGGTTGCCATTTGATCGAATGTTTATCAGCCGTTTTCTTCATATAATCAACCATTCTATAATCACAAATAGTCGATGAATCCATTATTTTAATTGCTGTTCCTTCTCCTAATTTGGTAATCATTTCATGAACTGCAGCACCAGGTAAATCAAAAGCGATTGTAGTATCTAATCCAAATCCAAAATCTGGTTTAATTTTTAATGCTGCTACATTTGCACCTCTAATTCCAACTTCTTCCTGAACTGTAAAAACACCGTAAATATCATACGGGACTTCTTTTCCTTGTAATTCTTTGAACATTTCAATTAAAATAAAAACGGCCAAACGGTTATCCAATGATTTTCCATTGACACAATTACCCATTTCAATAAATTCACGTTCTCTCGTTACTGGATTTCCAATTTGAACCAACTCTTTCACTTCTTCAGGTGTTAATCCTGTATCAATAAAATAATCGGATAAAACAGCTACTTTATTTCGCTCATCTGCTGTCATAACGTGAATAGGTTTTGACGCCATTACTCCAATTATATCCTTTTTCCCATGAATAATAACTCTTTGTGCTGTTAGCGTTTTTGGATCAAAACCTCCAAGTGTATGAAAACGGATAAATCCTTTGTCATCAATATGCGTCACGATAAATCCGATTTCATCCATGTGAGCACCGATCATCACTTTTTTACTTTCTTTTCCTCGTTTGATAGCATAGACATTTCCCATGTTATCAACCTGTACTTCATCAACCAAATTTTTTAATTCTTCGATAACCAATTCACGCACTTTTTGTTCAAAACCTGAAGCTCCAGGTGTTGTACAAATTTTTGAAAGTAGAGTTGTATTTATTGACATATATGACTGTTAATGTATTTTAAATTTCTATGAATTCTTTTTATTTCTTACTAAAATCGAATTTGAAACTTGAATTATCTTTAATAAGAAGGATAAAAATAGGTTTTTTAATCGAGAATGGAAAGTAGTTCAAATTTATACTTAATTTTATACCATGCAATTCAAAGATGTAATAGGTCAAAGAGAATTAAAATCTCATTTAATAAAAGAGATCTTAGATGACAAGGTTAGTCATGCGCAGTTATTTTTAGGGAATTCTGGCTATGGTGGCTTACCGTTGGCACTTGCTTTCGTACAATATCTTTTTTGTCAAAACAAGCAAGAAAATGACAGCTGTGGAGTATGTCCCTCTTGCAGAAAAACGTCCGAATTACAACATCCTGATCTTCATTTTTCATTTCCAGTTGTACAAGCGATCAATAAAAAATCGGATGCTTTTTTACCAGAATGGAGAACTCAAATTAAAGAACAATCTTATTTTGATTTAAATATTTGGTTAAAACGAATTGATGAAAAAGGTAGAAAACCAATTATTGGAACGGAAGAAAGTCAAGAAATAATTAAAAAACTAGGCTTAAAATCATACGAAGGCGGATATAAAGTGATGATAATTTGGATGGCTGAAGAAATGAATCCTCAATGTTCGAATAAATTATTGAAAATTTTAGAAGAGCCGCCAGCAAAAACACTTTTCATTTTAATTTGCGAAAATCAAGACAGCATACTTCAAACAATTATCTCAAGAACACAAATTGTTAAAATTCCTAGAATTTCACTAGAAGATTTAAGTCAACACTTGAAAAAGGAATATAAAATGTCTGCAAGTTCAGCAGATAGTTTGTCTGCAAGAGTTGATGGTGATTTTGTAGAAAGTTTAGAAATGATTGGTGATAGTCAAGAGCAAGATGAGAATCGTGAATTATTCATTCAATTAATGCGAGTCTGTTACAAAAAAGATGTTGTTCCGATGATGGATTGGGCAGAATCAATTTCAGCAATCACAAAAGAAAAACAAAAGATATTTATTAGATATGCTTTACACATGTTTCGACAAAGCATGCTTCATAATTATACAGGAAATCAATTGACAAAAGTATCTGATGAAGAAAATTCTTTCTTAAAAAATTTCTCAAAATTTATTACAGGTAATAATGTGTTTCAATTTATGGAAACATTTGACAGTGCACATTATCACATTGAAAGAAATGCACATCCAAAAATTCTTTTTACCAATATTTGCTTTAAAGTGATGAGATACATTCATGTGGCTTAAGGAACTGTCAGGAAATAAACTGCCCATTTTGACTGATTCTTTAATCCTTTTTCTTCGTTAAAATTTCAAACCGTAGCTATGGCTATGCTTGAAAATTTTGCCTTGATAAAGAATAAAATAATTGCTTCAAATTTGTGCACTTTATTTTCTTACAGACCCTAAACATGAATGTATCTATTAGAGTTATTTATTTCACTAAATGAACAAAACCATCCCCCTTTAAAATATCACCATTATACCCAGTTGCTATATATTGATAAAAATAAACACCATTTGTATACTCGCTACCGTCCCATTTAGGGTTAGCATTTGTTTCTTCAAAAACAACATTCCCCCATCTATTCAATATGGTAAGGGATATTTTCTCAACGAATTTAGTTTGTAAATAAAACAGATCATTTGTTCCATCTCCATTTGGAGTGAATATATTAGATGTTGTTAAAGATGGAGGGCCATAAACTGTAATTTTAATATAAGCTGTATCATAACATGTTCCTTTCTGAGCAATTAATTCAATTTCATATTCTCCATTAGTTAAATAAAATGAAGATTGCGATGACAAATCACTCGATATTGCATTCATTCCGTTGTCGAAATCCCACAAATAATTCACTGCATTTGTACTCGAATTAGAGAATGTTACTGTTGATGGAAAAGTTGAAAAAATAGGAGAAGCAGAAATATTTGCAGTTACTGGTAAATAGTAAACAAGAAAAGAATCTGTATCTTTATTACCACAAACATCTGTAACTTCTAAACTATATGTTGTGATTGGTAAAGATGGGCTTCCATCAATAACATCAAAATTATTTTGTGTGTTATCATTCCAATTATATGTGAATGGTGAAATTCCAGAATTTATTACTACTAATGATGAATTATAATTTGGTTGAATACAATAAAGTGTGTCGTCTTCTTGTACATCTATACTAACAATAATTGGATCAGCTATATAAAGTGTATCTTCAAATGTAATTGAATTTCCACAAATATTAATATATTGAGCTGTTACTATTATATATTCGGATCCTTCTAATAGATTATCATCAATAATTGAAATAGGTAATGAGGTGGTATCTTCTCCGATTGGAAAAGTCATTGTACTTGATAAAGCAACATAATCTGTTCCTGATAAGGCTGTTCCTGAATACGTTAAATTCACAACCAATGCATTTGAAGTTTGATTTGTTGGCCTTGTTAATAAGATCTGGTCATTACCATCAGGACAATCTTCTAATATGGCACCGTCTAAAATTTCAGGAAAACTAAATACCAAATCTGCAGATGAAAAAGATTTAGACTTAATAAATACTGCTGAACCATAACCCTGATCTCCTACATTAGCAAGACACAATTTAATGTGATAAGTTTGTCCACAAACTAAATTTGTACCTGTTGTCATCAAAATCGTTGAACCATCATACTGAATTGCATTACCATACGCTTCGCTGTTTTCATTATTTGCAAAATAGCTGTTATTTACATTAAGATTAACGTTATCTATTGAAACTACATTAGTCGCTGAGTTAGTAGTAGGAAGAGTTGCTAAATTTATAGCATTATTAGAAAACATACCATTTATTCCAGGTCCAGAAATGAAAAAACCAAAGACATCATTAACACCTCCTCCAACATATTCATTGTATTCCTCAGATGCAAACATATATTTGAAAGAAAAGTTAGAACTTATAGATACAAAGTCAAACTCCAAAATAAGTCCATTTTTAACAGGACCTGATGCAATTGTATCTAAATCTGCGTCAATTATTGTATCGTACTGATTAGGTTCAAAGTCACCTGCAGCATTATTTGGACCTAGAGCGTTACTTGAAGCTCCAGTTGTTAATAATAGTCCGTCAACTATAGGAAAACTTGTACCTGATCCACTAAAACTTGTAATATTATGTTGTACCAAATTACTATTTGGAATAGATCCGTTATAAGAAAAATTAGAAGCACTTATTCCATTTCCTAATAGAATGTTCTGTACCAATTGAGCAGGTGTTTGAGTGTTATTTACTGTTATTTGGGAATTTGAACCAAAAACAAATAGCAAAGCTATTGAAGAGAGAGATATTTTTAACATTTCATAGTTTTTTATACAGTTTAGAACGAAATTCGCTTGAAAATAGTTGCACGGTAACTTTCAGATGTTAAATAAGTTTCCGTTTAAATTGATCTATTTATCTAAATTAATAACTACATATAAACTTGATTATTAGATATATTATCTTAATTATCACTTAAAATAGATGAAATTTGATAAATAAATGAAAAATTTAGAAATTAAAATATTTTTAAAAAAAGATCTATTTGTTAATATAATTTTAATAATTGTTAAAATTATGTTCGCTAAAAATAAAAATTTCGCAAATCCTACTGCTTAGTTTTTAAATTATACCGAGTTTTGTATAAACAATAAACAAAATAAAAAATGAAAGCAACACAAGCATACATAACAAAAAATAAAGAGAATTTTTTAAATGAATTGTTAGAATTGTTAAAAACACCATCCATTTCTGCTGATGCAACATATACAAAAGATGTTAGTAATTGTGCTCAACAAGTTGCTAATTATTTAAAAGCTTCTGGAGCAGATAAGGTAGAAATTTGTGAAACAGCAGGACATCCGATCGTTTATGGAGAAAAAATTATTGATGTAAATCTACCTACTGTATTGGTATATGGACATTACGATGTGCAGCCTGCTGATCCATTAGAATTATGGACAAGTCCAGCTTTCGAACCTGTAATAAAAGTTACCGATATTCATCCAGAAGGTGCAATTTTTGCAAGAGGAGCTTGTGATGATAAAGGTCAAATGTTTATGCACTTAAAGGCTTTCGAAGCGATGATGAATTCTGGAGAACTACCTTGTAATGCTAAATTCATGATTGAAGGTGAAGAAGAAGTTGGAAGTACGAACTTAGGAATTTTTGTTAAAAATAACCACGAAAGATTAAAAGCCGATATCATTTTAGTTTCAGATACAGGGATGTTATCAAATGACGCTCCATCTATTACAACTGGCTTACGAGGTTTAAGTTACGTTGAAGTTGAAGTAACTGGTCCAAATAGAGATCTACATTCAGGACTTTATGGAGGCTGTGTAGCAAATCCAATTAATGTATTAACAAAAATGATTGCTTCTTTGCATGATGAAAATAATCATATTACGATACCAGGTTTCTACGCACAAGTTGTAGATTTATCACTAGAGGAAAGAGCTGAAATGGCAAAAGCACCTTTTTCACTTGAAGCATATAATAAAGCTTTAAATATGGAAGATGTATATGGAGAAAAAGGATATACAACCATGGAACGTGGATCAATAAGACCAACGTTAGATGTAAATGGAATTTGGGGAGGATATACAGGAGAAGGTGCTAAAACAGTAATAGCTTCTAAAGCGTATGCTAAAATTTCAATGCGTTTAGTACCAAATCAAACTCCTGATGAAATTACAGAATTATTCCAGAATCATTTTGAATCGATAGCACCTAAAGGAGTAAAAGTGGTGGTAACACCCCATCATGGTGGTGAACCTGTTGTAACACCTATCGATTCGATTGGATATTTTGCAGCTAGCAAAGCGTATGAAACTACTTTTAATAAAAAACCAATACCAGTAAGAAGTGGTGGAAGTATTCCAATAATTGCAATGTTTGAAAAAGAATTAGGATTGAAATCTGTTTTAATGGGATTTGGATTGGATAGTGACGCTATTCATTCTCCAAATGAACATTTTGGATTGTTTAATTTCTACAAAGGGATTGAAACAATACCGTATTTTTATAAAAACTTCACTGAATTAACAAAATAAAAGAAAAAGGGTAATTTGTTTACAGAAATAAATTACCCTAAAATTTCAAAACATGATAAAATTCATACTTTTCCTTTTGTGTTTCATTATCCTTAATTCTTGTATTCAATTTCAAGAAGTTGAATTCAAAAATATGGAGGATGTTAAAATAGAAAAAGTGGAAGGTCGAAAAATATCAATGCTCCTTTCTGTTAAACTATTCAATCCAAATGTTTTTTCAATAAAAATTAAACCTTCAAATGTAAATTTATATATTGAAGACCAATTAGTTGGTAAAATTAATTTAAATAATAAAGTTAAAATTATAAAGAGAACAGAGAATACCTATTTTGTTCCGCTTCAAATTGACATGGAAGAAGGTGCCCTATTAAAATTTCTAAAATATTCTTTTAAAGAAAAAATAAAAATCCACATCAAAGGTGTTGTAAAAGGTTCTGTTTTTGGAATAACAAAAAAAATAGAAGTCGATGAAATACAAGAAATTGATGGAAAATTATTTAAATTAGGATCTTTTATTGGTAAATAAACATGCTATTAAATTTTAATATTAGTAATACTGGAGAAATATCTAACTTGTTTCTAGATAAAGGAATAGTAGACTTTCATAGCGCTTGTTCTTATGTTCAGAACTTACCATATTGCCGAATATCTGATTCTTTAAAAACTGAATTGGTGTTAATTGAAGGAAGAGGAACTTGCTCTACAAAACATTCATTACTTTCGAAATTAGCCATTGAAAACAAACAAGAAGAAATAGAACTGATAATGGGTATATTTTTAATGAGTCCTGAAACACATCCAGTTCTAACCAATTTATTTCATGACAAATTGTATACAGCAATTCCTGAAGCACATTGTTTTTTAAGGTATAATGGATGTAGATATGATTTTACTTCTTCTGAAAACAACCTACATCTAATTGCTCCAAAAATAGTTCGTGAACAAAGAATTGATCCTCATCAAATTGGAGAATGGAAAGTAGCAATTCACAAAGATTTTTTAAAAAGATGGTTACAACGAAATCCTAGTTTAGGCTATGATCTTGATCAATTGTGGAAAGATAGAGAGATGTGTATTCAACTAATGGAGAAAAAGTTGGATAGATAATAATTAATTTTTTAGTCTTAATTTAAACCTAATAGTACGAATTTAGAGTTTCAACTTTAATAGTTTTTTTAAATATCAGATAGAATTTTGTCCTATTTAAAATTAGATAAAATTTAAATTATAAACCACAGCTCCTCAAAATAAAATAAAGGCTAAAAATCTTAAAATTTGATTCCTATAAAAACCTTATATTTGTCTGATGGATCAAACGTTTGGAAAAAAATATAAATTGTGTCGACAAAAACTGATTGATTCGGTTTTTAAAAGTGGAAACACGGTTAAACAATACCCTTTCGTTGTTCATTTTATGGAAATTGAAGAGAAATTAGAAGCTCCGTTTCAGATAACTGTTTCTGCTCCAAAACGACTTTTCAAAAAAGCGCACGATCGAAACAGAATAAAACGACTTATGCGTGAAACGATTCGAAAGAATAAATTAATTTTGGAAACGTTTATTATAACGAATAACAAACAATTGATTTTGTTTATGGTATACACATCAAAGGAAGAAATGAAGTACGATGTTTTACTAAAAAAAACAGAACAGCTTTTTAAACAACTAGTTAACAAATTTGAAAACAATGATACAACAAAAATTCTGCAATAAAATCGTATTAATTTTTACTTTTATTTCTCTGTTTTCGTTTAAATCTATTTCTCAATCGAATGGATTTGAATTGATCAAAAACATGGAGATTACAGATTTAATCTATGAACATTTAGAAAAATATTATGTAGACGAAGCAAAAGTTGGTCAATTATCGAAAGTAGCTATTGACGCAATGTTGAAAGAATTAGATCCATATACGGTTTATTACCACGAGTCTAATATGGAAGATTACCGAATGATGATGACTGGTGAATATGGAGGAATCGGTTCATTAATTAGAAAAATTGGAGATTATACCTACATAGCTGAACCATATGAAGGAAATCCAGCCGAAAAATCGGGATTAAAAGCAGGAGATAAAATTATTTCTATAGATGGTAAAACGATGGTTGGAAAACTAACAGATGAAGTTTCTAGTGCGTTGAAAGGGCCAAAAGGAACCACTATCAAAGTAGAAGTAGATCGGGAAGGAGAAGGAATAAAATTTATTTCAGTAATGAGGGATGAAATTAAATTGCCTGATGTTCCATATTCTGGGATGTTAAATGAAACTGTTGGTTATGTAAAATTAAACAGTTTTACGCAAACGGCATCTTCTGATGTGAAAAAAGCAATGGAAGAATTGAAATCAAAAGGAATGACTGAAATGGTTTTAGATTTGCGCGGAAATGGTGGAGGTTTGCTAATTGAAGCTGTGAAAATTGTGAATTTTTTTGTGAAAAAAGGTCAAACTGTAGTTACAACAAAAGGAAGAGTAGAGGAGGAAAATAGAGTTTATACAACACTTGAAGATCCTTTTGACACAACTATTCCATTGACAATTTTGATCGATGAAGGGTCAGCATCAGCTAGTGAAATTGTCTCAGGAAGTTTACAAGATTTAGATAGAGCGGTTATTATAGGTTCTACTTCTTATGGTAAAGGATTAGTTCAACGGACGTATGATTTAAAATATGGCTCAAAAATGAAATTGACAATCGCTAAATACTATACACCTTCAGGAAGATGTGTTCAGAGATTAGAATATTATGATAATGCGGATGGAGAAAAACCGAAAGAAATTTCTGATTCATTATTGAAAAAATTTAAAACCACAACAGGTAGGGATGTAATTGACGGAAGAGGAATTGAACCTGATGTTAAAATTACTGAGAGAGAAATGAGTCGACTTTCTGCTACTATCTATGCTAATAATTTGATATTTAATTATGCTACTAAATTTCATGTGGAAAATAAAAACATTGAAATTGCTGGAAAATTTAAATTATCAGATGCGCAGTATGAAGCGTTTAAAAAATATGTTTTGGCTGAAACATTTACTTATTCAACTGCATCAGAAGAAGTCTTGAAAAAAATGAAAAAAACAGCAGAAGAAGAAGGATATTATGAAGATTCCAAAGCTGAATATGATGCTTTATTAGCTAAAGTTGTTCCATCAAAAGAAAGAGATTTAGAAAAATTTAAAGATGAAATAAAAATAATACTCGAAAACGAAATCATTTCACGTTATTATTACCAAAAAGGAAGAGCTGAAGATTCTTTTAGAAATGACTTAACAATTGCCGAATCGCTGAAAATTTTAAAAAATATCAAAGAATACAATACTATTTTAGGTAAATAAACGTTCTATCTAAAAACTATCTGATTTTTAATCAGAGCTACATTTTAAAATACTTATGTTAGACCGTTTATTTGGTTATAAAGTACACAATTTACTACATGTACTTGGAATGTCTGTTTTAGCTTTTGGTCTGCCATTAAACAAGGTCTTGATGTCAATTGGTGCTATTTGGGGAGTTTCAAATTTAGTACTTGAAGGAAATTTCAAAACGTATTGGATTAACATTAAATCAAATAAAGTATTTTTTTGGCTTTTTGCATTTTTTTCATTGCATTTAATTGGATTAATTTGGTCGAATGATATAAAATATGCGATGCATGATTTATTAATTAAACTTCCTTTACTTTCAGTACCTCTAGCGTTTGTAGCTCGACCAATATCCGAAAGAAAAAGTATTCATTTTATTCTATATGCGTTACTTTTTTCTTTACTTTTTACTTCTATAGCGAATTTTGGATTTTATTTTCAATGGTTTGGCTATAAACATTATTCAGATTTTAGACAATTATCCCTCTTTGGGTCTCATATACGATATGGAATTTTAATCGTTTTAGGAGCCGCAACTTGTATCTATTTTTTATTGAAAAGCAATACAATATTCTTGAAAATAATGTGGTTGCTTATTTTTAGTTGGTTTTCGTTTTACACTTTTTATAGTCAAGTCTTATCTGGTGCAATTTCTTTAATTCTTGTTATAATCATTTTCATATTTTATTTTTTAAATCATTACAGTAAACTTTTAACGATTTCTTTTGGTCTGCTCATTGTAAGTGTTTTTATTGTATTTGTTTCTTTTTTGATACCTTCAACTCCAACTAAAATCGATTATTCTACTCTTCCCAAAAAAACAATCGAGGGCAATGATTATGCAAATAATTTAAATTTAACAGATACAGAAGATAATAAGCGAATTTACATTTCAGTTTGTGAATATGAATTACAGCGTGAATGGACTAAATTATCCAAAATGCCTTACTATAAACCTGATAAAATAAATCAGCCACTGAATTATACACTCATGCGTTATTTAACATCTAAAAATTTAAGTAAAGATGCGGTTGGAATGAAAAAATTAACCAAAACAGACATTGTAAATATTGAAAATGGAATTGCAAGTATTAATCAACTTAAAATGGGAGTGATAGGTAGATTATACAGCGTAAAACATGAAATAAATAATAACTATGATCCAAATGGTCATTCTCTATTACAACGATTTGAATATTGGAAAACAGCGGGTCATATTATTCAACAAAATTGGTTAATTGGTGTTGGTAATGGAGATGTCCAAAATACATTTGATTATCAATATGAAAAAGATAAATCATTATTACTTCCAAAGTTTAGAGTGAGAGCACACAATATGTACTTAACCGTTTGGATTTCTTTTGGAATAGTTGGATTGCTTATTTTTATTCTTTTTATTACTAGTTATTTTAGACAAGCGATTAAAAATAACGAAATATTAGCCGTCATGTTTATTTCGATTGCGATAGTAACTTTCATGATAGAAGATACTATTGAAACGCAATTAGGAGTATGCATATTCTCACTATTTGTAGGATTATTTATCAATAAGATAGACGAAGAAACAAAAAACAAATCATTCATTTAATTGGTTTGTTAGATTCACTTTAACCGTCTAAAACGAAGAGATTTAAAACTTTTGAGTGAAAGAGATCAAATAACTGTTACTAATATTCATAAAGTCTTTGGGCGAAGCGGTCTTGCGTCTTGCAGTCTAAAATTTCATAAGTCTTTCAATAAAAAACGGGCAGTTTGCTTTGTCTTTTGTTCTACTATTATTTCTTTCCCCTCCGTAACTCGGTCTATTGTAGCTTGATCATAATGGCGAATTGTTACTAATTCTAAACCTTCAGTATAGCGAATAGTATATGTTTCTTTGAATAAATTCAATATTTTTTCTAAATCGATTTTATCATGATCTAATGCAATTGAAAAACTCAACGCTGAATTTTGCATTAAATTTATTTTCGCATGTATTGAAGACAATCGACTAAAAATTTCACTTAAATTTTCTTCAACAATAAATGAAAAATCTTTAGGGGTAAAATGTAAATATAATTGATCCATTTTGAAAATAAAAGAGGGTACCAGATGGTCATTCTCCATGGATTCCTGTATCACAGTTCCTTCCGCATTTGGATCAATAAAAGATTTTACATACAAAGGGATTCCTTTATTTTGAAGTGGTTTTATCGTTTTTGGGTGAATAACTGTTGCACCATAATACGCCAATTCAATCGCCTCTTTAAAAGAGATACTGTCTAATTTCACAGTATTGTCAAACCATTTTGGATCGGCATTTAACATTCCTGGTACATCTTTCCAAATCGTAACACTTTCAGCATTACAACAATATGCGAAAATTCCAGCCGTATAATCAGACCCTTCTCTGCCTAATGATGTAGTAAATCCTTCTGAAGTATGACCAATAAATCCTTGTGTAATTTGAATGTCTACTTCTTTGAAAACAGGTATGAATTTTTCTGTAATCAATTTTTCTGTGATTATCCAATCGACAGTACCTTCTCTATATAAATGATCTGTCCGAATTAATTTTCTACAGTCAGCCCATGCAACAGAATGACCTTCTTCCTGTAAAAAAGAAGTAATTATTAAAGTAGATAAAACTTCTCCTAACGTAACAATTTGATCATACTCATAATCAAAATTATCTGAAAGTGGCTTGTCAAATTTAGCAACTAATTCTTCAAATATATTTTCTACTTCTGTATAAATTACATAATGTTTTTCAGTAAATAAATTGTTTAAAATACTTAAATGAAATTGCAATCTTTCTTCAACTAGTTGAATATAAGTACTTTTATTTCTATCCCATAAAGCGAGAACTATTTTTTCCATTTCATTCGTGGTTTTTCCCATTGCTGAAATAATAACAGTTCTTTTCTCATTCGGAAATAAGGAAAGTATGTGTGAAACATTTTTTATTGCTGCAGCATCTTTCACTGAAGCACCACCAAATTTAAAAACTTTCATAATACATTAATTTGAAAATACAATAGTACAAATAAAAAAGTATTTACAGAAACAAATTTGTTTTTATTTTAATGAAACTTTTATATTTTAACAAATAGTTAAAATATAAATAAATTTAGCTTAGTTTATCAGCTAAAATTTTCATTTCAATAACAGGAGAAATTTTTTCATAAAGAATATTATAAACAGCATCAACAATTGGTAGATCAACGTTAAACTTTTTATTAATTTCCTTTAAACTTTTGGTGGCATAATATCCTTCAGCAATCATTTCCATTTCTAATTGTGCTGTTTTTACGGAATATCCTTTCCCAATCATAAAACCAAAAGTTTGATTTCTAGAAAATTTAGAATAGGCTGTTACTAATAGATCTCCAAGATAGGCACTTGATTTTACATCACGGTGAATAGGATTAATTTCATCAATAAAATTTTCAATTTCTTGAATCGCATTTGAAATTAAAACCGCTTGGAAATTGTCTCCATACCCTAAACCTGCACAAATGCCAGAAGCTAATGCATAGATGTTTTTAAGAACAGCAGAAAACTCAGTTCCAAATAAATCATCTGAAACAGTCGTTTTAATGTAACGACAGGCTAATAATTTAGCTAAAATATGGGCATTTTTCTCACGTTGACACGCAATTGTTAAATAAGATAAACGTTCTAATGCTACTTCTTCAGCGTGACAAGGTCCACAAATTATCCCAATATTTTCATAAGGTGTACCAAAGGTTTTATGAATAAATCGAGCCGGAATTGCATTGTATTCGGGAATTATTCCTTTCACAGCAGAGAAAACAATTTTATCTTTAAATAATTCCATTGGAAAGCCTTCAAAAATGCGAACCAAAAATGCAGAAGGTGTAGCGATAATAATTAATTCAGAGGAAGAAATTATTTCTTGAAGATTTGAACTGATATTAATTTTGCTTAAATCAAATTCTACAGAACGTAAATAATTAGGGTTTTTATTAAATTTCAAAATGTGATCGACAGCGTCATCATTTCTCATCCACCAATTCACAGTTTTAACATTATTACATAGGATTTTGACCAAAGCTGTTGCCCAACTTCCTCCGCCAATTACCGCTATATTCAACTGTTTTTCCATCTATAATTTTACAAAAATAGATAATATAATTCAATGTTGACGGGGTTGACTCTTTTTTGTTAGTATTACTCAGTTTATTTCGGATCTGTAAGAATATTTGGGTAAGGTAAAATAAAACGAAGTCCCTTCATTTTCAACTGAATTAAACCAAATATTACCTCTATGTGTTTCAATAATTTGTTTAACCATTGCCAAACCTAATCCTGTACCAGTGCTTTTTGTTGTAAAATAGGGTACAAATATTTTAGAATGTTTTTCTGCAGAAATTCCTATCCCATTGTCTTTAATTTCAAAGAGATAATTTTCATTTTCTTGGCTAATTGAAATTTTAATTTCTCCTTCAATTGAGTTGGTTGATTGAATAGCATTTTTAATTAAATTGTTAAAAACCCGAATAATCATATCTTTATCCGCAATAACAATACATTCATTGATTGAAAAATCAGTTAACAAAATACATTTTTCTTCTTGCTTAAAGACTTCTATTACATTTTCAATTAAGGGTAATAAATCTAGTTTTGATTCGTTTGGTCGAGGCATTTTAGCAAAACTTGAAAATTCATTTGCAATTTTAGCTAAAGCATCAATTTGTTCAATAATTGAATTGGTGACTTTTTGGATTTTAATTGCAGAATTGGGATCAGTTGGATCAAAAACCCTTTGTAATTGTTGTACACTTAATTTCATGGGGGTTAAAGGGTTTTTAATTTCATGAGCTACTTGTTTTGCCATTTCTCTCCATGCCATCTCACGTTCACTTTGTGCTAATTGTTGCGCAGTAAATTCGAGCTCTTCCAATTTTTGATTGTAATCTTTTACTAATGCTCCAATTTCATCTTGTTTATCATATAAAATTTGCTGATTGTGTTTTCCAAATTTAATTTTTGAAAAACTTTCTTGAATAATCCGTAATGGTAATGTCACCCAGTTAGAAACGAAGATGGAGATGACAATCGAAATCGCCAATAAAAGCATAAATACGTTAATAATAGCTACTAAAAATTTTTGAATCTGATTTTCAAATTCCTTTTGTTGACTAAAATGCTGTAAATTTAAATAACCTTGTAGTTTCCCATCGTTACTATAGAATGGGGAATAGGCAGATGAATAACTTAATTTCCCAATATTTTCTTGATGAATAAATTCACTTTTATCTTTAACGTCCATTTGTAAAAAAGCAGTTGGATTCATCTGCTCACTTAATAAACCAATATTAAAAACTTTGGGTCTTGAAGCCGCAATTAAAAATCCTTTTTGATCGTATAAATTAACATCTGTTACAAATGTTTTAGCAAATTTTTGAAGCAATAATTCAACATTGTTTCCTTCTTGTTGAATACTTAAATTATCTTCTTTCCCTATGTTTTCCTGCAATTCCATTTTTACAGAATTCAATTTTTCTCGAATTAAATCATTCGTAAATTCATGGTATTGATCACTAACAAAAATACCACTTCCCCATCCAAAAGCAAGTAATGAAAGAAAAACAAGACTAATTAAAACCAATTGAATTTTCAAAGCCAAGGTAAAACCAATCGGAAATAATGATTTTAAATTAAATCGAAACAAAGAAGGTAATAAGAGTAGTCCGTAAAAACTAAAAAGATACGAAAAGGAAGTTATTAATTCGATTACAGTATAATTCTTCGTTGATAAAACGATGACATCTTTGTATGTTTTTTTTAAAATATAATGATTAAAACCATCACTATCATAATAGCCCGTTTTGATATCTTTCCAATGATTCAACGCTAAATCGGATGAAGGATAATTAAATTTCCCATACTTAGTAACCAACCTATTTTTATAATATTTAGCAATTGAATAATTTTGAAGAGGTTCGAACACTTTGGTTTTAGTGGAAATTAGAAGACGAGGAAATCCAATTTCTTCAGGAATTTTTTTTGATTTCAAGGTACAAGTTAAGTAAACTTCATTCGAATCTTTATCATAAAAAGTTTGACGAATAATATAACTAAAATGACCCGCATAATTGTTAATAAAGAAAATAGAACTATCAATTTCTGAAGGAATTCCATGACGTTTTATAATTTTATCTAGAACATCATAGGCACCGGTTTTATTGGCCGAATAATTAATAATCGATTCATGATTTTTGTTAAACAAATTAAAACTAATTTCATATCGTTCCCAAAATCCATTAAAAATTCTTCTTTCAAGACCATCTTCAAAATCCGACAGATCAACATAATGAGGAGAATTAATAATTTTCATTAAAACTTCATCCGCATTTAATCGATTAACAATATTCGAATATTCAACTTCTGTTACAATGTCTTTTTCTGTGGCTAATTGATTTGAATATAATTCACGTTCACTTCTTTCTTTTCGGTTGTTAAACTCACCTAAATTCAAGGCAATTAATGATGAAAATAAAAAAAGATAAAGAACTCCAAATCCTAATCTCCCAGATTTTTTTTCTTTATAAATAGTTAAAATAATTACAAAAGTGACAATGAATGGAAAAATTGAAGCATAAATTATTTGATGACCATATATTACTTGATAGATAAAAAAAGAGATCCCTAAAATTGAATTTAAAATAATAATTTGAGTAAACGAAAAGTTAATTCGGAAACTAAATCGAATAATTTCTCTTACTAATTGATAAAAAACATAAAATAATAAACCAATACTTGCTAATGCAAATACGGAATAGACATTTAAAGAAAATAATTTTTCTAGAACTAATGGAATTGAACTATTTTCAATAATACTTTTGTTCAGATAAACTAAAAATATCCAAAAAAAATAGGTGAATAGTAAGAATAGAACTGCGCCAAATTTTGAAAATTTATATAAATTAATTTCTTTTAATTTATCACTTAAATATAAAATAACATAAGCGATCACTAAACAATTTATAAGATATTCTGAAAAGTTAGGAAACCATTCATCCGTTCCGTAAAGACTAGCTTGAAACGATTCTGTGTCATGCATAAATCCAAACCAAACTAATTTTAATGAAAGTATTCTTAAAATTATTAATCCTAGCGGAATTGTCCAATCCCATTTAAAAGCAATGGATTTATTTAATTGACCTAAAGTAAAAAACCAAAATGTTATACAAGACAATAATAGAACCATTAAGAGAATAGATTCGGAATTCGTGGCAGATTGATATTTATTTGGATGAATTGAAAATAAATACTTTTTATCAATTGAATAAATTCGGTATCCATGTTCTTGCTCAAATGTAATGTATGTGTCAAATGATAAAAATAAGGACGTTGGAAATTCGTTTACTAAATCAATGTTTTCATAAGAATAATCGTTTTTAATTAAAAAAGAGGCACAAATTAAATGATGATTTACTTCAATTGTTTTAGCATAATACCACCCATTTTGAAGATGTAAAATTCCATTGGTAGGAAAATGAATATCTGCAAAACGGATGATGGGCAGTTGATTCGTATTCCAATAAATCAAAGAATCAGAACGGTAGATATGAATATTTATATCCTCCCAATGACTTGGTTTAAGCCATAATTCTTCCCCTTTTACTTTTTGAATGCGTTTCTTGTTTTCATTTAAAACATGATTTAATTTCGTTTCTAACTGAGTAAAATTTGTTCGAAATGAACCAATTGAAGGTTTATAGTTTTCAGAAAAAACATGAAAAAAATAGCCAATAAACAGTAATGTTGAAAAAACTGCTATTCCTACTCGTTGGTATTTTTTTATTTCAATTTTCACTTTTTCTTTCAATGTATTTTATAAACTCTTACCTCACTTTCTTAATTGAGATTTAGACAAGCTTAAAGAGTAAATATCATTAAAAAAAATGAATAGGATGCATTTCAGCACTTCAAAATATAAAAATCCCGAAAATTGAAGTTTATTTACTACTTGTTTTCAATAATTGTTGGTCGATTTTTAAGGTTAATTCTTCAAAATCTTCATCGGCATGAACATCATTTCTAAAATTAAAATCGGCTTCATTTTTATAGGGCAACAAGTATTCATTAAAACATGGTAAAACATGGTTTTTCCATTGGTAAAGAATGGATTCTCTCGAGTAACCCCTGGATTCTTGGTCACGATATAATCTTCTATCCAGTTGAGTTTCAGCTGTTACATCGATAAATATAGAGAAATTTAATGCTTTTTTTACTTTTTCAAAATGAAAGAGAAACAACCCTTCAACAATAATTAAATTAGAAGGATATAATGTAATTAGAATATTTTTATCAGGAGGAGCGTTGAAATGATATTCTTTTATTTCAATCGGTTGTCCATTCAGTAAAGAATATAAATCTTTAGTTAATTTCTCTTCGTCTAATGCAGTTGGTAAATCAAAATTAACTTCACCGTTTTCATCTGTTTTTTGCTGTTGGATAGGAAGATAATAATTATCCATCGAAAAAATAACAGGATTTAATTCTGAATATTTTTTAGAAATTCTTTTTAATAATGTTGTTTTCCCAGACCCACTTCCACCACAAATTCCAATAATCATTTTTTTAAAACTTCAAATTTAACATTTCCAACAACAACCAATTGTTTGTAATCAAAATACACTTTTATTGATTGTAAATTGTATACAAATTCATCTTGATGTTCTTTGATAATCATTCGAGATGGGTTGAAAGTAGTTTTACTTGAGAAAGGTGTAACGATAATTTCTTTCGATCGATCAAAAGGGATAAAAACAGTATTTGCTATATTCGCTTGTTCAATTTTAATACCTAACCCTTCATTGATGGTATAAACGCCCAATTTTACAACTTCTTTACTCTTTACAATTTCTAACGGATAAGAAGTTAATTTCTCCCATTTCCCAAGATTAATTTTTAAAGTGGTAATTTCTCTTTTTCCCTCTTGAACAGTTATTCCTGTTAAATAAAATAAACCATTAAATTGCCTTAAAATGTTTTTTTGAGTTTCCCCTTTTACATTTAAATAGCTTCTTCCTGTATTTGAAAAATCTTTATACTCGATTGGTTCAAATGTCAAAGGAGCATCAATAATAATGGTTGTTTGAATTTGCTCAGCCTTAGAATTCATTTCTATTACATTCCATCCTTTACCTTTTGATAAATTATCGCGAATAGCAAAAAAGATTTGATCATCTGTACTTCCAATAAATTTCCAATAATCATTTGTCCCTTCTTTTAATGCATATTCAGTAGTTTCACCAATAATAGCTGAATAAAGAAGGGAATTATGATGTGTCATGAAAATGCCAATATCAACGTATTTTTTTTCTTTTACATCATGGTATCTAAAATGATGAACAAGGGCTTTATCGGTCGTAATCACATCAATTAATTTCATTTCTGAAAGATTGAATTCTCCTAATTTTTTGAATAAAGGTAATAAGTTAGAAAAAGATGGTTTAAGTATTCCAGTTTGATTTATTTGATTGAATACATATTTATTATCTTTCAATTCTAAATTATCAATAAAATAAGAATATCTCGCATTTTCACTTGTGATAAAAAAAGGGTCTTTTACTCCTGGATTAAAACTTTGTTTCCAGATGCTTTTTTGAAAATCATTGACCAATGTCATGTATATTTTCTTGTTAACTCCTGATGGATCACGGTTTAATAAAATTCCCCCAGTACCTTTCCATTCGATAATATTGTAAAAAGGATACGATTCTTTTTTCACTTCGTATATCTGGCTATTAGCCACTTCGTATTGAAGGATAAAAAGGATAAGTAGTACGTTTTTCATAGAATATTTTTCCTTTTTATTTGTTTAAGAGTGTAAATTTAAGTTTTTATGGATTAAAAAACTAATTTGTAATTTGAATTTTTATTTTTATCAAACTTTGAGCCAACTTTATCCTTTGTTGTCTCGTCTGTATTTAAAGGTGATTACAAATAATTTTAATTCTACTTATTCATACTTTTAAGATGATTTCTTTGTTTTTTAAACTTTTTCAATACAAACCCTTATATTTAGCGTGTGTTTTAATATAAAACAAGTTAATTATAACAATTTCTACATCATGAGTAAACAACTATTTATTTTTATATTTTGTTTTTGTCTAAATTCTATTTTTGCACAAATAAGTAATATTGGTGAACCTATTATTTTCAAAAGTAAGGTTGCAAAAACAAAACTATTTTACAAAACTCCTCACGTAGACAATACTGAAGAAATAATTTTAGAAGATCAGAAAAGCACATTTTCTCAAGAAAAAATGTATCGATTTGGAAAAGAACATTCGGTTTCAATAAATGTTTTTGAAAATGCTGAAAAAACAATTTTACCAAATGGTGCTATTTTGTATCAATTCGGTATTGAATGTTTAAATGCTGTTTCTATAAATTTAATGTTCGATCAATTTGAATTGGTAGAAGGTTCACATCTTTATCTTGTTGATCCAATTAAACAAAAATTTGATGGAGCTTATACTTTTTTAAACAATAATTCTTCTAAAATGCTGGGAACTGAATTAATTTATGCTGATAGAGTAATTCTTGAAGTCTATATCCCAAAAGGAAAGGAAGGTTTGTCTTTGCTCAATATTGGAACAATTATTCATGGATATAGAAGTCTCAATGAAATGGCTAAATCATTAAATTCTTCGGGCGTTTGTGAAATTGATGTGAATTGTCCATTAGGTGCTGGTTGGGAAAATCAACGGAATTCTGTTGCAATGATGGTCAACGGCGGCGGATTTTGTACCGGTTCTTTAGTCAATAATACTTCTGGAACAATAATTCCTTATTTTCTATCAGCAAATCATTGTGGTACATCTCCAGGCGCTTGGGTGTTTCGTTTTCGATGGGAATCTCCAGAAGGTCAGGCAGATTGTGCAACGAGTGCTCCTTCAGTTGATGGTCCATCAACCATGAATATAAATGGAGGAAGTTTATGTGCATCAAATTCAGCATCTGATTTTACCCTTACATTGTTAAATTCTACTCCTGATCCTACTTGGGGTATTTATTACAATGGTTGGGATAGAACGGATATCCCTGCAACACAATTAACTGGAATTCATCATCCATCAGGAGATATTAAAAAGATTTCAAGAGATGAGAGCGATGCTATTTCTTCCTCATTTAATGGAGGAGTTTCAAATTCTCATTGGAGAGTCCCTTCATGGGATCAAGGTGTTACGGAAGGCGGATCTTCAGGTTCTCCTTTGTTTAATCAAAATCATCGATTAGTTGGTCAATTACATGGTGGTACTTCTGGTTGTGGTCAACCTGCATCGAATATGAACGATGATTATGGCAAGTTTTTCACTTCTTGGACAGGTGGTGGAACTAATACTACACGTTTAAGTAATTGGCTAGATCCAAATAATATTGGATCCGAGTTTATTGACGGTGTAGATCCAACAATTCCTACTTTAGCAATGGATGGAGGGGTTTCAAATGCATTGGTTAATTTTGGAACTCTTTGTGGTGGAACGTTGACACCTCAAGTTGAAATATATAATTCAGGTATTAGCGAAATTACAACTGCAACAATTCACTATGGTTTTGGTGGATTAACAGATTTGACTTATAATTATGTAGGATCAGTTAGCTCTTTACAAACGCAAACAATTTCGCTTCCTAGTCTAACACTTGGCGAAGGGAATCATACATTTAAAGCTATTTTTGAAAATACAACAGGAACAGATTTAAATGCAAATAATGATACTACGCAATATATTTTTTCTACAATTGTAGGTGGTGAGATTTTCACTTTAAATTTAACGGTTAACTGTTATGCCAACGAAATTTCGTGGCAAGTTTTGGATACGATTTCACAAGAAATTTTCGCATTTGGTTCTGGGTATGATAATAGTACTCCTATACCAATCGTTGATTCTTTTTGCTTAGCTGAAAATTGCTATATCTTTAAAATTGATGATAGTTTTGGAGATGGGTTAGTTGGAACTACTTCTGGATGTGCAAATGGATTTTTCAAATTGAGTAATTCCAATGATGTTATAGTTGTAGAACTTTTAGCGAATGATGCCAATTTTGGATCAACTTTCTCGTCCCAATTTTGTGCAGGAGATGCTAGTTTGGAAGATTTAGAAGTCAATAATTTCATTAATGTATATCCAAATCCAGCTTCTACAATTTTAACTTTGAGTTCAAAAAATATTAAAATGGAATCAATAGAAATAATGACTGTAACTGGTCAAAATGTTTTTATTAAAAATTGTCAAACTGAAAACATTACGTTAGATGTTTCTACTTTTGCGAAAGGACTTTACTTAGTGAAAATTTCGACAGATAATGGAATTTATTTGAAACAATTGATCGTAAAATAATCAATCTATGTGATCAACAAAATCACACAGATTGATTTTGAGGGTGTAATTTACACTCTTGAAAAACGTTCACTTCATGGCTGCTTCGCAGTGCGACACTCAGTGTAAATACTTTGAGTAAATCTGTGGTAAAAAAACCAAAATGTATTTACCCTGATTGTTTTTACTCATTTGTTTCATAGCATTTATCAATAAATATTGCTAAATCTGTATCTTTTTGCGTAATTGAATTTGTATCATGTGTCGATAATTCGATTCGAATATGAGAACATTTAAAGACTGAAAAATCTGGGTGATGTCCAATTTCATCTGCATATAATGCAATTACTTTTATAAATTCTGCCAATTCAGTTTGGTTGCCGAATGAGAATTCTTTTACGAGTTTATTGTTTTCAGTTAACCAATTCATATTTATTCCATTTTTTCGATAAAAGTACAATAGATTTAAACAATTCTTCAAGACTATCTATTATGAAGTAAAAGTTTTGCATTTCGGTTGTAATAAATTCCATATTTAATACTTCATCTAGCTCAAATTTTTTCTTTTCTGTTTCTAATTTTAACGAGGATATTGCTTCACCAAAAGAGGAAATAATCCCAGCTCCATATATTCTTACTTCTTCCTCTTGAATCAATCCGAATTCTATTGTAAACCAGTAAAGCCTTTGCAACATGATTAATTTCTCTTCATCATAAATTAAACTTTTTCCTAATTTCCCAAATTCATGAATAAAATCAGAAAAAACAGGATTGCACAACAAAGGAATATGCCCAAAGACATCGTGAAACATATCTGGTTCTTCCAAGTAATCTAATTTCTCCATAGATCGAAGCCAAGTAGAAGAAGGGAATTTCTTTTCAGATAACAAGATGAAAAATTCATCAACAGGAATTAAACCTGGAACGCAGTAAATTTCCCAACCGGTTGAAGATTCAAACCACTTATTAATAGCCTTAAAATTCGGCATTGAGCCTGGATTCAACACTTCTTTCATTGAATCCAAGGCAATCAAATAATGAGCACTTGCCTTATCTTGCAAATTGTCAATTTGACGATCGAATAATATTTTCCAAACCTCTTTGTCTTCTTGAGTGTACTTTTCAAATTCTTGTTTCATATTATTTTTATTTAAAAATTGGGTAAAAAAAAAGCCCGATTCAAAAGAACCGAGCTTACATATTTTAGTTTACAATACTATACGTCTAACCAGTTCCATTGCGGAATTGGATAATAATATGAAGTATTGTTTATTGCTTTCATGGTGCTAAAGTATGAATTAATTTTATATTAACCAAATTTTCAATATTTAACAAATACATTTTTTGGTTCCGTAAAAAATCGTAACGCTTCTAAGCCTCCTTCTCGACCAACACCTGAAGATTTCATCCCTCCAAATGGTGTTCTCAAATCTCTTACCATCCATGAATTAATCCAAACAATTCCAGATTGTGCTTGATCTGCAACTCTGTGTGCCCTTTTTAAATCAGATGTCCATAGTGTAGTTTGTAAACCGTATTCTGTAGAATTCGCCATCATTAAAACTTCTTCTTCCGTGTCAAAAGGAGTAATGGTAACAACGGGTCCAAAAATTTCTTCTTGGTTGGTTCTACAATCATAAGGCAATCCTTCGATAACTGTTGGACGCATGTAATACCCTTCGTTGTAAGGTGCTTCTAACTGAACTCTTGTTCCTCCAGACAAAATTGTTCCACCTTCTTCTTTTGCTAATTCAACATACGAAAGCACTTTTTCAAGATGAGGTAGAGAAACCAAGGCACCCATATTTGCCTTTGGATCGGTAGGATTGGAGACAACTGTTTTATTTACTTTTTCAATAAAGGCAGTTTTGAATTTTTCATAAATTGGACGTTCGATAAAAATGCGAGAACCACACAAACAAATCTGACCTTGATTGGCGAAAGAGGAACGAATGGTTGTGCTCAACATATCATTAAAATCGCAATCAGCAAAGATAATAACAGGGTTTTTACCACCCAATTCCAACGATAGTTTCTTAAACATGGGTGCAGCAGCTCTTGCTAAATATTCACCTGTTTTAGATCCACCCGTAAAAGAGATCGCTTTTATTTTTTTATGTTTCACAATCGCATCACCCACTTTGTGACCTAAACCATGTAATATATTTAAAACTCCAGCTGGCATTCCGGCTTCTTTAGCCACTTTTCCTAATAAATAAGCGGTATAAGGCGTAACTTCCGAAGGTTTCGCTATTACGCAATTTCCAGCAGCTAAAGCAGGAGCAATTTTCCATGAAAACAAATACAAAGGTAAATTCCAAGGAGAAATACAACCTACAATACCAATTGGTTTACGAAGCGTATAATTTATTCCTTCCCCTTCCATGTAATGCGATTCAGAAGAAAAATGAGTAATTGCTGTGGCAAAGAAATGAAAGTTCGATACAGAACGAGGGATATCAACGTGAGCGGCCAATGAAACTGGTTTCCCATTGTCTTTCGATTCAGCTTGAACAAATTCATCCATTCTACGTTCAATTCCTTCAGAAAAACGAACCAAAATTTTACTTCTTTCCTCAATTGAAAATTTAGACCAAATAGGAAAAGCCATTTCAGCAGCTTCAACTGCCAACTCAACATCTCTTTCATCCGAATCAGGAATCAAAGAATAGACTTTTCCCGTTGCTGGTTCAATGTTATCGATATAGGTATCTCCAATTGGAGCTTGGTAATTACCGTTGATGAAGTTTTGAATTTTTTCCATAATTTTTTAGATTAAAGACTTTAAGATTCAAGATGAAAAGACTTAATTCAAACTTATTAAATAAGTCTTTGAGCGAAGCGTTCTTGAGTCTTGCTGTCTAATGTCTTTTAAATAATTTTCACATTATAATCTTTCAACTGATCTAAAAATTCATGAGAATGAAAATCGATTTCATTCATTTGATTTTTTTTGACAGATTTTTGTTCTTGTCGTTTCACACTTTTTAAAAATCGGCGAATATCATCATCTGATTCTAAAACAATTCCTGGGATTTTAGTTGTTTTACCTAGTTCATCTTTTGCAACCATTATAAAATAGGAAGAATTACAATGTTTCCGTTCTCCTGTTCGAATGTTTTCAGAATCTACTCGAATTCCAACTTCCATTGAACTTGATCCAACATAATTTATCGAAGCTTTCAGTGTAACTAACTCCCCCACTTCAATTGGATTTAAAAAATCAACCGTATTAACAGAAGCCGTAACGCAATAATTTCCAGAGTGTCTTGAAGCACATGCAAAAGCAATTTGATCCATCAAAGAGAGAATAAATCCCCCATGAATCTTTCCGCTAAAATTAGAATTATTGGGCAACATCAATTGCGAAATTAAAACTTCAGAATCTGCTTTATGTTTGAATAGTTTTTTCATATATTATTTTAGATTCAAGACTTAAAGATTCAAGATTTTAAGACTTATTTCTTGATTTATTTATCAGTACTTAAGTCTTTTAGCGAAGCGATCTTGAGTCTTGCAGTCTAATATCTTTTCTAAACCAAAGATAACATTTTGTCCATTACTTCTTGCTTATCCCAATTTTCTTCGATATTTGAAATACTCATTACTTCTTTCATAATTTCGTCTTGGTCAATTCCATTTTTAAAAACTTCATTGTATCGAATATTACTAAAAGTAACCTGAGAATACATTGGAATCCATTTGTCAGGATAAAGAGTGCTAAATTTTCCTTCTATTTTTTTACGCAATAAAAAGTCTTTATTTCCAGTTAAATCACGCATTTCTACATAATTTCTCAACGATAAATCGATAATTGCATTTCCGTCTTTTACTCTTTCTTTCGAATATTCACTTAAAAGTCCTGTCCAATTTCCATTTGCTGCATCCAACATTTCTTGGAAAACCGTACAATCTTCGAAACCACAATTCATTCCTTGTCCATAAAAAGGAACTGTAGCATGAGCAGCATCTCCTAACAATAGAATTTTATCTTCGTAATTCCAAGGACTACATCTAACCATTACTAAAGTTGAAGTTGGATTATTCATGTAATCGTCCAATAAAGTGGGCATTAATGGAATAGCATCAGCAAAGGTTTCTTGAAAGAACGCACTTACTTTTTCTTTTGTATTAATAGTATCAAATGATTTTTCTCCAAACATTGGGAAAAACAAAGTACACGTAAAACTTCCATCTAAATTCGCCAATGCGATCATCATAAATTCACCCCTAGGCCAAATATGAAGACAATTTTTATCCAATTTATGAGAACCATCTTCGTTGGCTGGAATAACTAATTCTTTGTACCCGTGGTCTAAATATTTTTGAGAATAATCAAACATGGGCGATTTTTGCATTCTAAAGCGAACTGCTGAAAAAGCACCGTCTGTAGCGAAAATTCGATCAAATGAATGTCTTTCTACTTCTTTTGAAACTCCATTTTCAAAAATCAAAGTATTTGAATCTAAATCTACATCTGTGCATTTTCTGTCAAAATTGTATTTAATCGAAGGATAATTATCCGCCAAATTCATTAATTTTTGATTCAAACCACCTCTTGGAACAGAATAAATCGCTTGATCATCTTTTCCATATTGTTGATATGATAATGAACCATCAACAGCGTGCATACAACGTTTGTACATTGGAATGGCAATATCTTTAATATCTCCATCAATTCCCGCAGCTTTTAATGCTTTCCAACCTCTGTCAGAAAGAGCTAAATTGATTGATTTTCCTGCTAATAAAGTAGCTTTCCTAAGATCAGGTCTGTGTTCAAAGATAGTAACATCATATCCTTTTTTAGCCATTAAGATAGCTTGTAAACTACCTACTAAACCTGATCCAACAATTCCTATTTTTTCCATAATTTTTATTTAAAAAGAGTCAAGACTTAAAGATTCAAGATTTAAAGACTTATTTCCTGTTTTTTAACCAGTACTTAAGTCTTTGAGCGAAGCGATCTTTAATCTTTCAATCTTATCATCTATTTCATATTGATTTTTCTAATATTTGTCCGAAGTAAAAAACATCTTCGAATGAGTTGTACAATGGTGCAGGAGCAACTCGAATCACATTTGGTTCTCTCCAGTCTGAAATTACACCTTCATTTGTTAATGTGTCGAATAATTCTCTTGCTTTACCGTGAACTAATATGGATAATTGAGCTCCTCTTTTTGTTTTATCTCTAGGCGTAATGATTTCGAAAGAACATTTCTCTTTGTTTCTTTCAGAAATTTCATCTACAATAAATTCTAAATAGGCTGTTAGTAAATCTCTTTTTTCACCGATTCTGTCCATTCCTGCATCAATAAAAACATCTAAAGAAGCATTATGAGCTGCCATTCCTAGAACTGGTGCGTTACTCAATTGCCATCCTTCAGCACCTTTCATTGGTTTGAATCCCGGCTCCATCAAAAAACGTGTTTCCTTTTCATGTCCCCACCATCCAGCAAAACGTGGAAGTTCTGGTGAGTTAGCGTGACGTTCATGAATAAATAAACCAGAAACTCCACCAGGAGAAGAATTTAAATATTTATAACTACACCAAGCAGCGAAATCTACGCCCCATTCGTGTAATTTTAAATTGATATTACCAGCAGCATGTGCTAAATCGAATCCAGCAATTGCACCTACTTTGTGAGCTGCTTCAGTAATTGATTTCATGTCGAATAATTGTCCAGAATAGTAATTGACACCACCAATCATAACCAATGCTAATTCGTCACCGATCTCAGCAATTTTCGCTAAAATATCCACTTCACGAATTAAATGTTCACCTTCTCTTGGATAAATTTCGATTAAATTTTCAGCTAAATTCAAACCGTGATATTTAACTTGCGATTCCAATGCGTATTGATCACTAGGAAAAGCTTTTGCTTCACAAATTAATTTCGTTCTTTTTCCTTGAGGTCGGTAAAAAGAAACCATCATTAAATGAAGATTGGTTGTTAAAGAATGGGTAACAACCACTTCGATTGGCAAGGCACCAACCACTTCAGCAATTTTATTTGTCAAATTTTCATGGTAGGAAAACCAAGGTTTTTTCGCTAAAAAATGCGCTTCAACACCATATTTTTGCCAAGCATCTAGTTCTTCTAATATATACTCTTTTGTCGATTTTGGTTGTAATCCTAATGAATTTCCTGTAAAATAACGAATTTGTTTTTCATGAAAATTGGGAATGTGAAAACGTTCTCTAAAAGATTTCAAAGGATCTTTTGCATCCATTTCTTGAGCGAATGCAAGTGAATTTTCAAAATGACTCATTGTATATTGAAATATTAAAAGTGAAAAATTGAGCTTTAAATTTTGTTTCAAATATAACAATTTGATTACTATTTTAACTTAAATTTTCATCTTTAATCGTGAAAAAGTTGTAAAATGGATGAATAGCGATTTATTTAATGTGAATTGTTAATTGGAATTGATTTTTTAAGATTTAGTCTTCTAGATGTAAGAGCATAAAAAGGCTGCTTCAATTAAGAAACAGTCTTTTAAAATTAGATTAATTTCTATTATTTTACAATTTTGCGGGTCGTAATTAAATTTTCATTTTTCACTGTAACAATGTATTGTCCAGCTGATAAGTTACTCATATCAAGTTGAATTATTTTATCACTCGAAATTTGATTAAGTATCACTTTTCCAGTTATATCTGATATTATAATTTCTGAATACTGATTGTTATCAAGTGAAATTGTTAATTGATTTTGGAAAGGATTTGGGTAAATTGAAATAGATTCTGCATTTAATTTATTTTCATGAATACCTATGTAAGAAGCATTGTAATAAATCTGATCAGAAGCAAATAAGTAATTTCCTAAAGATTTATTTGGGCAATATACTTCAAGTGTTAGTAAATAAACACCATTTACAGTATCTAGATGATAAAAAGAATTAATATAAACGATGCTATCATCAAAGTATACTGCCCAAGTTACATCGACAGTATCATTTGGTAATATTGTATAGTAAACTATATTCGCTGAATCAACCAAACCGTAATTTATATCACAATTAATTAATGCATCGTTGTATATACTATCTAGCAATACTGAATCTTGAAAATTATTTGTTGATGCTGTATTACTCGGTGTCGGAACAATAAAATCAATAAATACAGATGCTCCAATAGCATCAGTTACAGTTACAGAATTTAGACCTCCACATAAATTTGAAGCATTTATTGTATTATCTCCATTTGAATAATGATATGAATATGGAGAAAACCCTCCTTCAACTACTAATTCAGCACTCCCATCACATATTCCATCACTCGAAACAGTTGTTGGAATTACATAAGCACTAAAATTTTGATTTGTTTGTGTGTTAATATTGAATGGGAATATATTTGAAGTTCCTACGGCATCAGTTACAGTCAAAGTATAACTACCTTCACAAAGTGAATCACAGGTTGAAGTTGTTTCTCCATTTGAATATAAATAAGTATATGGCAACACTCCTCCATTTATTGATGGATAAAATACAGATCCATTACAATCTTCAGTTGCATCTATAGTGTGCACTACACCCGTTAAATTATTGTCAAAAATTTGTGCATATGTAATTATAATACATCCAGCATTATCTATTACCGTCATATTATATGAACCTATCTGATTAGCTGAATTCTTCCAAGGACAGAGATTTTCAAATAATGGATTTGAAGTTTGTGGATTTGTAATATCAGTCATATTAAATATATAGGAATATGGTGCAGTTCCTCCAGTTGGGTTAACCAGAATTGATCCATCACAAGAGTTATTATCTGAAGAATTTGTAGTAGTAATAGTTGCATCAAAATCTAAGCACTGTACAGGATCAGCAAGAACAGGAGAACCACATCCTAAGATCATTTTATGATGACACGCTCCTGTTTGTTCTACAATGACATAATAAAATCCATGACATAAATTATTTTGAATTGAATCAGAATTTGTAATGCCACCATTCCAAGTAAATGTACAAGGGGTTAAACTTATAGTTGACACATGTATGAAATCATTACAAACATCACCGTTTGAACTAGTTGCACTAGAGGTTACAATTGTAGTTAATTGACATGGGTCCGGTGTAGGATCTCCAATTATAAAACTTTCAATATGGTTAACACCATTTGAATCTAAATAACTAAGTTGATAAGAACCAACACAAAGATTAAAGATGCTAGATGCATTTCCATATTGAAGAACTGTACCATCTTCTTTTTTAAATGTCCAAACTTGACCCTCTTCAAGAAATTGAGGTAAAATATCTGCTGAACCATCACATTCATCTACATCAGAAGTTTGGGTAATAGATAATATTTGAGCTTGTCCATTCAGTCCGATAAAACAAAAGCAAGCAAAAATAATTGATTTAAACGGTTGGGTAATTTTTTTCATATGTATTTTATTTGTTTTTTAAATGTCATATGGAATCGCCATTTTGAAATTCATCAGTGTTTGTGACGTTTTTCGCTCATGGCTTATTTCATAATTTTAAATTTAATTACAATAATAATATTTAAATTTCATTTTAAATTATTTTTAATTTAAAATGTATAATTTACTTATTTAAAGGCTGCTTCAATTAAGAAACAGCCTTTTAAAAATGATTTTACAATCAATTATTTTACAATTTTACGTGTAATAATTGAAGTTTCGCTTTTCACTGTGACAATGTATTGTCCAGAAGATAAGTTACTCATATCAAGTTGAATTATTTTATCACTCGAAATTTGATTAACAACCACTTTTCCAGTTATGTCTGATATAGTAATTTCAGAAGATTGATTATTATCTAATGAAATCGTTAATTGATTCGTAAATGGATTTGGATAGATGGAAACAAAGTTCTCTTTATTTTCGATTGTTTGAATACTAGCATAAGCAGCATTATAATACAACTGATCATGAGCAACAAAAAATTGACCTGTAGATTTATTCGGGCAAAATAATTGTAAAATAAATTGATAAACACCTGCATTTCCACCAATTGAATAAGTGTCAGTAATATAAACTGTTGAATCTCCAAAAACAACTTCCCATGTCACAAATACTTCATTGTCTGGAAGAAAACTATAATTTAAAATTGTAGCAGAAACTATTTCAGAATAATTAATAACACAGTTTTCGATTGCATTTGTAGCTCCTATTCCCACTATAACTGAGTCTATCATATTGCCAGTATAAGAAACTTCATTCATTGCAGGAATAACGAAATCTAAAACAAGGTTATTTCCAAGTGCATCAGTTATAGAAACAGAATGTAAACCAGGACAATAATCAACAGAATTTTGACTTGTAGATCCATTCGAAAAAAGATAAGTGTAAGGTGCCGTTCCGCCAAATGCAACTACTGTGGCAGATCCGTCACAACCTATTTGGGTTTCTGCTGTTGGTATAACATATCCTGTTAAAGTGATATCTCCAACAACATTAAATGATGAATTCAGCATTACAACTCCATCTATAAGATTATAAGTTGATACACTATAACTTCCTGTTCCTGTATTAAAAGGGATTGTAATGTTTGCAATTAAAGTTGTTGAATTAGGAGCTGAAATTGAATTTACGATCGTTGTAGAACTCCCTTGTTCAAATCCAAAATGCAATAAAGTAGCACTACCTTGATCAAAATGAGTATTTGATCCTGTAATTGTTACATCTAACGTTTGTCCTGCATTTCCTGTATTAGGTGAGATTGAAACCAACGTTGGAGAAGTGACACCATTAACATGGAATCCATTATTCAGAATCAAAGTACCATCCGTTAAATTAGAAGTAATTACAGCATAATCACCGGTATAAGTTGTCGTAGGAATAGTAATATTTGCTGTAATTGAAGTTGGACTATTAACTAAAATTGAGTTAACAATAGTTGTCCCACTTCCTTGTTCAAACCCAAAATTTAATGAAGTAGTACTTCCTTGATCAAAATGAGTATTCGATCCTGTAATAGTGACATCTAATGTTTGACCTGTACTACCTGTGTTTGGACTAATGTTTAGCAAACTTTGCGAAAACACAAGCGAAGGTAAAATAGAGAATAATAAAATTTGTAAAGTTTTTTTCATAATGACTGAGTTAAATGATTAATAATAAATACTTTTCAAATATACAATTTTTCTCTTTAGAATGAATATAAATCTCAACTATTTTTTCAGGCTCATTGATTAGTGTAGTTAGTTTATTTATTAAAGTGCCATTTTTTTGAGATTTAGCTATAATTTTTACTTTTTCTTTCAGAATAAAAGGCAAAAATTTCGTGTATTTTGTATCATACCCATGAACTTTACATTTATCAATTGTTTGAAAAGCTGCCAAATAATTATGTGAATTATAATATGCAGCTGAAAGATTCAATTTTGCTTCTTCAAAATTTGAAGAAATAGCGATGACTTTTTTATAGTAATTAATTGCTTTTGTATGTTTTCCTAATTTTTCGTAACAACTTGCTAAATTATTTAAGACGTGAATATTGAATGGATGTAAATATCTTGCTTTTTCGAAACTTATTTTGGCATCTTCTATATTTTCTAAAGAAAACTGAGCTACTCCTTTATACCAATCAATAGGAACCGTCGTAGCGTCTAATTTATAATAAAAATTGATAGAATTATCCGCTTCATAAATCATTTCTTCCCAATTTAAGTTTTTGTGTTCTACATATAAATTATGGGTATGTTTTTCTCCTTTAAATCGATTAATACAAACTATAGAAGAGAAAATAGTACAAAATATGAATAGAATAAAAAGTAAGTTATTATTTACTTTAAAATTTAATTCTTTTTTGAAAGTAGAATAATACTCCGCAATAATTAGTGCAAAAATTAAAAATAGTACAGTTTGATGTTCAATTCTTTCAAGTGGAAAATCTAAAAAAGCGATTACTAAATATCCAATAATTACTGAAAAAAAAGAAATAAATATCCATTTCTGTTCTTTATCTTTTTTTAATTTCAAAAGTCTAATCGAATAATATAATATGAATATAAAAATTAAAATATAAGCGCTGATCCCAATAATTCCAAGCTCACTAAAAATCCATAAAAAATCATTGTGTGGTCTTTGGTAGGTTAATAATCCTTCCCTCACTTTATAGTCGGGGAATTTGTCAAGACCATTTTCAGGAAAATGAATTTGCCAATTTCCAGCCCCAACACCAAATAAATAATTGTCTTTAATCATCTGAAATGAATTTTCCCACATTGAAATTCTTTCAAACGCACTGTCTTTGTTGAATATTCGAGCAAATTTATCTTTGTTTTGAATTGTAATTACACTAAAAAAACAAATTAAAAGAG
>OBEQ010710349.1_pt1 | contig 44275 bp, 59 predicted proteins | sample 1670901 | NCBI WGS metagenome assembly OBEQ01 (sample SAMEA104232315, study PRJEB22302) | groundwater metagenome | biome: forest; feature: aquifer; material: groundwater | place: USA | collected 2011-08-07 | depth 5.4 m
ATAACTTTGCAATTGTTTATACAATGTGGATACCACTTGTCTATTAGATAAGTGGTGGTATCCACAAGCGTCAAGAACCACTCGACGTATCACCAGTGGTTCTTGACATTTTTAGACGAGTTCGAAAAATAAATTTTCGAATTTTCTGATGAAAATGTGATTGTGCAAAGTTATCTAGAGTAAAAAGATTAATAAATAAGCATTTATTCTGTATTCTTAAGGGGGCTGTATTTTAACCTGGCTAGAATCGCCGGCTCCAGAATATGGAGCTATGAGCAGCAATGCGATGATCTTAGCGATTTGAAGTAACCGGCAAATCTGGGTTCAAATCCCAGCAGCCCCATGTTTTTATCTTTTTTGTTGTTTTTATCTTCTTTATTTCTAAACATTTATATATTCATTAATCATAAAATCACTTTAGTTTAAAAAGAGGAGATATTTGTGCGGAAAAAAAAGGTTAGTCTTAAAATTAATAATAACAATTATAATAAAACTGATTCACAGAAGTTAGCACAATTTGAGCAGAGTAAGATTAATCCTCAAAAACAGCAGAATAAGGATGTTGAAAATAAGCTTGTTAAAAAATCTCATAAAACAAATGTTCTCTTAATTATTATTGTTGTTCTTTTTTGTATTGCTCTTTTATTTGTTTTTTATCAACGTGCAGCTTATCGTGAAAGTCTTTCTCAAAACAATGCTCAAGCAGATTCTTATAAAGAATTAGTCATTAATAATTCTACTCAAGAGAAAGTAAAAGCAATTGTTGATGTTCCTCCTGCTTCAAAAGAAGAGAAGAATCTTTCAGAAATGCAAGTTGTGCAACAAAAAGAATTATTAGAGGAAAAACAGCAAAAGAAACCATTAGATGAAGGGTTATCAACAGAATTTGATCAGTATTTTGTAGGCGACTGTAAAGATAGTGATGGCGGAAAAAACTATTATGAAGCTGGAACGACTGTTTCAAAAGTAGGAATTGCTAATAATGATTATTGTGATTATGATTTACGTTTTCATCAAAATACTCTTCATGAATTTTCCTGTGGTACAATTCAAATGGAAGTAAAAACGAGTTTTGAATGCCCCCATGGTTGTAAGGATGGCGCTTGTGTTCAGTCTTAGTACCTTGTTTTATTAGGTTTTTTTTAGCAATAACTTTTAAAATAACCTTTCTTTTCTTTTTTTATGCTTTTTAATGAAACTAAAAATACACTTATTACTGATGATATATTGTTCTGTAAATCTCATTTTTCAAAGGCAACTGGATTGATGTTTTCTCCTCAAAAAAATCTGATTTTTATCTTTGACAAAGAGGTTAAAGAGCCACTTCATATGTTTTTTGTGTTTTATCCAATTGATGTTCTTTTTCTTGATGCAAATAAAACAATTGTTGAGATTAAGAGGAATCTAAAACCGTTTACCGTCTATAATCCAAAGAAAAAAGCACAGTATATTATTGAATTATCGCTGCAGTATAATGCAGTTTATGCTCTTGGCGATTGCCTTGAATTCTGATGACTACTCTTACCTATGGAACTCAAGAGCAAAAGCTTTAAATATTGATTTATTATAATTAGTTCATATAATGGTTAACAGGTGATTATTTATGGTAAAAGAAAGTAAAGTTATTGTTTATTCAACACCGACATGTCCTTGGTGTCATCGAGCAAAGGATTATTTGAAAAAGAATAAAGTTGCATTTGAGGATGTTAATGTTGCTGGAAATCAAGAGCGGGCAGAAGAAATGGTAAAAAAGTCAGGTCAAATGGGTGTTCCAGTTATTGATATTAGTGGAACAATTATTGTTGGATTTGATGAATCTGCAATTAAAAAAGCTTTGAAATTATAAGTCTTTTTCTTTTTATGATTGATTATTCTGTCTTAAAAGTTGAATTTCGAAGAATTCCTAATTTGATTACTTTGCTCAGAATTCTTCTCATTCCGTTTCTTTATTATTTTGCTTTTAGTCAGCAAAAAATTCTTTTTGTTCTCTTTTTGACTCTTGCAGGACTGTCTGACTTTTTTGATGGCTTTATTGCACGGAAACTTCATCAAACATCTCAGTTTGGCGCTCAATTTGATAGTTTTGCAGATGATATCGTTAATTTTTCTGTTTTAGTATGGCTTTGGCTTTTTATACCGCAGTTTCTTCAATTACATATTGTTTTGGTTAGCATAGCATTTGCTTTTTTTCTCATTTTTATTTTATTAGAGCTGCTCATTCATAAAAAGAGGCTGGCAATGCATTTATATTCTCATAAATTTACTAATCTACTGCTTTATTTGTTTATTATTCATAGTCTTTTATTTTCTCCTTCTGAATCATTTTTTTTAATCTTTGTTCTTTCTGTTATTTTAGCAATGCTTGAAGGAATAATAATTATTCTTTTTTTTAAGAATATTTCATCTGATATTCCCTCTTTATTTTTATTGCTTTCTCATAAATAATAATCTTGTTAATAATGATAAAGATAATAATGGTAATAATAATAATAATCATTTATAATCGAAAGAATTAAAATTGAATCTCGATTTCTGTCTTTTAAGGGTGTTATTATTAAGAAAAACAATAAGTTTCATTGTATTATTCAATTTCTTGATTATATTCCATTATTTACTCTTTTTGAATATTTTTCTTCTGATAATTCTTTCCAGTCTTTTGTTTATTTAGATTCAGTTAATAATGGTAATAAAAATTATTTAGCGTGTTTTCCTTTAGTTTCTTTTTCTTTGAAGGATTCTTTTATTGAGAAAAAAACTTTTTCTTATCATTCTCGAATTAATTCTTCTATTGTAATTAAGAAAAAATATATTCCTGCTCAGAATATACAACAATATTTACGAAAATATTTGCTTTTGTATCCAATGCAATTTGGTTACTTTTCGTATACATTTGTGCAATATCAAGAACCAACAGTAATCAATAAACACTATTCTTCTTCTTTTCCTGATGCTTGTTTTATGGCACCTGGAATTTTATTTATTGAAGATATTGCTCTTCAAAAACTTTCTGTGCAAATTACTTATCGAAATCTTGCAGAAAAAAAGCATTTTGATGAGATTATTGCAATGATTCTTCAAAATATCAGATTGGCACAATTTCCTTTGCAAAATTCTCGCCCTTTAATTACTCTATCACCTCTTCAATATCATTTTCCTTATAAACAATATTTAAAAGCAGTTTCTCGTGCAAAAATGTTTCTTTATGAAGGGGAAAGTTATCAAATTAAATTATCACAAAAAATGAGCTGTCAATTTAAGGGAAATCCATTTCAAATTTATCAGAAATTGCGAAAAATAAATCCGTCGCCTTATAATTCAGTTGTTTCGCTTGGCAATGCGATAATCATTAGCAATTCTCCTGAGCAGTTGCTTGAGGTAAGAGGTGATGTTGCAATTACTAAACCTATTGCAGGGACTTATCCTAAAAATTCTTTTCTTCAAGAAGAGCAAAAAGAATTGGTTAAATCTCTTTTTTTAGCAGATCAAAAGGAACTTGCTGAACATATTATGCTTGTTGATTTAGAGAGGAATGATCTTGGTAAAGTGTGTAGTTTTGGAAGCGTTCGTGTTACAAAAATGATGGATATTGAAGAATATTCTCATTTATTTCATATTGTCTCAACTATTGAAGGGAATTTAGCTCAAGATAAAAATGGTGTGTATAATGATGCTTATGATGCATTTTTTGCTTTATTTCCTGGTGGCACAATTACCGGTTGTCCGAAAAAGAGAACGATGGAAATTATATCTCAATTAGAACCTTGTTCTCGTGGAATTTACACGGGTAATATTGGTTATTTTTTTAATGATGGTGTAAGATTTACTGAAGCGCAATTTAGTATTGCGATACGATCTTTATTTTTTAATAAAATTCTTGATCATAATTATTTGTTGCCTCATTATTTACTTTCTTTTCATGTTGGTGGCGGAATTGTAGCAGATTCGAATTCGAAGCGAGAATATGATGAAACAATGTGGAAAGCTTTTGCGTTGCTTGAAAGTATTGGATTTAAGAAACGTGGAGTTAAAAAAAGAGGATTCAAAAAATGAAACATCAAAGAAATAATTTGAATAAAAATTTACGCATTGTTATTATTGATAATTATGACTCTTTTACTTATAATCTGGTTCAATATTTTGGTATTCATACTGAATCTGTTTTTGTTTTTAAAAATGATCTTGTTACTTTACGAGAAATAGAGCAATTATCTCCGACGCATATTATTCTTTCTCCTGGTCCAGGAACACCTAAATCTGCAGGAATTAGTAAAAAAGTAGTGCAAGCATTTTACAATCGAATTCCAATTCTCGGTGTATGTTTAGGTCATCAGTGTATTGCAAATGTGTTTGGGGCAACCATAATTCATGCGCCTTCTTTATATCATGGAAAAACAAGTCTTATTGAACATAATGGTCAAGATATTTTTACTGCTGTAAAAAATCCTTTTCTTGCTACTCGTTATCATTCACTTTTAGTTTCATCTCGAAAATTTCCTGCAGTTTTGGAAATTACGGCTTTCACAGATGAGAATATAGTACTGGAGACTCAAAAAATTAAATCAAAAAATAAACGTAGGGATAAAGAAAATATAATGAGTCGGAAGATAATTATGGCTATTCAACATAAGAAATTTCCTGTTTTTGGTGTGCAATTTCATCCTGAAAGCATTCTTACAACAGAAGGGATGAAAATACTGGCCAATTTTCTTGCTATCACTCTAAAGAAATAACTAAGATTTATATAGCTCTTTTTATTTTTAGTGTAGTAATGGTGCCACAAGAATTATTAGATTATATTAAAAAGGAGCTTGGCAAAGGCTTTTCTTTTGTGCAGATTCAAGCAATGCTTTTGCAATATAATTATTCTCAAGAATTGATTTCTGAAGCGTTTTCTGTATTGCAAGCAGGGCAGATTCAACAAGGACAGGTTCAGCAAGGGCAATTGCAGCAAAATCAGCAACCACAACAATTACAGCAATCAGCACAGTCACAAGATCAATTAGGACGGCAAATAGAGCAGCAATCTGGGCAGCAAGTACAACAACAAGGTCAAGCTCAGGGTCAAGTGCAACAATCAGTTAATGCTTCTGTTGATAAACTTAAAAAATCAGCAGTACATTATGTTTATCTTTTATCAGGATTAATTACTGTTATTGTTCTTTTTCAATTGATTACTCGTTTTAATCTTTATCCTAATTTAGTTAAATCTTTAGTTTATCTCTTTATTGCAGGAATGACTGTTGTTCTTGCAAAGCAGAAAGATGTTAAACCAAAATTTGCATTGCAATATAAAATATTTTTAGTTTTGAATATTTTACTTTTTATTTTTTTATTGATTGGATTGTTTTTAAGTAAATAACAATACATAGCTTTTTATATTTCTTCAGCATTAAATCAATATATGTTTCAAATCCTTCAGAATCATAATGGTAAAGTCAAACATGTTACCTTTAATGATATTCAATCATTAGATGTTGACTGGATTGATTGTTATAATCCTGACGAAAAAGAATTGGCTTTGCTTGCAAAAAAGACAAAGCTTCCAATAGAAAGGCTAGAAACGTATCTTCATGATGATGCAAGGCCCCATGTTTTAGAGATGAAACATTTTTCGCTTATTGCTTTTGCAGCACCGGTTTTAGTTGAGGGGAAGATTCGGAAAACAATCATTAGTATTTTTCTTTTTGGTGATAATAACATTCTTACATTGCATAAAGAAAAGATTGATGCACTTGATCGCGTTCATCAGCTTGTTAAAGAGGGAAATCTTAATTTACTTGAAAATCCTAGTCATTTTTTATTTTCATTGCTTGATGAAGTAGTCAATGATTATTTTACTCTTCTTGAACGATTGCAAGAAGATGTTGATTTACTTGAGGAGCAAATTATTCAAAATCCTAAAGTTACGCATACTGAACTCATTCTTAATTTTAAGAAAAATGTTATTTTTGTGCATAAAGCATTAACGCCAAATAGGGAGGTTATTGTGAATATTGAGAAAGGCTATCTTTCTCGCATCAATAAAGATGAAATTGTTAAATATCGTTTTATCTATAATGATATTGTCCAATTAATTGATATGAATGAAACGTACCGTGAAGTTTTGACAGGAGCTTTAGAAATTTATTTGACAACTATTTCTAACAATTTAAATCATACGGTAAAGCGATTAACTGCGTGGGGATCTTTAATTTTGATTCCTACATTAATTGCAAGCATTTATGGGATGAATTTTCATGATCCAAGTTCTCCGTATAATATGCCTGAGCTTGGTTGGAAGTATGGTTATTTTTATGCACTTGCTTTAATGGTTGTTTCTGTAGTTTCTCTTTATTATTATTTTAAAAAGAAGCAGTGGGTTACGTAGAATTATTCTACTTTTTAATTGAAATTATTTTTATTAAAATTATTATTTGGATTTATTTTAATCCTAAATTTTTGTTTGTCATTTTTATTGATTCTTGTGCATCTACAAATCCCATTGCTGCTCTGATAGCATCAATATTTTCAGGAATAACATTGCTTTCTTGATGAACTGCTTGCATGAAAAATATTTCTTTTCCGTGAATACCAATGCCATTATCCCATACGCAAATTTCCATCATATCTCCTCTTTTATTTCCGAGATCACGCGCATATTCGATAATATCTGCTGTGGAATTTACTTGGAGATTTGTCTTCATTACTCGCACTCGTGTTGTGTTCTTAAATAATTCAATAAGATCTTCTTTGCTTGGTTTTTTATTATCGTCTATTAAATCAATACTTAGATTATGCATATGCATTAATGTGGTTGGTACAATGACGGCAGTTGTAAATACTTCAACGTCTGGTATTATCGTTCGTACATCTGGTCCATGATGGGATGGAAGTTCAAATGCAGGAACTATAGAATTGATTGGTCCTTTATCTGAATCACTTGGATCAGTTGCTCTTCTGATTAAGGTTGCACGCACTCTTTTGATTGGATAGTGTGTATGGATTGCATGAATTGTTCGTGATAATCCTGTTGTATTGCAACTTACTACTCTGATATGCTGTTTATTTATTGCTTCTTTGTAATTACATTGGGCGACAAAACTTTGGCCAATATCGGCTTTTTCTCCTCCTTGGTAAATTGCTTTTATTCCTGCTTTTGTGTATAATAATTTATTTGCTGCTCCTATTTTTTTTGGTGTGCAGTCAACAATTACATCAATGTCTTTGAGAAAATTATCAAAATTGCTTTTGATGGTGATACCATTTTTTTTAAATTCTTCTGTTGATTTTATTTCATTTTCTCTATCACTCGAATAAATTGAAATTCCTCTTTCTTGAGCAATCTCAACTCGGTAATTAGCAGAATGCGCAGTGATTCCAATAAGTTCCATATCTTTTTGTAACAAAATAGCGTCTGCAACTCTTTTTCCAATTGTTCCATAGCCATGTAAGCCAACGCGGATGGTTTCCATTGTAGTTCATTTATTATTATTATTTTTCATCATTTCTCATAAATTTTCATTGCTTCATCGACTGATTTAGCGTCTAAAGTAATTGCAGCTAATGCATTTGTAAATTTGATTGCATCTTTTAATGACTTTTGATGAATATTTCTTCCTGTTGCATTGCCACGGCAACCTGAAATATTAATTTGATCCCATGTTTCCTGGAAGAATTCTTTTACTCCTTTTGAACTTCCACCTGCAGTTATTATTTTTGTCCTGTTTCCTGCTGCTAATATTGCTTCTTTGAATGCTTCTGCGGCTGTTCCATCTTTTGGTTTTGGATAATTCACTTTTACAAAATCAGCGCCTAAACATGCACCTGTGCCTGCAGCTCCTGCGATAAGATGCGGATTTTTTTCATCGGTAACAGCTTTTCCTCGAGGGTACATCCAAAGAACAGTGATTAGTCCATTTTGATGTGCTTCAAATATTATTTTTGCTGCTTCTTCAAGCATTTCTGTTTCAAATTCACTTCCAAGATATACTGTGTAGCCAACTGCTAAAATTTGCAGCCCTGAATCTTTTTTGAATTTTATGACTTGCTCAATATTCCAGAGAGCTTTGCTTCTTGGTTCTTGTTGTGCTGTTTTTACAAGATGAGATTTTGAGTTTAATTTAACAAGATACGGTATATTTTTATAATTATTATCATTACCATATTTTGCTATAAGTCCTAATTGTGTTGCAAATACACCTATTTTTGCTTCTGCTGCAATTTTAAAGAGATGCTCTGGGTCAGCATCTTCAAGAGTAATATTCATTTCCTTGTTATCTATTTTTATTTTTCCATAGAAATCATCATTGAGATGTTCTATTTTTTGATCACCTGCAAATAACATTAGTCTTCCTGTATTTTGTGTAATTTTTTGATAATTTTTTTTATATTCATTTTGCATTTGTTTAGGCACATCTGCTGGAATTGTTATTTCAATTTCATTATTTGTTTTCATATTAATCACCATCTTTATTGTATTTATTTTGTTTTTATTATTATGGTCTTGTTATTTCTGATAATTATTCTTATTATTATTTCTTTTTTGCTTTCTCATAATCATCTAAGAATTTTTTCAGTCCAATATCTGTTAATGGATGTTTCATTATTTGTTCAATAATATTTGCTGGACAGGTACAGATATCTGCTCCTAATAATGCTGCGTCTCTTATGTGCAATGGATTTCGAATGCTTGCTACAATTATTTCCGTCTTAAAATTATAATTTTTGAAAATTTCTGTTGTTTCTGCGATGATACTCATTCCATCGTAGCTGATATCATCAATTCTGCCAATAAATGGGCTTACATATTTTGATCCTGCTTTTGCGGCGAGCAAAGCTTGCAATGAGTTGAAAATTAATGTGGTGTTTACAGGAATTCCTTTGCTACTTAATTCTTTTATTGCTTTTAATCCTTCAGCAGTCATTGGGATTTTCACGACGATGTTTTTATGCAATTTAGCATATGCTAAGCCTTCTGTTATCATTTCTTTTGCAGTTGTCGCTAGAACTTCTGCACTTATTGGACCGTTAACAATTTTACAGATTTCTTTAATTACTTCTGTGTAATTTTTTCCTTCTTTTGCAACTAACGTTGGATTTGTTGTGATGCCATCAATTATTCCTAAATCGTTTAATCTTTTTATGTCTTCAATATTTGCAGAATCAAGATATATTTTCATTGTTTCACCCCATGAAAATGATGCGCTTCAATGTACCGTATGGTATTTGTTTTTGCACGCATTACAACTGAATGTGTAATTGCTCTTTGCGCTGTAAATCGAACACCTTTCAGTAATGGACCATCGCTGACTCCTGTTGCGATAAACATTGTGTTTTCACTTTTTGCAAGGTCGTTTGTTTTATACACTTTTTCAAAATCTGTAATCCCTTGATTTTTTAAACGTTGTTTTTCTTTTTCATCTTTTGGCATTAGTTTTGCTTGGATTTCTCCTCCATAGCAACGAAGAGCAGCTGCAGCTAATACTGCTTCTGTTGATTTTCCTACTCCTAAAAGCATATCGATACCAGAGTTTTCGTCTGATGGGGCAATTGCTCCTGAAACATCTCCGTCGGTAATGAATCGAATTCTTGCGCCAACTTTTCTTATTTCTTCTACGATCTTATCGTGCCTTGGTCTATCGAGAACTACAATTGTTACTTCTTCAACTTCTTTTTTGAGAACATCTGCAACTTTGTAAACATTATCTGGAATTGGATAATCAATGTTTATTTTTCCGACTAATTTTGGACCTATTGCAATTTTATCCATGTACATATCAGGCAAGGATAATAATCCACCGTGCGGAGCTGCTCCAATAACTGAAATTGCATTTAATACTCCTTTTGCGACGCTGTCAGTGCATTCTAATGGGTCGATTGCTAAATCAATTTTTTCGCCTTTTCCTGTTCCTACTTTTTCACCTGTGTATAACATTGGTGCTTCATCTATTTCTCCTTCACCTATGACAACAGTCCCAGCAAAATCAATGCCATCAAATCTCTTTCTCATTGCTTCAACTGCTGCTTCATCAGCTTTATTTTTATCTCCTTTGCCGTACCATTTTGCGCAAGAAATTGCTGCAGCTTCAGTTACTCGTACAAATTCCAATCCAAGATTTCTATCCATTTTCCCCCTCTTTTTTAGTTGCTATAATTTTAATAATTTTACTTTTAATATGTTTTTTACATTTTAATAATGTTATTATTGTCTTAACATTAAATATATAATTATAATAATTATTATAAAAAAAATAAGTTCTGTAATACTTACTGATGGATCATTTTTTTTCTGCTCTGGTTTTGGCATTCCAATGCTGTGATATTTCATTTAAATTAGTAATATGTTGCTATTATTTAAAGGTTTCTAAATCATCATACCTTATCATACTTTTCAAAAGATTTAAATATATGTACCATTTTTCAGTTTTTGGTGTTTTTATGAAAGAACGAGTAACATTAACTTTGGAAATGGATTTATTATCGCAAATCGATAAGAAAGTAGATGGTGTGAAGATTAAAAATCGAAGTCATGCTGTTGAATTATTGCTGTATAAGGCACTTGGAAAAAATATGCCAATTCTTGGTTTAATTTTAGCAGGAGGAATGGGGACTCGATTGAAACCAATTACTCGTGAAATTCCAAAGCCACTCGTGCCATTGCATGGCAAACCAATTGTCGAGCATACAATGGATCTTTTTAAACAATATGGGATTAAACAGGTTTTGCTTTCTATTGGTTATAAAGGAGACAAAATTAAAGAGTATTATGGCAATGGAAAAAGAAATGATCTTGATATTATTTACCTTGAAGAGAGTAAACCCCTTGGAACTGCTGGGCCATTAAAATTAGCAAAACAATATTTAACGGATACTTTTATCATGTGCAATGCAGATGAATTGAAAGATATTGATCTTGAAGAAATGTATTATTTTCATAAGCAATCGAATGCAATTGCGACAATTGCATTAACAACAGTTGAAGATCCTTCTGCTTATGGTGTTGCAAAATTGCAAGGAAATAAAATTTTAGAATTTATTGAGAAACCAAAAAAAGAAGATGCACCTTCAAATTTAATTAATTCTGGGTTATATATTCTTGAACCAGAAGTCTTAAAATATCTTCCTGCTGATAAAGAGCAAATATCTATCGAGAAAGATGTTTTTCCAATTCTTGCAAAAGAAGGAAAATTATTTGGCTTTCCTTTTTCTGGACAATGGTTTGACACTGGAACTCTTGAGAGATATGAAAAAGCAATTACCGAGTGGAAAGGGATTAAGAAATAGTGATAAAATAACTAATTATAGGAATACAGAACGCGGACTTCGGGTCTTGTGGTATTTTGTATTAATGTTTTATTTGTACATTTTTTGGTTCAAAATGGGGTGAGATTATGGTAGCAATTAATCAATATTTATTTCGAGAATATGATATCCGTGGCAAGGAAAATGCTGATGAATTAAATAATCAATCAATTGAAGCTATTGCAAAGTCGTATGGAACTTTTTTACGAAAAAGAGGAATTACTACTGTTGTTTTGGGGCATGATAATCGAACAACTTCTGAAGAATTTTATGCAATTTGTATTACTGCTCTTCAAAGTACAGGGATTCATGTTATTGGCATTGGTATGTGTTTAACTCCAATGATGTATTGGGCGCAATATTATTTTAAAAGTGAAGGTGGTTGCATGATCACTGCAAGCCATAATCCTGTTGGATGGAATGGTGTCAAATTAGCGTTAGGTTATTCTTATACTTTAATTGGTGAGGAAGTTCAAGAAATTAAAAAAATCACTGAGTCAGAGCAATTTGCTCTTGGTACAGGTAGTTTTCGAGAAGAAAGTATTTGCGAAAAATATGTTGGAGATTTATTGTCTCGAGCAAAATTACATAAAAAATTAAAAATTCTTTTGAATACTGCAAATGCAACAAGCAGTTTTTTCTCTCCTGATTTATTTCGAAAATTTGGCTGCGACGTTGTTGAACATAATACTGAACCTGATCCAAGTTATCCTCATTATGTTCCAAATCCTGCAAATGTTCAGATGATGGAGGATACAGGAAGAGAAGTCGTTAAGAATAATGCTGATGTTGGAATTGCAATTGATGCTGATGGTGATCGACTTGGAATTACTGATGAGCTTGGCAATACAATCTGGCCGGATCGCTGGATTATTTTACTTTCTCGTCTTGTATTAAAAAAACATCCAGGTGCAAAAATTATATTTGATGTGAAAGTAACGGAAGCCTTGCCTGAAGATATTAAAGCACATGGTGGTGTTCCTATTATGTGGAAGACTGGGCATTCTTATATTAAACAAAAATTACATGAAGAAAAAGCAAGTCTTGCGGGAGAGCAATCTGGGCATATTTTTTTTGTTGATGGTTATTATGGATTTGATGATGCAAATTTTGCTGCATTAAAAGTACTTGAGTATATTTCTCAGCAAGAAGAACCTTTGTCAGAAATTATTAAAAAAACTCCGTATTATATTTCAACTCCAGCATATCATGCACATACTGATGATGCATTGAAATATAAAATTGTTGAAGAATTAACAGAGGAATTTAAGAAAGAAGGTCATAGAGTTGTTGATATTAATGGTGCTCGAGTTTATTTGCATGGCGGTTGGGGGCTTGTACGAGCATCTTCAAATTTGCCAGCATTAGTTATTCGGTTTGAAGCAAAGAATGAACTTGATTTACAAGCAATTGAAAAAATATTTCGAGACAAGTTAAAGAAGTTTCCTGCAGTTGCAACTGAATGGGAGTCGGCATAAGATTTTTCCATTAGATTTATAAATACTTACTCTTTACTTTGTTTTGATCAGAGAAAAGAACGAGAAATATACTATTTTCTCAAAAAAATTGGATTACAATGAAAAAAACTGTACAAAATAAACAGAATAAAACTAATAAAATTGCAGCTTTGTATCCTTCAATGCGAGAAAAAAAACGATATGTTGTTTTTGAAGTCATTTCTGATCACAATTCAAACAATCATCCTGTTTCAATGCAAAAGGTTTATGTTGCAATTAAAAGTGGTTTGCAAAAATATTTAGGAACACTTCACTATGCGCAAGCACAAGTTATGTTTTTGCCACAATTGTCAAGTCAAAATAACGGTACTATTAAAGGGGTTATTCGGATTGATCATGCATATGATCATCAACTTCGAGCATGTTTTTGTTTGATTGATGAGATTGAAAAAACAAAAGTTATAATAAGAAGCATCTTATCTACTGGTGTAATAGATAAAGCGAAAAAAAGTTTATGAAATAATAAATGTTTATAATAAAAATGTATAACAAATAAAAGTTTATAATCAAAAATAAAAATTAATGTAATAAAATAAAAAAGTAGTGTAGGTGAATCGTATGCAACCAATGTCACATCAAGTAATGGGTTATGATAGAGCAATTACAATGTTTAGTCCTGATGGAAGACTTTTGCAAGTAGAATATGCAAAAAAAACAGTAAAGCAAGGATCTACTGCAATTGGTATGGTTTGCAAGGATGGAGTTTTGCTTGTTACTGATAAAAGAATTGTTGATTCTTTAGTTGTTCCTGAGTCAGTTGAAAAGATTTTTCAAATTGATGATCATATTGCAGCAACTGCAGCTGGAATTATTAGTGATGCCCGAGTTTTAATTGAAAGAGCGCAAGTTCGAGCACAACAATATCGAGTTACATATGATACTCCTATTGATATTATTACTATCGTTAAAGATATTGCAAATCTTAAGCAAATGTGCACTCAATCAGGTGGATTACGTCCTTTTGGCGTTGCACTTCTTATTGCAGGAATTGATAAGGATGGTCCAAAATTATTTGAGACTGATCCGACTGGAATTTTTTTTCAGTATAAAGCAACTGTTATCGGTGAAGGAGAAACAGAAATTGAAGAATTATTGCAAAAAGAATATAGTCCGACGATGTCTATTGAAGAAGGATTAAAATTAGGGATCAAAGCATTAAGCAGAGTGGTTGATCAAACATTTAATGTTGAGCGATTAGATTGCGTTTATTTGAAAAGTGATGAGAAAATGTTTACACTTGTTCCAAAAGATAAATTATTACAATTATTAAATGATGTTAAGAAAATTAAAAAGTAAAAGTTAAAAATTGTGCATTCACGAATGCACAATTTTTAGTGGTTAAAATATGATTGCAGTTGATAAAGCGGTTATTGCACGGCTAAAAAAAGGTGGAAAAGTATTTGAGGTGCTTGTTGATTGTGACCAAGCACTTTTGCTTAAGCAGAATAATATTCAGAGTAATGCTCATGGTACTATAGTTCATGGTAATGCTGTTTCAATGCAGGATCTTTTAGCATATGAAAAGATTTTTGTTGATTCAAAAAAAGGTGTTATTGCATCAGAACATTTATTACAGGAGTTGTTTAAAACAACTGATGTTTTTGCAATAGCAAAAGAAATTATTAAAAAAGGAGAATTGCAATTAACAACTGCAATTCGTGATCGATTACGTGAGCAGAAACGAAAAAGAATCATTGAATTTATTCATAAAAATGCAATTGATCCGCAAACAAATTATCCTCATCCGATGCAGAGGCTTGAACTTGCGTTTACTCAACAAAAAATAAAAGTTGATGAATTTAAAGAAGAGCAAAAGCAAGTTGATGAGATTATTAAAAAATTGCAGCCGATATTACCAATTAAAATTATTGAAAAAAAACATTGAATTAAATATTGAATTAAATCATTAAAAAATAATAATTAAATAAATAATGAATAAACAAGAAAATATAGAATGAATATAAGGTGAAAATATGACTCATAAAAGTGCATTATTTGTAAAGGACAAAGATGTTGTCGTACCTGGAGAACATCTTGCTCAAGGAATGGATTATCTTCCAGGTTTAGGAACGTATCGAAAAGGAGAAGTAATCTTAGCAGAACGATTAGGATTAATTAATCTTGAAGGAAGAGCAATTCGAGTTATTGCGCTTTCAGGAAAGTATATGCCTAAATTAAATGATGTTATGATCGGTAAAGTTGTTGACGTAACATTAAATGGTTGGAGAATTGAAACAAATTCTGCGTATACAGCAATGCTTTCTATTAAAGATGCTACTTCAGAATTTATCAGTAGAGGATCAGATTTAACAAAGATTTTTGCATTAGGTGATTATGTTGTTGCAAAAATTGTCAATGTTACTTCTCAAAAATTGATTGATTTGACGACAAAAGCTCCTGGACTCAAAAAACTTACAGGGGGAAGAATCATTAAAGTTAATCCTAATAAAGTTCCAAGAATTATCGGCAAGCAAGGATCAATGATTTCAATGATTAAAGATACAACTGGTTGTAAAATTACTGTTGGGCAGAATGGTTTGATTTGGCTTGACGGTGAACCGAAAAGCGAAGTACTTGCTATTAAAACAATTCGTAAGATTGAGGATGAAGCACATTTATCAGGATTGACTGATAAGATTAAGCTTTACCTTGAAGAACAAAAGAAGGATTTATAATTAACGTTATAATATTAATGTTATATAATTAACGAATAAACTAATAGGTGAAAATAATGGGATACTCACAACGATTTGATGGAAGAAAATTTGATGAAATAAGACCAATTGAAGCAAAAGCTGGTGTGATTAAAAATGCAGATGGATCAGCTTTTTTTCGTATTGGAAAAACAACTGCATATGCAGCAGTGTATGGACCAAGAGATTTATATCCGAAGTTCATGCAGGATCCAAGCAAAGGAATCTTACGATGCAATTATAGCATGATGCCATTTTCTGGGCAAGGCGATCGTGTAAGACCTGGTCAAAATAGACGAGCAAGAGAAATTTCAATGGTAACTGAAAAAGCATTGTTACCTGTTGTTGATCTCGTTGATTTCCCTAATGCTGTCGTTGATGTTTTTATTGAACTGCCTCAAACAGATGCAGGTTCTCGATGCGCTGGTATTTGCGCAGCGTCAATTGCTTTGGCAGATGCTGGAATTCCGATGAGAGATTTAGTTGCAGCAGTTTCTGTTGGAAAAGTTCATGATAAAGTATTGGTTGATCTTGATTATAACGAAGAAGCATATGAAGATGGACCTGTTGCTGACGTACCTATTGCAATTATTCCAAGTACTGAAGAAATTTCTCTTTTACAAATGGATGGAGAAATCTCCAAAGAAGAATTATTAGAAGCAATTGCTTTAGGCAAGAAAGTTATTAATCAAATTATTGAAGTACAGCGGAAGGCTTTGAAAGACAAATATATTGTCAAAGATTAAAGGTGAAAATAATGCATGATCTCAAACAACATTTAATAAAATCATTTCACGCAAATGTTCGTGCTGATGGAAGAAAACTCGATGAGTTTCGAAAAATAGAATTTGAATTAGATATCTCAAAAACTGCAGAAGGATCTGCTCGTGTTAAAATTGGTGATACTGAAGTTTTAGCAGGTGTAAAGATGCTTGTTTCAACTCCATTTCCCGATACACCTGAAGATGGCGCAATCATGATTAATGCTGAATTTCTACCAATGGCTTCTGCTGAATTTGAGTCAGGGCCACCTGGAATTGAAGCAATTGAACTTGCACGTGTCGTTGATCGAGGATTACGAGAGAGCAAGGCAATTGATGTTAAAAAATTATGCATTAAGAAAGGAGAAAAATGCTGGGCAGTTTCTGTTGATATTATGACTATGAATGATGATGGTAATCTTCTTGATGCAGCAGCTTTAGCGACTATTTTGGCTGTTAAAAATACAAGATTTCCGACGTATGATGGAAATGAAGTTAATTATAAACAATTAACTGATGATCGTCTTCAAATTGAAAAGATTCCTGTCATGGTAACAGTGTCAAAAATAGGGGATTATCTTTTTGTTGATCCTGTTGTTGAGGAAGAGCAAAATATTGATGCTCGATTAACAGTAACATTAACTGATGATGGTTCAATTTGCGCATTGCAAAAGGGCGGGGATATGCCTTTAACTCTTGATGAAATCGGCAAGATGATTGATTTAGCAGAGCAGAAAGCAGCTGAATTACGAAAGTTAATTGATTAAAATTGATTTCAACAGCTGTTGAAATGATCTTTGTTATTTTTTGTGTTTAATTTTTTTTGTCTTCGAAAGATTTATTAAGTTTTGTTTCTTAGATATCAATTATGGGTTTGTTTGGAACATTTGTTGCACGGAAAGTAGGGTATATGCGCTCAAGTTTATCGAATCGTGATCTTAATCGATTAATTATTGAGAAGATCAATGAACTTGATAAAGATGAGCAAAATACTTTGTCGGCGTTTCAAAACAAAGTGCATCATTCTGTACCGCATCAGTTTCATCTTCAGTTGAATACAATGGAAACAATTACTTTTTATCTTAATGTAAAAGTCGTTCGTTTACTTGAGGAAAATAAGAAAATGATTGATCAAATGAAAACTGAAATAAAACAGTTAGAGCAAGAGAAACGAAAGTTTGCGCAAGAAGGAAAATATGCTTTTAAGAATACTGATAATGATGAAATAAAACAATTAAAGCACGTTTTATTTCAGAAAGAGAATGATGCAATCATTCGTAAGATTACTGCTGTTAAAGAAGTGCTTCGAAAATGTGAAGAGTTTCGTACTACGTTAATTAAATCTGCTAATAAGACTATTCAAGATACTCATGTTATTCGAAGTAACGCTTAAAAGATAATTTTATATAGTATTTGTTTTATAATTATTATAATTGTTTAAAAAAGCTTTTAGATTATAAAAAAGGGTGAAATTATGAAATTTAGTTTATTATCTCAAAAAAAGGCACAGATGTTATTTTTTAATCTTAAATATTATGTTGTTGGTTTTATTCTTGGGTTTGTTATAGCAATTATTCTCGTCTATTTGATGAAATTTGGCAAGATTCCGTTTAATATATGTGCTTAAATAAAAAGCTTTATATAATGGTCATTGATTCTAGAAACTTAAGTGGTAATTATGGAGGATGTTTACATGGAAGCTTTGAGGCCTTTAGATGCTTTAAATAAAGCACGCAATAAACGAATTATTGTAGAACTTAAAAATAATAAACAATTAGTGGGTACATTAAATGCTTTTGATATTCATATCAATGTTGTTTTGCATGATGCAGAAGAACGTGTTGATGGTGAAGTAAAAAGAAAAATTGGAACAGTTTTTATTCGAGGAGATACTATCACAATTATCTCACCAGCTGAATAAAATTTTTAATTATTTTTAATTAACAACAAATTAATTTTATTAAACAATGTGTAAGGTGTAATCAATGAAAGGAACATATTCCCAAGGTCAACATAATAAAAGCGGATCTCATATTATTTGTCGAAGATGCGGAAAACATGCGTATCATCCACGAAAAGATGCTTGTGCATCCTGTGGTTATGGTAAGTCTGCAAGAATTCGAAAATATGCTTGGCAAGTCAAATAATATTATTTAATTATTATTTTAATTATTAATTAATTATCTTTTACTTTTCTTTCGGAACATTTTTATAGCTTGGTATGTTTCTTTACTTTTTATGGATAATCAATCTCATCAACCTCATTATCAGCGAACGGATGATACTTCTTTTTCTTCAGTTGGCTATAGCATTTTTTTAGGGACTCCAGTTTCTCCTTCACTTGAAGCTGCTCTTACTTCACCTTCATCTGCTGTATCTCAATATTCTCGAGGAACTGTGGGAAGAAGTCGTCGTAATAATTCTACTGATTCAATTGATAGTTTGATGCAAGAGATTGGTATTCGTAAAGTAACGCTTTCTAATGGGAGCACTCGATATGGTGCTACGTATCTTGGAAAAAATGTTATTGTTCAAGATGGTGTTGAATCAGTTTCTCGTGGAGGATTTAAATTTCGTAGTCAGGCTCAAGTTGATCAACTTCTTGAAAAGTATAGTACTTATAAAGAATTGATGCATTCAGATTCACTTGATGATAAGTATAAGGCAGTTGCTTTTGCAAAACAATATTTGACTAAAGAGGTTATTTCTGCTGCAGAGAATACAGTTAATGATATTGTTCATCAAAATGTTGCTCGAGAGAATGCTTTTACGTTGAAAACGAGTTTACGATTTGGAAAGCTTGTTAATGATTATCAATTTGAAGCTGCTCGAGATGTTGCTGATCAAGCTAGTATGATGCCAATGTTTCAATCTTATTTTCATGAATTTCTCCAAAAACAATTTGGAACAAGTTCTCTTTCTCTTGCTTATGATCGCTTATCGAAAAGTAGAAAAGTAGATGATCGAGTAAAAGCATTAAAAATTGCAAGGAATAATCAATCTTTTAATCATTTTTCTTCTGAAATGGAGCAGAACATTGCTGGAGTAATTCAATGGGATGTTGGTCATGGTGATTATGTACGGGCTGAGGCACTTGCAAAAGAAACTTCTTTGGTTGATCGTTATGACGCAGCTGTTTCAAAGCAGATTGATGATTTTCAAAAATTAAAAGATGATCTTAGTTCTTTGTTTGGTAAAACTTCTTCTTCACTTTATCAAGGTCTTATTGCAAAAATGCAGGAGAAAGTTGATTTTTATCTTACTGCAATTGGAAATAAAACTCAATTGCAAGGTGAAATCGATTATTCATTCCTCACTTTCAAGAAAGGTAATTTTTCATATGGTTATGGTGATCATGCTCTTTTTCAAATTGATCTTCATTTGCGGCAAAAAGATCCAGTGAAGCCTAAAGATGTTCTTTCTTCTTTTGGTAAGTATGTTCAATTACTTGATGCTGAACTTCGAATTGATAATCTTTTAATTAAAAAATCAAAAGAAGAAGTTCAGCAAGCATATCATTTAGCAATTGAACATAATTTACGGCAAGAGGATGTTGGTGCTCTGCTTAAACATCTTGAAAAACATGAGAGATTTGAATCAGAGTTGCAGGAGATGTACTCTCAGCGAACTGATTTATTTACTTTTGAACGAGCACTTGATAAGTATAGAGCAGAAGGATTGGCATTTGATCCAAATCAATTGCTTAAAGAATATTGGAAGTCACAACCAATTGGAAAAAGATTGAAAGCGTTCTTTAAGACTTTGTTCCCTTGGGGAAATAATAACTCTTCATCATTGCTTGAACAGAAATTAGTTTCGCCAGGGCAAGTAAGTTTTGATGGAGCAGAGTAATTCTTTTGAAAGAATAAGCTATATATATAACATCATAATTCATTCTTTTTATTATTTTGATTATACTGAGTTTATTCAATTTTATTTTTATATGCGGAGTTGCCGGAGTGGCCAAACGGGATAGAAGAATAGAAATATTCTGTCCAAGCTTAGGTAAGATGAGCTTTTGAGCAATGACTTTAAGTTACCTATTGGCTTAGTGCCTTCGCAGGTTCGAATCCTGCACTCCGCATTCATTTTCTTTAATAAAAATTGTATGCAGCAAGCTGCATACAATTTTTAGGAGTGTGTGTGGGCGCGATTGTGTGAGAGTCTGTGTATATTGTGTTAAAAGAGTGGAGTTTATGAAGATGGTAACAATAAGTGTTTGTATGATTGTGAAGAATGAGGAGAAGTATTTGCAGCGATGTTTGGAATCTGTCAAATATTTCGCAGATGAAATTATTATTGTTGATACTGGATCTCTTGATACGACAAAGGATATTGCAAGGCAATTTACTGATAAGATTTTTGATTTTCAATGGGTTCATGATTTTTCTCTAGCGCGGAATTTTGCGCTTTCTCATGCAAAAATGGAATGGATTTTTGTGATTGATGCTGATGAATTTATTGCAATGAATCCAAAGGAGTTGCTTCATAAATCTAAATTTGGACAAGATGTGCTTGCGTTTTCTTTTATTCAGCGGAACTATACTAATACGACTACTATTCCTAGTTTTAAACTTATTAAAGAAGATGCTGAGCATATCCCTTTGGATGTTCAACAAATGTTTAAGGGATATAGTGAAAGACCTTTTATTAAATTATTTAAGAATGTTTCATTTCTTCGATATAAATATTTTGTTCATGAGCAATTGGATGGATTTTCTGATGTAAAAAAACAGGTTGCATTTACTTCGCAGGTTGTTCATCATCTTGGATTTGATGCTGGTCTGAGTGAGGAGAAAAAGCGATACTATCTATCATTGTGTGAAAAGCAAGCTGCTCTGTATCCTAAAGATGAAATAGTTCTTTTTAATTTGGCAATGGCTTATGCTGATAATAAACAAATGGATAAGGCAGTTGTAGTATTGTATACTATATATAGTATCAATCGAAATTTTCATAATCTTGTAAGGGTATTATCTGATTTCTTGGTTAAATTGGGGCGAATTGATGAGTCGCAGCAATTGCTGCAGAGGCAGATTGAGTATTTAGTTTCACAAGAAGAGAGAGATAATAAAGAATTGTCTTACCTTTATTATCTTCTTGGGCTTTTGTATTTCGTTCAGAAGAAATTTTCTGAAGCTCAGCAAAATTATCAATTAAGCAACCAGTATTTTGAAAATGCTGATGCATATAATGGGTTAGCGTTGCTCTTATTGTTTGCGAAAGAATATCGAACAGCTCATGATATTCTATTAAAAGCAGAAAAGTTGAATCCTTATAATCCAAATGTGATAACTAATTTGGAGAAAGTTAAGGGGTTATTAGGGATTCTCCCTGAGAAACATAATCTTTAAATAGTATAGCTGAGTTATACTAGTTTATGGCAAGTTTAAGTAAGGAAGAAAATGTATTAAGACTTATTTTGGAAAATAGTCCGTTAAAAGAATGGCATTTTGAAGAGATTGTAAAAGAATCTCATGTAACTCGTGTTGTTGCAAGTAAATGGCTTCAAAAATATCTTCAATTAGGATTATTAAATAAAGTTAAAGAAAAAGGTAAATTCTCTTATTTTACTGTTGGAAGTAATAATCCGTTTTATTATTCTTGGAAAAGAATTTATGCTTTGGAAAGTCTTCATAAATGTGGTTTACTTTCTTCGTTATTATCTTTAAAGCAAGCAAAAACAATCATTATTTTTGGCAGTTTAATTAAGGGTGATTGGTATAAAGATTCTGATGTTGATATTTTTATATTTGGTACGATTGATTCTTTTGAAAAAAACAAATATGAATCTTTGCTTGGCAGAGTTATTGAATTTCATATTTTTGAGAATAAAAATGAAATCAAAGAAGTTAAAACAGGGTTAATAAATAATATTTTTAATGGTTATGTTGTTAAAGGGCAAATACAGGATGTTATGGAGGTGATGTAATGAAAATGGATATTGATGATCTTAATGCGACTTATAAACTTTGTATGAGTTCTGGAAAACTCAAGGAAAAAATAGTAGATGTTGAATTAATTAAATCTTTAAAACTTGTAGCAGAGAAAGGAATTGATTTTATTAATCGTCAATCGAAAAATATTCCTGATAATAGTACCGATTGGACTTTTGTTTTTCGAGATTATTATGAATCACTTCGTGGATTAATTGAAGCTTATCTTTTATTTGATGGAATTGAAGCTGATAATCATCAATGTAAATACGCTTATCTTTGTTTTAAACATCCTGAACTTGAATTTGATTGGGTGTTTTTAGAAACAATAAGGCTTAAACGAAATGCAATTAATTACAGGGGGCAATTATTGAAGTATGATGATTGGAAATTGCTCAAGATTAATTTTGGATTACATATTGATATTTTAAAAAAGGAGATTGAGAAAAAACTGAATGAATGATTTCATTCAACTTTTTTCTATTTTCCCCTTCAAATAGCAAAAAACTGTTTACACCACTTAGTTGGAGTAAACGCTTAAAGTTACTAAATATGCAGTTTTAAGGCTTTAATCTTTAAGGTTGGCTTTTTTGATAAAAAAGAGCTCACGAAAGCTTTATAAATAAGTCTCAACAATTGGTGATAATACAGTTTTTATGTAAAGTTAAGGTTCTCTGTGGTAGGAGAACATAAGTAAATAGTTAGTCTTGGATTATAACAATACTTTGTATGTATTGTACAGAAATAAAAAACGAAAGTTAAAATATAAAATTAATGGTAACCTAAACATACACTAAGGAGGTGTTAGGACGATGGAATTAAGAAAAACAGTAAAGAAAATCGCAGCATTAGGAATGGGTGCTTCAATGTTAGGAGCAACTATTGTAGGAGCAATGGCTGCAGGCAATTTGGCAGATTTCCCAACAAAATTTGTTAACGCAGATGGTAAATTTGATGGATTATTTGTTGTAGGAAAAAATGCACGAGCAGAAGATATTATCGGATTAAGTTCAATCCAAACAGCAGTTCAAGGAGTAGCAGTTAAAAAAACACCAAAAAACGCAGCAAAAGCTGGCGAGAAAACAACAGCAGTTGACGTACCAGGTGGATATGAAATGGGTAGAAGTGATTTCTATTACAATAAAACAGCAACTCAAGTTGACTCAATTCTTGGAAGTAATGAATTACCAGCAATTTTAGCTGATCAAACATTCCATGACAATGATGGAAACAACAAGAATACTGAAGATTATACACAAAATTTGCGATTTCAAAATGAAAATTCATTTCAATTGCAATTTGCACAAGATGATCAAACAGCTCCAAAAGCAGGAACTTATGTGTACTTTTCAGATTCATCAAACAACTATGCATGGAACTACACTTTAGAATTCAATAATGCTATTGATTTTGATAACTCAACTTCTGCTTTAATGAAGTCTGATCTTCAAGGTAACACTTTGAAAATTATGGGAAAATCATACACAATTGTTGATTCAAAAATGGCAGGAACTCCAACTAATACTGTTTCTGGTGTTGATATGCTTAAATTACTTGGTGGAGAAAACGTTCAATGGTTAAGTCAAGGCGAAGCAGTCAAAACAACAGTTGAAGGTACTGAACACACTGTAAGTTTAGCAGATGTTAACGAAGCTGCAACATCCTGTGGTATGTTAGTTGATGGTCAATCCGTTTGGGTAGATACAGGTTCAACTGAAACAGTTAATGGTGTTGTCGTTGGTGCAATCGAAGCAAGAGTATTACACTCAGAATCAAAAGACACTGACGTTTGTAAAGTTTCCGTTGGAGCAGCAACTATTGAATTGCGAAACCAAGCAGAAATTAAATTAAACGATAAAAAATTAACTGATGAAAAAGGTTGGTATGCTGAAGCATATTTCCCTGGTGCATCAGGCGGAGCAACAGCTAAAGGAAAATTAAAAGGATTCCATGTACGAGCTCGACCTGATACTGACAGATTGTATTTAGCTCCCGGTGATTCATTAGTTGATCCAGTATTTGGTGGATTCAAAGTTGTATTTAGTGAACTTGTTAAAGGAGATACAGAAGCTGTAAGTCTTACTGCAGGTGGAAAAACTGGAACTTTAGAATTTACTAATCGTGAAGGTAGAAAAGTTAAATTAGCAATGAAATCACAAGATAATGATGCACGTGTTTATTGGGGAGATGATTTAGCTACAGTAGATGGTAAAATCTATTTCCAAGGTGATGCTTGTGTTGCAGCAACTACTTCAAATATTAGTGATTGTAAAGGTGCAGAGTTTTTAGTTTCATCAAGCAGTAATAATGATGCACATTTGATTAAGATTAGTAAATTATCATTAACTGATAACAAAATTAGTTTTAATGATTTGACAACTGGTGTTGAAACAAATGATTTGGCATTTACTACAAGTACTGGTGGTGCATCTAATAGTTTTGCTTTAAGTTCAGGTGCAGGAACAATTACTTTGACTATGACTGCTAATGGTGCAACAAGAAGTTCTATTTTGTTTTCAGCACTTGGATCAGGTTATTCATCTAATGGGCAATATGTACAAATGCAAACACGTGAAAAAGGTTTAATTACTTTATATAACCTTAATCAAGGTGATGTAAGTGCAGGAGATCCTTCAAATGCCTCTGTATTTTATTACAATGGTACAATGGTTTCATCTGTGTTAACATCAGGTATTGATCCAGGAATGGGTAACTTTACTGAGTATAATGATGGAACATTAGCATCAACTGCTTATATGATAAATGCAAATGCATTTAGATTTAACGCAAGTTTTGATACATCATCTGATAAAGCAATTGAGTTTTCACATACATTCCCAACAAGCACATTGCCAACTGCAGGTGCTGTAGGATTTGGAAAGAAAGCAGTTAGTGATTCAGATTCAGATAATCAAAAATACATTTCAGCTAAAGGAACTGAATTTTGGTTAGACGATGATTCATCAAAACAAAAGATTGTTGTTACTCATCCACGATCAGCAGTGTATGCAAAAGTATTTGTTGCACCTGGAACAGCAGCTACATCAGTTGTTGAAGGTGGAGAATTCACAACAGAAATGCAACCAATCGGTGTTGATCAAACGAAATTGGATTCCGAAGTAACTGATGCAAAATCAAAAAACATCATTGCAGTAGGTGGTCCATGTGCTAATGCAGTTGTTGCAGAATTAATGGGTAACCCTGAAGTTTGTGACACAGCATTAGGAATTGAAGTTGGTCAAGCAGTTATTAAAATGTACGACAACAATGGCAAGATGGCTTTAGTTGTTGCAGGACAAACTGCAGATGATACTCGATTAGCAGCAAAAATGTTGAATGAATACAAGAAGTATGCATTGAAAGGCGATGAAGTTGTTGCTTTAACAGTAAGTGAAAGTACACTTGCTTGGAAAACAAGAACTGAATTGACAGTTGACAAAGCTAAAGCAGTTGCTCCAGTAGCTCCTGTAACTACGACAACTACAACAACAACAACAACTGCATAAGTAAAGGAATTTTTTTCCTTATTTTTTATTTTTTTTATTAATTTTTATTAATTTTTTCGAAAACAAGTTTTCAAAAAAATTATCATTTTCTTGCGATTATGTGATTATTTTAATTCTTTCGAAAATTATTTAAAGTATGAAATTTCTTTATATTATTATGGAGAAACTTGTTATTCCAAAAAAAGTATTTACTAAGATTTTACAAGATGTAGAAATTCTTATTGATGATGTAGAAATGGCATTAGATGTAAAACTGCAGCAAAGAATTTCAGATATTGAATCTGGGAAAGAGAAAGGTAAAACTGAGAAAGAATATTATGAATACTTGGCGAAAAGAGGGATAAAGGTTGATACAATATGAAATTAAATTTCATTCAGAATTCTTTAAAGATTTAATGGTTCTTTCTTCAAAAGAAGTTGAAATTTTTGAAAAAAAGAAAGAAAAAATAAAACAAAATCCATTACGCTTAGAACATTTATCAGGAGGAGAAAATTGTTATAGAGAAGCTATTACAAATAATGTTCGATTGATATACTATGTTAGAAATAATATAATTTGGATGTTAATTATTGATAAACATGATGATGCTTATGCTAGTTATAGAAAGAGACTTTATTCATTGAAAATGAGGTGATTATGATGAAATGCTTTTGGTATTGAAATTTAATTTTCTCGTTTTTCCAACATCTTTTTATATCTTAATGTACTTCTTTTGTAATTATGGGGGCAACAACAGCAGAACAAGATATTAAAATTACGTATGAAGTACTGTTTGATCTTTTTCGAAGAGAGAAGAATAGGGAAGAATTACAAAAGCTTGATAATACTTTTTATGATGATATTTTATCGTATATATCTGAAAAAAATAATATTCTTCAAGAGAAAATAGTTCGTAAGGAATCAAAAGATGAGATTAAAAAAGTAACGCTTCAAATTGAAAATATTCAAAAAATATTACGAGAGCTTTATGATCGTCGAGAAAAGAAGATTGTTGTTATGTCTATTAATCAAGTAAGGATACCCCATTCATTAATTAATACATCAGCGTTATTACCTGAGGAACGATTGCTTTTTGAGCAATTAAAACATGATTTAGAGCATTATCGTACTGAAGTGTTAGATAAGTTATTGCAGGAAAAAAGACCAAATTTGGTTCAAGAAGAGAAAAGAGCTGGTTTAGGAGCAGTTCAACAACCAGATTTTGAACAAAAAGGTCAACAGTTAAATCAGCAATCTTCAGTTGTTAGTTTATATAAAACAGTTAAGTTTCTTGCAGCAGTACCTAAGTTTATTGGTGAAGAAATGGAGATTTATGGACCTTATCAAGAACATGATATTGCACAACTTCCCCATAAGATTGCAGAAATATTGATTCATAAAGGGAGAGCTGAAGAGGTTCATAGCGAACAAAGAGGGCAGCAAACTGCACTTGATAAGGATCAGGAATTAGTAAGTTAATTCCTTTTTTTAAATCGAAGCATTTATAAATCATTTATTTTTCTTATTATAAAATAATCTAATTATCAAGGTGAAATAATGAAATTACCCAAAACAGCAAATCGATTATGTCCTTATTGTAAACGTCATACTGAACATAAAATTTTATTGAATAAAAGAAGAGCAGCTTCTTCATTGTCAAAAGGTTCAAAATATCGAGCACGGAAACGTGGAAAAGCGCGAGGTCGTGGAAATTTAGGAAGATATTCAAAGCCAGCAGTTACACAGTTTAAAATGACTGGGGCAAAAACTACAAAGAAAACTGATTTACGATATGAATGTGGCGTTTGTAAAAAACAGCATGTGCAACGGTATGGAATTCGCGCTAAACGAGTTGAATTTGTACAATAAATTTTTGTTTTAAATTTTCGCTTTTTTTAAAGCAAAAATTTATGATATTAAATTATATTTATTAATTATTTTCTGTTGGTGATTTTTTATGCGATTGATGTTGCAAGAGCAGATGTTATCACAGGATCAAATTGCTTCTTTATTGTCTTCAAAAGTAGGTGTTGTTTTATTTTCTTCTGCTCATGACTTTTCTGTTCTTTTTGAGAATAAACTACTTCATAAACAAAATTTCATATTACTTGGAAATAAAAAACAATATGATCTTAAACAATTTTTTAATTACGATATCAATAAAATCATTTCTCTTTGTTGTCAAGAAGTATCGGATCTTTTACTTGAATTTGCACGACAATTTGATGAACTGATAGTACTTGTTAACTTAAATGTGCTTGATGTTTGTTATTCTCCGACTTCAGCTTTTCAGCAAGCAGGTGGATTAAGTACAAAAGAATTATTTTATTTCTTAACTCGATTAAAAATCCTTTCTAATCAGAAGAGTTTTTATGTTTATAATTATGATTTGAGCAAAGATTCAGGTCAAGTATCAAAACTACTTCTTGAGAAGTTTCAATTAGAGTTTTCTCATTAATTTTAATTATTTAATTACTAATCAATAACTTTTAGCAACATACACGATATGTTTTGCTTCTTTATTGCAAATAATACATCGTTGTCCAACAAACTTTTTAACAAAAAGTTTGATCCTAAAATAATCCCGACTATATCGAGATTATTAAGATTATAATATTTGTATTCAAATATTATAATAAAAACAACCTAAGTACGGCATTCACTTTGTTCAGCCGTACGACGAGAAAATTTTGATTTTAGTTTTAATTATTATTTAATAACTCTTCGCCACATACACAATATGTTTTGCTTCTTTATTGCAAATAATGCATCGTTGATGGTGTGCTTTTTCAGGATTTTCAAATTTTGTACCTGAGACTACGCCGCCGATTGTTGCTGCTTTTAGTTCTTCTGCGCATTTTTCTCCATCGAAATCAATGCTGCAGAATGGTACTTTAATGAATCCGCGGTGTTCTTCAATTATTTTCTTCAATTCTGTTAGTGATTCTGTGCTTTTCGTATTATCTTTGAAGTATTCTTGCGCTTTTTTCTTCATGTCATCTTGGTATGATTCTATTTTTGCTTTTATTTCTTTGTCTAATTGCTTTACGTTTATTTTCTCTTTTATACTTCTTGTTCGTAATGCAATTGTTACTTCATCTGTGTCAACTTCTTTTGGTCCAAGTTCTATTCTTAATGGGATTCCTAATAATTCATATTTGTTATATTTAAATCCTGGGGAATCTTCTGTTGTATCAAGTTTTACAGTATAACCATGCTCTTTTAATTTTCGTTCAATGTCGTGGCATTTTTTCAGTACTTTTTCATTGAGTTCTGGTTTGTTTGCAAAGGTAATTGGGATAATAACAATATGTATTGGTGTTACAGCATACGGTAAGATTAATCCTTTATCGTCTCCATGAATTCCAATTAATGCAGCCATCATTCGGTAAATACCTGGGCCAAAACAAGTTTGATAGCCGTATTGTTTTTTCCCTTCTTTATCATTGAATTCTACATTGTATGCTTTTGCAAAATTATGGCCTAAATCATGTGTTGAACTCATTTGATTTCTTTTTCCATCAGGCATTATTGTATCGGATGCATAGGTATCATCTGCGCCAAGAAATTTATCCCATTTTGGCCGCTTAAAAAATATAAAGGGGAGATTTAAATTGTCATATGCAACATCTTGCATTGTTTTCATATCTTTATGGATTTGTTCCATAGCTTCATTATGCGTTGCAAAAACATCATGTGTTTCAAAAAAGCAGAATTCTCTTCCTCGTAAAAATGGTCGTGTTGTTTTTTCATTTCTGAATACTGTAATTCGTGATTGGTAGCGTTTTAATGGTAAATCTTTATGTGTTCTAATCCATAAGCTATACATTGGATAAATTGCGGTTTCTCCTGTTGGCCTTAGAGCAATTTTTCGTTCTAATTTTTCTTTGCCTGCTTCTGTTATCCAGAATACATCGGGAGCAAAACCTGCGTGTTCTTTTTCTTTCATCAAATTTTCTTCAGGAATTACTGATGGAAAAAGCATTGGTTCATGCCCGTCATTTTCCACGTCTTTTTCTAATAATTCATACATCTTCCTGATTATTTTAAATGCCCATGGTTTATGGACGACAAAACCTTGTACGTCATAGCGAATATCAACTAAATCAGCGCCAGTTTCTCCGCAGATTTGCGTGTACCATTCACTGAAGTTGTCAGATTTTTTAACGGTGATTCCAATCTTTTTTTGTTCTTCCATTTTATAATCAAGAGAATGAAGTTGTATTTAAAGGTAATTTTTTAGAAAGTTAAATCTTTTCAATTATTCTTTATGATAGGGTAATCCTTTTATGATTGTTTGTGCTCTGTAAATTTGTTCTATTAGAATAAGTTGTGCCATTTCATGCGTTACTGTCATTTTGCTTAAGGATAGTAAAAAATGAGCTTTTTGTTTTATTTTGTCATTTAACCCATAATAATTTCCAATGATAAAAGTAATGGTAATATTATTATTTTGCTTTTCTTTGATGAGGTTGCTTAGTTCTATGCTTTTCAGTAATTTTCCTGTTTCGTCTAGCACTATTATTAATCCTTCTTTTATTTGTCGTTCAATATTTTGAGTTTCTTTTTCTTTTTTATTTTCTTCTTTTATTTGAATTAGTTCTATTTTATAAAAATGTTGCGTTCTTGAATAATAATCATTGATGAGATTTTGTATGTTTTTGTCTTTTATTTTTCCTACTGTTATTATTCTTATCATTTCTTTTTGTTCGTAGTACTTTAATATAAAGTTTTATATATTACCTATTTGCTCATCAATTAACTGAAACAAAATGATAAAAGGTGGATTTTAATGGTAGGAAAAATAGTAGATGATTTAGTAAAACCTGTTGGTGGTTATGCAGCGCGAGAAATTCGGTATGATAGAATAGACTATGGTTTACCAACTCCACAGGTAATTGATAATTTTTTGCCTTTATTACAAAGAACAGTATTAACTGAAGCGGATATTCGTGCATTAAATTCTCTTACTGGTCTTCCTGGTGAAGGTGAATTTGAACATCACGGTGTTACTTATTTGGATGCAAAATATAGGAATCGTTAAATAATCACTTAGTTTTTAATGTTTTCACTAACTAGTTGTTAAATTTAGGAACATTTATATACTAGTTCTTCTATAAATGGTTAATAGGGGTGTATAAAAGCATGGTAATCTTTACAGTTGCTCAACATTCTTTAGATCAGCAGATGTCAGAAGAAACTCTGTTGAAAACAGCTCTTATAATGGCTAAAGAACAACATATGAAAGATCATCTTGAGAAACATCCAGATATCCCTTTAGAGATAAAACCAATTGAAGAAGGTGTAAGTTTAATAGGTTCTCTTCATGATGAAAGAGCTCCTTTAAAAATGAACAATAATTATTTGGTTCAAGGGTCAGATCAGTCTCTTGTTAATGGTTCTAATCCTACGTATCATTCAGCGACAGTTGGTAAAGAATTGTTAATGCCGATGGGCTGCGCTTGTGGTGAAATGATTATGGCACGATTTGAGAAGAATCCAAATGAGGGTGTGGAGGGGAAGAATGCAGGCTATTCTTCTGCTGATTATGCAGCTAATTTTTCAGGTATGTTTGTAGTTTATACAGGCAGTAATGATAGTAATGCTTATAGTCGTTAGATTTTTAAAAATATTTTTAATCGTTTTAGGATGGGACCTTTTGTATGCGAAATCTTTATAAATAAACACAATTACCATTTCTTTAGGTGTATTATTATGGGAAGAATTAAAACAACATTAATTAAACGTTTAACACATAAACTTATCAAAGAATATGGTCATCTTTTTAAAAAAGATTTTACTGAAAACAAACTTGTTGTTAAAGGGTTGCTTGAGAATTGTTCACCAAAAATGCTTAATGTTATTTCAGGTTATGTTACTCGACTTATGAAACGTGGTATTGAATAAAATTTTCTTGATTTATCTTATTTTCTCGTTAATAAAAAAGGAGGCAGACATATGGCAACAATGACTGATAATTCGATTTTTATAGGAACAAAACCTTTTATGAATTATGTAACTGGAGTTGTTATGCAGTTTACTGTAAAAAATGCTGAGGAAGTAGTTATTAAAGCTCGTGGTAAATTTATATCGACTGCAGTTGATATTGCTGAAGTTTCTTCAAAACGTTTTTTAGAGGGTAAAATTAAAATTAAAGAGATTAAAGTTGATTCAGAGCAATTTCAAAATAAAGAAGGTAAGGATGTTCGTGTTTCTAGTATTGAAATTGTTCTTTGTAAAATTTAAATTATTATCAGTAAATGCAAAACTATTAAAATAAGCTTCTTTCTCTTGAAATAATACGGGCCTGTAGTATAGCTTGGATAGTACTAGCGGCTTCGGACCGCTAAACTCCGGTTCAAATAATAAACAATTTTAAATTTAATTTTGTTTGCTTGAAAGTCCGGACAGGCTCGTTTTTCTTTTTATTAATCTTTCTAAAATAAAAACATTTATAAATAAGTACTAATTTCTGTTTACTTAAAGTGAACTAAGTTAATCTTATGTGAACGTGATTATTATGGAAATGGCTAAAAAGGAAGTAAATGCACAAAAAGAAACTGAAGAAGTTAAAACTGATTTGCCTGATCAAGAAATGGGTAAGCAGCAGTATGATCCTGAATTAAGAATTCAGGAGTTAACAGTTTTATTGCAACGTTTGCAGGCTGATTTTGATAATTTTAGGAGAAGGGCAGAGAAGAATACTCTTGATTCAATACAGCGAGGGACTATTGATGTTGTATCAAAACTATTACCCATCCTTGATAGTTTTGAAATGGCTTTAAAAAATAATCTTATGCAGGATGAGTTTAGTAAAGGTATCCATTTAATTTATATCCAATTATTGGATTTATTCAAAACTCTTGGATTAAAACCAATTGCTTCGATTAATGTTCCTTTTGATCCTTATAAACATGAGGCATTATTGCGCGCTACTACAAATGATTTTCCAGAAAATACTGTTGTTGAAATATTTCAAAAAGGATATTTGCTTCATGATTATGTATTGCGATATGCAAAAGTTAAGGTGAGTGTTCGCGGCAATGAAACTACCAATAGTAAATAATCAAAATGAAGTTCAAATTATTCAGCATGTTGCTGGAATAACAATCACAAAAGAAACTCCTCAAAATATAGCTGAGGGTTATGGTAAGGAATGTACGCAATGTGGCAAATGTTGCAGCCTTGATTCAGGCATGGTATTAGAAAAAGATATTCCTGCTTTAGCAAAGTTCCTTGAAATTTCAGAAACTGAATTGAAGCAAAAATATTTGGATGAAAATTCAAAATTTAATACTTTTGCATATAAATTAAAAAGAATCAAACCTGAAAACAAACCTTATGGGAAATGTATCTTGTTTGATGAAAAAACAGGATGCACTGTCCACGAAGTTAAACCAACACATTGCCGTGTTTGCAGTACAAAAAGCAAGCATGGTGAGCAATTATCAATTTGGTTTATCCTTAATTATTTTGTTAATCCAAATGATCCAGAATCAATACGGCAATATGCACAATATTTGAAGACACATCCGACAATTCCGGGTGGAGAGTTGGAGAAGTTAGTGCCTGATCCAGAAAAACTTAAAAAAATATTACGATATGAATTATTTCGTTAATATTATTGTTATAGGTGACTAAAATGGTTGATAAAAAAATCAATTTTTCAATTAGTGATGGGCAGGAATTTTTTGCACATGAAGTTTCAGTTCATTTCAATCCAATGCAGTTTTTTTTTGATTTTAAATCATTAACACCACGAGTTGATGTACGAACTAATGATGCACATATTATTTCATTAAAGCATAATCTTGTTATGCTTGATCCTTATCATGCAAAACAATTTACAAAATTATTATTGCAAGTATTAAAAAAATATGAAAAAGAGTTTGGGAAGATAGAAGTGCCAAAGCAATTGCAGAAATTAAAACAATTGCGAAATAAAGAAGCAACAACTTTGAAAGAGCAGAAACAAACACCAGAAGCAGCACAGGAAAATCCAAATTATTTTGGATAAATTATATTAATTATGTATGGAGGATGAGAATATGGGTAAAATTATTGGAATTGATTTAGGAACAAGTAATTCAGCAGCAGCTGTTTTACAGGGTGGAAAATCTACTATTATTCCTAGTGCAGAAGGTGCAACACAGTATGGGAAAGCATTTCCTTCAGTAGTTGCATTTACAAAAGATGGTCAAGTATTAGTTGGAGAACCTGCTCGAAGACAGGCAACAACAAATCCAACTGGAACTATTACAGCAATTAAAAGAAAAATGGGTACTGATTACAAAGTAACAGTCCATGGCAAGCAACATACACCCCAGCAAATTTCGTCATTAATTTTACAGAAAATTAAACGAGATGCAGAAGAATTCTTGGGTGAAAAAGTTGATAAGGCAGTTATTACAGTACCAGCTTATTTTGATGATAATCAAAGGCAAGCAACCAAAGATGCGGGAACAATTGCAGGTTTAGAAGTAGTTCGAATTATTAACGAACCAACTGCTGCAAGTTTAGCATATGGTTTAGATAAAGTAAATAGTGATTTAAAAATTCTCGTTTTTGATCTTGGTGGCGGAACATTAGATGTTACTGTCATGGAATTTGGTCAAGGTGTATTTGAAGTAAAAAGTACATCAGGTGATACACAACTTGGTGGAACAGATATGGATAATACTCTTACGAGTTTTATTGTTAAGGAATTTAAGAAAAATGAAGGCATTGACTTAAGTACTGATGATGTAGCGATGCAACGATTACGTGAAGGATTAGAAAAAGCAAAAATTGAATTATCTACTGTTTTTGAAACTGATATTAATTTACCGTTTATTACAGCAACTGATAAAGGTCCAAAACATTTTCAATATAAGTTAACTCGAGCAAAGCTTGAAGAATTATTGAAACCAATTATTGATCGCTGTAAACATCCTTTAGAGCAAGCAATGCATGATGCAAAATTAACACAAAAAGAAATTCATAAAATTATTCTTGTTGGTGGTCCAACTCGAATGCCGATGGTTCGAAAATTTGTTGAAGATTTTGTTGGAAAAACTGCTGAACGTGGTGTTGATCCAATGGAATGTGTTGCGCAAGGAGCAGCAATTCAAGCAGGAGTATTAGCTGGAGAAGTAAAAGATATTTTATTACTTGATGTAACTCCATTGAGTCTTGGAATTGAAACTCTTGGTGGTGTCATGACTCGGTTAATTGACAGAAATACAACAATTCCAACAAAGAAATCCCAAGTGTTTTCAACTGCAGCTGATAATCAAACAGCAGTAACAATCCATGTATTGCAAGGAGAACGTCCAATGGTACTTGATAATAAATCTCTTGGTCGATTTGATTTAATTGGTATACCTCCAACGATGCGAGGAATTCCTCAAATTGAAGTAAGTTTTGATATTGATGCAAATGGAATTGTTCATGTTGCTGCAAAAGATTTAGGAACTGGAAAGGAGCAATCAATTCGAATTACCGCATCACAAAAATTAAGTGAGGAAGAAATTAATCGGATGAGAAAAGAAGCTGAGATTCATGCAGATGAAGATAAGAAACGAAAAGAAGAAATAGAAACGTTGAATCAAGCTGAATCATTAACTTATACTTCAGAAGGATTGTTTAAAGATTTTGATGGAAAAGTTGATGCAAAAGAATTAGAGCAAGTAAAAACAGAAGTTGCAGATTTAAAAGCAATGCTTGGAGCTGAAAGTAAAGATTTTACTGCAATCAAAGCAAAAATGGATATAATTAATCAGCTTGTTCAAAAATTGTCAACTGAACTCTATCAAAAAGCAGCGCAAGCGCAACAGCAGCATTCAGGTGCTAAAGAATCGAATCATCATGATTCAGAGAAACCAAAAGATGATGTTGTTGATGCTGATTATAAGGTAGAAGGCGAACCTGAAAAGAAAGGGAAGAAGAAAGAATAATTTTTTAAGAGTAAAAATCCCTTCATGTTATTAAATGCCCCGCAGCTTGCTGCGATTGGGATTTTTACTTTTTATTTTCAATTATGATATTATTTAGGGTGCATTATGAAACTTCCTTCAAAAGAATATTGCAAACAATTATTTGATGACTATAAAGTTCCGAAAAATATTCGTTTGCATTGTGAAAAAGTTAATCAAATAGCAGTATTTTTGTCAGAAAAATTGGTTGAAGTTGGACAGAAACTCGATGTTGAACTTGTTGATCGTCTTTCATTATTGCATGATTTAATGAAAGCTGTTGCATTAAAGCAATTAGATAAAAATCCTACATTTAAGTCAGATCCAACAGTTGCTGAATTGAAAATGCGCGAGAAATTACTTCAGCAATATAAAGGAATGCATGAAACACAAATTACGAGTAGTATCCTTAAACATGAATTTCCTGAGTTTGCAAAAATTATTGAAAATGAAGGGAATAGTGCTATTTTTACATCACAAAAAAGTTTTGAAGAACAAATTGTTCATTATGCAGATTGGCGAGTGTTTGTGGATGATATAATCCCTTTACAACAACGAATTGATGATTTATTGAAGCGATACAATGATAAAATAATCTCTCGAGGATTAGATATATGGCAGAAACGAGCTGCTGATGAGTTTATGGTTGAAAAACGAATATTTCAAAAATTAAGTATTAAGCCAGAAGATCTTTGTGTGATTTTGAGGTAAAAGAATGGTTGGTAAAAAGCTCGTAAGAAAAGCATTAAATAATAATCAAAAAATCAATAATCAATCAAATAGTCTTAAGAATAAATTTATTCTTAAAAATAAGTCAGAGATTAAACTGATTATGTTTGATTACGATGGCACCATTATGGATACATTTCTTCTTTCTTGTCATGTATATAATCGTATTTTTAAAGAATTTAATATTGAAAAAGAATTTACAAAACGGCAATTTCAAGAATTATTTGAAACTGATTGGCGAGAGGCATTAAAAAAACTAAATTTAATCACTAAAGAACAATGGGATAGGTGTGGTGAAATTTATAATGAACATACAGCAGATTATGAAGATGATTTTCGTTGTTATCCTCACATTGAAGAAATACTTGAGCAACTTCATAAAAAATATATTCTTGCTATTGTTTCTAATGGCAATAAAAAGAATATCGCTTCAAAATTAAAAAAATGTAATCTATTGCAGTATTTTGATTATATTTCAGGTTATGAACAAGGTGAAAAGCCATCTCCTAAACCTTTATTGAAATGTATGAACAAATTAAACATTAAACCAGAGCAATCAATTTATATTGGGGATATGGATGGTGATATTGTTGCAGGAAAAGCAGCAAAAGTAAATACAGTTATTGCAGTTACCTATGGCTATCATCATCATACTCGATTGCAGGATGCAGATGTTATTATTCATAAACCTGAAGAATTATTAAATATATTCATGTGATATTTATGGCAGCAAAAAAAGATTATTATGAATTGTTAGGGATACCAAAGAATAGCTCTAAGGATGATATCAAAAAAGCGTATAAAAATCTTGCAAAAAAATATCATCCTGACATTAATAAAGAGAGCAATGCTAGTGAGAAATTTAAAGAAATTAATGAAGCAGCTTCTGTTTTGAGTGATGATAAGAAACGAGAGTCTTATGATCGATTTGGCACTGCAGATACAACAGGTTCTCAGGGTTTTAATGAAAGCGATTTTTCAGCATTTTCTGAAGAATTTGATCTTGGTGATATGTTTCAATCTTTTTTTGGTGGAAATTCTTCTGGAAGAAAACAACAGCGTTCACGAAGAGGTTCTGATTTAGAATATGAACTTGAAATTATTTTAGAAGAAGCAGTTTTAGGTGTAAAAAAAACAATTTCAGTTCCAAAAATGCATCAATGTACTGTTTGCAATGGTACTGGTGCTAAGTCAAGAGACGATGTAATTATTTGTGAGACTTGTCAAGGAAGTGGCGTATTAAAAAGACAGCAAAGGACGCCTTTTGGTATATTTCAAACAAGTGCAACATGCAGTAGTTGTCGTGGTGTAGGAAAGGTAATTAAACACCCCTGTGTTGAATGCAATGGGCAGGGAAGAGTAAAGAAAACAAAAAAAATAGAAATAACTATTCCTGCTGGAATTGATTCAGGTCAGCGATTACGAATGACTGGCGAAGGAGAATATGGTGAACATGGAACAGGCGATTTATATCTTTTAATTACTGTATTACCTCATGATTTATTTGAACGAGATGGTGATGACTTACGATTAGAAGCGAAAATTGGTTTTGTTCAAGCAGCATTAGGCAGTGAGATTGATGTTCCAACAATTAATGGAAAAGTAAAGATGAAGATCCCAGCAGGAACACAAACGAATACTGTCTTTCGAATTGCCGGGAAAGGAGTTCAAACATTACAAGGCTACGGTACTGGTGATTTATTTATTAAAATTATATTACAAACACCGACAAAATTAACAAAAAAACAAAAAGAATTGCTTGAAGAATTTGATTCTTTTGATAAAGATTCTAAGAAAGGATTGTTTGAAAAAATAAAGGAAGCGTTTTAGAACTGTATTGTTATAATGCTTAATTTTTATTATGATTATTGATAATTAAATTCTTTTTGAAAGTAATCAAACATTTTATTTTGTAGTTTTCGTAGAAATATTTCAACATCTATCTTCTTTTCTGTAGTTATAAGGGGTTCTAAATTTGTCACTATTTTTATTTCAACGTCAGGAGATATTTTTCGTTGATATAATAAATATCCTATGGAATTACTAATACTTCTTGTTGCACTACTGCATAATGCATCAATTTCTAATTGAGATAATACTGTTGCATATTTATCAAAATGCTTGTAATGTGGTGCAATTTCTTCTATTATTGTCGAAGTAATATCTTTTTTTAATCGTGTATAAGCTTCTGTTATAGTTTGCTCAAAGATATCTAATGGATGATTCTTTTCTTCATTACTTAAATCATATTTTTGAACATTATTTGTTAATTCATTGAAAAGGTAGAGACGTAATTTATAGAATATAATTCTCTTATTAACATTCCCAAAATCTTCTGAAAATTTATTAGCAGTTATTTTGTTCATATTGTATATAAGGTGTAGAAATCTCTTTATATAATTATCTTATTTTTTCAACATATTCATCAACTATTTTCTTTACATCTTGAAATGCGCATTCTATAAAGTTAATGCTTCCTGCTACTCGATGTCCGCCCCCATCAACTTGTGCTGCAGGAAATTTTTCTTGCAATAATTGTACGAGTTTTGGAACAGAGAATTCTTCTATTTCATTGCTGCAGCGGAATGTGATTGCTGTTTTTGTATAGCCAATGGTAATTATTGGTAATTTATTATTTTGTTTCATATAATCGTGGAGCATTCCTGTGCATTTTCCCCGAGGAGGAAATTCACTTTCTTTTTTTGCTTTATTTATCTCTAATTGAACAATTATTTTATCTTTATGATGATCTATCTTTGCATACAATAAATTAGATTCTAATTGTGCTTTCATTTTTTCATTTATTTCCGGTAATAATATCTGAATTAAATCTTTGTGTTTTTGACTGTTGTATTGAAATAAATTGAGTATTAATTCTTGGCTATTTTTATTTCCTAATTCAAATGCCAGATAATCAAGGCAGATTGCTATTGCTTTAACTTCTTCAATTGTTATAACATGTTGCTTACAAATTTCAAAATATTGTTCATATTCTTTGCTTTTTACTTTATCTGCGTGTCCAGCAACAGCTGCAATTAAAAATAAATAATCTGTTGTTGGTTGCAATGCAAAAGCAATTTCTGCACAAAGCATTCCTGTACAAAAATCATAATCGCTTCCGATAAGATGTGGATTTACAAGAAGATCGCTTGTTTCTTCTATTTCTTTATCAGGAAAATGATGATCAATTACTATTATTTTTGCACCATATAATTTGATGAGTTTTAATGCAGTTAAACTTTGATTTGATGTTCCAAAATCACACAAGATAATTAAAGGAGTTTTATGTTGAAATTTTTCACTATTTTCTAAAAAATGAGTAATATCACGCAGTGCATCTTCATTATTATAATAGGGTGTTAAGGATGGTGCTCTTTTATAATAATACATCATATCACGTTCTCGTGCATGTGTTTTGTAAAGCAAAGGTGTAATCGCTAATTGTAATGCAATTGCTGCTGAGTAGCCATCGGTATCTGCATGATGTCTTATGAGAATTGGTCTTTTTTCAGCAATTGCTTCTTTAATTACGGTAACTGCTTTGCTAAGATAGGGTTGTAACTTGTCTAATAATGGTGATTTAATTATTGTCATTTGTGTCTCCTTTTTTATTGCCATCGCCATTCGCTGTGTCCAAATGAGATCAGCAAATCAATTCCTATTTTTTCAACTTCTAATGGGAAGTCACATGCACCGTAGCAACTTCCTCCCCAAATAAGAATTTCTGCATTTGTTTTTTGATTGAGAAAATCCTGAATTTCTTTTGCTTTTGGTTTTAAGCCGTCAGGTAATTGGATGCAAACCATTTTGGCGTTTGTTTCTTTAATTTTTTCGAGCGCTTTTTCTAACTCCAAATTGTAGTTAATTTTCTCTTCTCTTTCTTTAATGTTATTTTCTTTCATGTTTTCACAATCAATTTCATTGAGTATTTGATGAATTATATAAATCTACTCATATAGATTCCATCTAAATAATATTCTTTTTCTTTTATAATTATTTTCCATTCTTTTTTTAATATTGCTTCTTGTTGAAATTTAAAATTACTGAATAATTGTTGAATTATTTTATTGTTTTCAAGTATTTTTGTTTTTATTTTGTTGATTTCTTTCTTTGTTTTGAGATAGTCTAAGCAATACTTCATCAATTGTTTTCCAATCCCTTTTTTTTGATGTTCTTGTTTTACATTAATATGTATTTCTGCAATATGTTCTTGGTGGTAGCCATATTTATATTTTTGATATTGGATTGCAATATGACCTATGATTTCATTTTGATACTTTGCAATGACATAATGATTGTAATCATTATATGCAAAATTTTTTAGATCTGCTTCGTCTAATAAAACATCTTCTGAAAAATAAAAAGGAATTGTTTGAAGATAATCTACAAAATCTTGTTTTTCTTTATCTTCAAGTAATTTAAGAACAAATTTTTTCTTTTTCTGTTTGATATTATTTATTGTTGCCATTTTAATAATTTATTTCAATTGAATTTATTCATCTAATCTCTCTGAGCCACATTAAACCAATTTTAATCATTGATTTATTAAATTTATCTGAAATCTTATATGTTTTTTTATAAAGATCGTAATCGATCAAGCCCATTGCTTTCATTGGTGTAAGGATTCTATCATAAAATTGTCGTTTATTATATGAAATTTTTACTTGTTTTCCTTTATATTGTGGGAGATCTATTTCGGTAATTAAATTTCCTTCATGGAGTGCCATTGCAAAGTTGGACATTTCAGTTTTTGTAACTTCCCCCCCTTTACTTTTAACTTCTTTTATGAGCAGTTTTCCAACTATTCTTTGTTGTTCTGTTGCAAAAACTACTTCATAGATGTCCTCTGGAAGATTAAATCTATCAAATAATATAACCATACTGATAAGCCCCCAATAATATTACTCTTTTAGCAATCCTAGTATATAAATATTGTCATTTATTTCACTTTTATTCTCAGCGGTATACTAATTGTGTACTTCTTAAAGTATATCCTCAAGTATCCAAATCTTTATAAATGGCACTTCCCTAAAAACAATAGTTTGTGGGTTATATAGGTAACGATTATATAACTTTTGTAATAATATTCCTATTAAATGGGGTATAGGTTGTTTGTTATAAAGTGTTGAGTTAAATATTTTAATTATATTTAATCTTCTCATTGTAATAAATTTATAGGAATTGTATATTTATTATCATTTTATTAAAAATTGGGTTGAGATAGTTATTGTATAACTAAATTTGGTGGCAACTATGGTAAAAAAAATACGTTTGACTAATAAAATCATTGAAGATGCTTTAATTGAGGCTTTAGGTGGCGATGTTTTACCTATTGTTAATTTTTTAAAAAGTAGAAAAAATATCTCTGAATTTATTATTGCTGAAAAAACAAAAATTGAAATTCACCAAGTAAGAAATATTCTCTATCGGATGCATAGTCAAAATTTAGCTTCTTATAAACGAAAAAAAGATTCAAAGAAAGGATATTATATCAGCTATTGGACATTCCATGCAAAAAAAGTAAAAGATTTATTACTTACAATGCATAAACAAAAATTAGAGCTTTTACGATCTCGATTATTAAAAGAAGAAGCAAACAAAGGATGTTATTTCTTATGTGCTAAGGCTTGTTCAAGGCTAGATTTTGAGCAAAGTACTCAGCTTGAGTTTAAGTGTCCTGAATGTGGTAATTTATTGCAACAACAAGATAATACTCGTACAATTGATCACTTACGTGATAAAATTAAAGAATTAGAAGCAATGTAATTGTTTTTGTTTTATTTTATCGAATATTTTATATATTTCTTTTATTTTTGTTCATTTTATGGATATTGTTCAAGAATTTTTGCAAGTTGTGGAAAAATTGCATTCTCAAGATGGCTGTGATTGGGATAAACAGCAAACATTTCAGACAATGAAACAGCATCTTCTTGAAGAAGCGAATGAAGTAGCTGTTGCAATTGATAATAATGATATTTCTGAATTACAAGAAGAATTAGGTGATCTATTTTTGAATATACTTCATATCTGTGAAATTGCCAAACAAAAAGAACTTTTTGATTTTAATGCTGTTGTTGATGGTATTAAAGCAAAAATGATTCGCAGGCATCCTCATGTGTTTGGCAATATGAAATTTAATACAATGGAAGAACTGATGGTTCATTGGAATAAAGTAAAAGAAGAAGAAAAGCTTGAAAAAGTAAAGCGTAAAGGTGAAATAAATGGATAATTGTCTTTTTTGTAAAATAGTTAATCGAGAATTGCCAAGCAATGTAATTTATGAAGATGAGCATAGCTTATCTTTTCTTGACATTGCTCCAGCTAATAAAGGGCATGCACTCGTTGTTAGTAAAAACCATTTTACGAATATTTTAGATATTGAGCAATCTGAACTTTCGCAATTGATGGTTGCAGTACAGAATGTTTCAAAAGCAGTGCAAAAGGCAACGAAAGCTGATGGTATTAATCTCATTCAAAGCAGCAATAGTGCAGCAGGTCAAGTTGTATTTCATATCCATTTTCATGTTATACCGCGTTATCTTAATGATGGATTTAAGCTGCAATGGCCTCATAAGAAGTATGAACATAATGAAAGCATTGATTTTGCTGAAAATATTAAGAAATTCTTTTGAGAATTATATGAAGTTTTTATTACATCCACATATGGATGTTTCTATCTCTTTGTTGCCACATTTCTTCACATGCTTTTTTATCTTTACTGGTATTACAATGCTCTAAGATATATTCTTCTGTGATTGGATCTTTGTAGTTAACTAATATTGTTGTTTCAACAGGAAGTTTAATCTCTATTTCTTTTGTTTTTTTTATATTTCCTTCTAATGTTGTTGAATCTTCTTTTTCAATTGTTTTTGTTTCAAGTTGTTCTTGCATTTTAGATCACTACTTATAAGGTTGAACGTGTATATTAATAATTTGCTTATAAATTATATAGAGATTATATCATTTATTTATATAAAAATTTAGTATCAACTACACCATCTAATCCTAAATCTCCTACTCTTAAGAATGCTCTAATTGGTAAAGATGATTCATTTTGGAATCCCCTATCTAAAAAACATGAATTAGGTATTATTGGTGCAGTATCGACTTTTGTTTCTGGATTATACACAGGTTTATTTATCTTTACATAAGTTCTAGCATTGTATTCTTCATTTGCTCTTTTTAAGTCTTCTAATGTTGAATAATCTCTTCCATCATGCCCTATATACATATTATGATTACTTCTGCCCATATTTGGCCACCTTGCTCCATTATATCTGTCTTACTATATAAATGTTTCTAATATTTAACCACTTTTTAGTGATCAATTATCAAATTATTTTCTATTTTATCTAATATTGGTTTTAACCAATCAGGAAATTCTTTTTTTTTATCTATTTCTAACCACTTATACTCTTGATGTTCTTCTGATAAGATTATATCTTTTGAAATTGGTTTGCACAAAAATATAATCATGGTTATTTTTTGTTTGTCATCTCTGGTGAAATGGTGGACATCAATTGGCATGATTATTTCAATATCTAATCCTGTTTCTTCTTTTGTTTCGCGTTTCAGTCCTTCATAGGGATTTTCTCCTAATGCTAATCTTCCACCAGGGATATCCCAGGTGTTTGGTTTGTGAGTATCGTTTGTTCTTCTTTTGAGAAGAAGTATTTTGTTCTTTTCTCTAATAAATGCTTTTACTGCTATTCTAAAGTCGTCCATTTATTTAATGGTTATAGAATTACTATAAATGGTTTATTCTCTTTATGAGCCTTACTTCCACAATAATTATAAAGGAGGACTATTTTCAGTTTATAATTTTAGTATTGGGTATAAATATTAAATACATTATAAATTTATAATTTATATCAAGTATTTTTAAAAACAGGGGTGTATTGCATGGGTAAAAAAGAATCA